>Ga0316222_1000871_pt1 | contig 42218 bp, 31 predicted proteins | sample TBH18011metaG_FD_206008 | JGI IMG/M metagenome (GOLD analysis project Ga0316222, IMG submission 206008) | Freshwater microbial communities from Trout Bog Lake, Wisconsin, USA - TBH18011 | ecosystem: Environmental > Aquatic > Freshwater > Lake > Hypolimnion/Profundal zone | place: USA: Wisconsin... | reverse complement strand
ACCTCTGCTGCCGGAAAGTGCTTTTGAATGAAAAGTAAAAAACAGAACAAATCCCAACTTCACAGGTTAGACTGACACATTCCTAAATTTCGACCGGCACGCGACAGGTAGTCTGACACCGGGGGGGTTGAGGAACCGACCACTGACAAATTTCTCGATCATATTGATTATGTGTGTGATTTAACGGGGTCCGCGAACACTATCGCTCTCGGCCTGGATTTAATTTATTTCAATGAAATGTTGCCCGTATTTTTCGAGAAATCTGGTATCAATTATCCCAAGGGATATCTGGGCTCACTTAAAGGGTTTCAACCGGAACAAATTGATCAACTAATTGAAGCGCTTATATGTCATCACTATTCAGATGACGATATTAAGAAAATCCTGGGCGGCAATTATCTTCGACTGGCATCCAAAGTTTGGAAATAAAAAAAGGGGGAGCATTCGCGCTAACGAATTGAAGTAAAAATTGGGGGATTAGAAGCGAATGCACAATACCTGCAAGTCCAATTGTTGGAGCAAATTTTTTGCAGAACTGATTTCATTTTGCGGAAATAGATCCATTAAAAAAGGCCCTTACATTTTCACGTAAGAGCCTGTTTTAATTACTGAAATTCTGGTGGGCCTCCCGTGAGTCGAACACGGTACCAACGGATTATGAGAACATTTACTACGCTGCAGGCCAATGTTTACAAGACTCTTGATCAGGTGTGCAGCAAAGTGTGTAAGCAAATTTATTGATCATTTAATTTACGGATTATAGAACTACGTGCAAAAAATTACGAATATTATTTTGCACGTAGTTCATCCCGTTCACTTCTCGTCACCCTCTCTCTACAACAAACCCAAAATCATTTATATGGCTTAATCATTTTGCTGACGGATTTTTTCTGCGCCATTGCAGCTTTTTGTCGCATCTGGCGCTGCTTCAATATGTCAGCACTAATGTCAGCGTTATCTTTCAGCTGCCCCGCTTTGATTTTTGCAGCCTTAGCATTCGCCTTCATCCGCTGTACACGCTGCTCACCTGGCCGCCTGTCTCCTGCCCTGCCTTTTGCATCCAGCTTCGGTTTGTTTGCAGCAGTTAAAAAATTACGCATCACAGCTTCATCAAGAACTCTGTTTAATGCTGCATTGTGGGTCAATATTGTGCTGTTTGCTGGTGCCTTGGTTTTATTAGCTGACAAATTTCGCATCCGTTCAATGCGCCAAACATCAAACTGATCCAAAACAGAATAGTCGATACTTGTAATATTGCGATTGCCGAAAAACGGAATTAAATATGTGTTTATAACCCGTGTGTAGTCGTCGTAGCTAACTTTACCTTTTTTGCTTGCTGTCTCTTGCTCCATACGCTGTATTGCAAGCAGTGCGACACTTTTGAATTTGCGGGTGATGACAGGTAGGTTTGACCGTTTACGTATCTCCGCTTCAACCATTATTTCTTTTGCTTTGGCCTTGGCTTTTTTTAAGTCAGCTTCCTTCGTTGTGGCACGCTGCCACAATCCGGAAACTTTATAACGGCACTGCCATATGTTGCTACGTTCACGCCTATAAACGACGAGTTCGTTTTCCATCAGCACATGCGTTGTATCGATTTTATCTGCCATAACTACACAGTAGTTTCGATTATCAAAAAGGGCAAATAAAGATTGTGTGTAAGGGATTTGAAACGAAAAAAGGGCTTAGTTTTTACACTAAGCCCTTCTCAACGACTACAACTGGTGGCCCCCCCGTGAGTCGAACACGGTACCAACGGATTCTGGTTTGTGTAGCTTTCGCTACTCCCTGGACTATGCCTTCACCATGGCTTTACGCTTTAGGTGGGTGCCGTCTAGTCTCTACACGTTCAAAGTGCTTTCACACTAAGCTTCGCTCGGCATTGCCTTATGTGTTTTAGCACACTTAGGTTTCACCGAATTTGACACCATCCCTTACGCAGTTTCCAAACGTAAGGCACAATTTTTATGAGTCCGCTGCTCTAACCAACATGAGCTAGGGGGCCGAAACTTTTTACAGATGCTACTTTTTACTGCAAATTGCACATTTCATTTTCATGAAAGTGTGTAAGCGGTGTGTAAGCAATTTATAACACCTTTAATCTTGCTACAGCCCGCATGTACATTGGGTTTTGCTACTATTTACAAACTTACTTAACGGATTATGAGTCCGCTGCTCTAACCAACATGAGCTAGAGGCCCAGACTTGCAAACTGATTGCGGCTTTGTGCGCCAGAACTGCTCACACAAAACGCATTCGGAATAAAAACAACTGCCGGTAAAACGGCTGTCATTGTACCCGATTAATTACCTTCGAGGAAGCTCTTGAGTTTGTCTGAGCGCGATGGGTGACGCAATTTTCTTAACGCCTTGGCTTCGATCTGACGTATCCGTTCACGGGTTACGTCAAACTGTTTGCCCACTTCTTCGAGCGTGTGATCGGTCGACATTTCAACACCAAAACGCATGCGCAAAACTTTTGCTTCACGTGGCGTCAGTGAATCCAGCACGTCTTTAACTACGTTGCGCATCGATGCATGCAAGGCAGCGTCGGCTGGTGCCAGTGTGTTGTTGTCTTCGATGAAGTCGCCCAGATGGGAATCATCATCGTCACCGATTGGTGTTTCCATCGAGATCGGTTCTTTGGCAATCTTCATGATCTTGCGGATTTTATCTTCCGGCATTTCCATTTTGATTGCCAGCGTGGCCGGATCAGGTTCCACGCCGGTTTCCTGCAGAATCTGACGCGAAATACGATTCATCTTGTTGATCGTTTCGATCATGTGCACAGGAATACGAATTGTGCGCGCCTGATCGGCGATCGAACGGGTTATCGCCTGACGGATCCACCAGGTAGCGTACGTCGAGAATTTATAGCCGCGACGATATTCAAATTTATCGACCGCTTTCATCAAACCGATATTGCCTTCCTGAATCAGATCCAGGAACTGCAGACCGCGATTGGTGTATTTTTTGGCGATGGAAATAACCAGACGCAAATTGGCTTCCGTCATTTCACGCTTGGCGCGACGCGCCTTCATTTCGCCGGCCGACATTTTTTTGTTAATGCTGCGCAGGTCTGCCAGAGGCAATACCACGCGCGACTGCAGATCGATCAGCTTTTGCTGCAACTGCTGCACGGAGGGCACGTTACGTCCCAAAATCGCGCTGTAGGAATGTCCGGAGTTAACTTCATTTTCAACCCACTGCAGATTGACTTCATTACCGGGAAAAACCTTGATGAAATGGGCGCGTGGCATACCGCAGCGATTGACCACCACATCCATGATCTGCTTTTCTACATGACGGACTTCATCAACCTGACCGCGCAAGGTATCGCACAGTTTTTCAACAACTTTGGCCGTGAAACGCATGCCCAGCAATTCATGAGAAATAATTTCCTGCGCCTTGACATACGGTTTGGAATTGAAGCCTTCTTTTTCAAACGACTTGCGCATTTTTTCAAACTGGGTGGCGATGGTGGCAAACTTGGCCAGTGCATCACGCTTGAGCTGTTCGAGCTGTTCAGCTGAATACCCGGCAGCACCGGCAGCGCTGGCGGCTTCGTCTTCTTCTTCGTCCTCTTCCTCTTCTTCGTCTTCTTCGTCTTCTTCTTCAGCTACATTGGAAGCAGCGATCACGGCAGGAGAGTCATCGGCATTCAGGTCAACCAGTCCATCAACCACTTCGTCGATTTTGATTTCATCGTTTGAAATGCGATCCGCTGCCAGCAGAATTTCTGCAATGGTCGTCGGGCAGGCGGAAATCGCCTGAATCATGTCTTTCAGACCTTCTTCGATCTTCTTCGCAATAACGATTTCGCCTTCGCGGGTCAGCAACTCAACCGATCCCATTTCACGCATATACATGCGAACCGGGTCAGTGGTGCGTCCGAAATCGGAATCAACGGTAGAAAGGGCGGCCTCAGCGGCGGCTTCAGCATCATCATCGTCGCTGGCAACCTGTACCACGTTGTCTGACAGCAGCAAAGTTTCAGCATCAGGAGCCTGCTCATACACGGCGATACCCATGTCATTGAACGTGCCGATAATGCCTTCGATGGCTTCAGGGTCGACGATGTTTTCAGGAAGGTGGTCGTTGATTTCGGCGTAAGTCAGATAGCCGCGATCTTTACCCATCTTGATCAGGGCTTTTAATTTTTGCCGGCGACGTTCCAATTCTTCTTCCGTCGCTTCGGTATCGGCTGAAAACGCATCTTTCAATAACGCTTTTTCTTTGGCTTTGCGATCTTTGGCTTTGGCTTTGTCGATCGCTTTCAGTTCAGCACGTTCAACGGCGTTCAGTGCTGCCATTTCTTCGTTCTCAGGCTGATATTCTTTTGGCTTGCGGCCGCGACGTCCTGGCACTTTCACGCCGGGCAGGATATACCCGGACGTATCAATCGCAGCCAACACTGCCGCGTCGGTAGTTTGGCTTACAGCCGGTGCGGTTGAACTGCGCACATCGGTTGTTTCTGGCACTTTTTCAGTTTTGGCTGAAATCTTGGTAGGCTTAGTCACTGGTTTTGGATCACTTTTTAACGCTGTTACTTTAGGTTGCACAATAACCGGTACATTCACAATCTCCGGTGTGTCCTGTAGGGATCCCGGTTTGGCTTTAGCTGCAACTGCCGGCTTCACCACTTTCGGTTCGGAAATTTTTACTGCACTGCTCTCTTTGCTGCCTCCCTTTGCTGCTACCGGTTTATTCACCAATGCTTTGACTGCCTTGGTCGCAACTTTTTCTGCAGACCCGGAATTTTTTACAGATGATACACCCGAAGACTTAACTGTTTTTTGGGGTTCTGCCTTTGCTTTCGACGCTACCGCCCTGACTGCAGGTTTGACTGCAACCCTGGCTGTCGCTTTGGCTGCCACGCTGGCCTTGATCACTTTCTTGGGTGCTGCTGCCTTACCGGCGATACTTTTAGTTGCCACCTTGGCTGCAACTTTCGAAACAGGTTTGGACACGCCTTTTGGCGCGGGTTTTACTGTTGAGTTAGTGGCAGCTTTGGTTACAGTCTTGTTGGCAGACTTGTTTGAACTTTTAGTTGTCGTCATTTTTAAGGCAGATCCTAATTTCAGATTAGCAGCTTTTTTTTCTGTTGCACTGGATTTTTTTGCTTTTGAAGCCGCGAGGGATTTTGCAGGTTTCTTCATGCTTTAGCTATTGAATCATCAAGGGTTAATCGGAATGGCACAGAGCCCGCGAATTTGTAAACCGTTGTTTGACAAACTTTGCTACTACCTATTTCATCAAACCAGGTTGCCATGCAACCAGTTCGATATCATCGTGTGAATCAATTATTTATTGGGCCATTTACTGCTGGTTAGCAGTAACTCCGAATTGCAAAATAATTCGTGCTTCAAAACATTAGCCTGACAGTATAGCAGCTCTGAAGGCATTTCTCTAGTACAGATTGTTTATCAGCGCAAGGCAATTTCATCAATAATCTGACGATTTAACTCATCCAGATGGCGTTTTAATTCGTAATAGCGCAATTTATCGGACTCGTTTTGCAATCCCGAGTTTGCCAGCTTTGCCTGTTCCGCCTTGATTTCCTGAATTTTGAGATTTCGTATCGCGCCAATCAGTTCTTCACGATGCAATTCCACATCGATTTCATTTTGGGCAGCGATTTCGACAATAAGTTCACCAAAATCCCCATTAATACCAGGCAAATGCTGAGAAAGCGAAGCAAATTGTGCCTGTGGCCCCAGCGATTGTGCAGCATTGACCAACTGTCTTAACATTTCAGCACCATCAGGAGCCATGGCCTGAGCTGCTGACAATGCACTGTCATCCATCAATTCCGCCAAGGGGGGGTGGGCCAGAATCAGGCGCATCATCTGCCGCTCCAAACCCATAGGCGCACTGCGTTTGCTTCTGGCTGGCGCAGCGCGAACCCGCGCGACCGGCTGCTTGAGCTCAAACATGGTTTCAATTTCCATCGGCGTAGTCCGGGTCAGCTGCGCCAGACTGCGCACGATCTGCAGGCGCAAACTGGAAGGCTCCATCGACTGCAGGGCCGATTTTGCCTCGAACTGGGTCCGGGCCCGGCCTTCCGGGGTCGACAGGTCATGGTCCAGACTGACAATATTGAGCAGGAACTGGGAAAGCGGCATGGCGTCATTGATTGCCTGCGCAAACGCATCTGCGCCAAGTTCACGGACAAAGCTGTCCGGGTCATGTTCAGTGGGTAAAAACAGGAACTTGATGGTTTTGGTGTCATTCACAAGCGGCATGCAGGCGTCCAGCGCACGACGTGCGGCGCGACGTCCGGCAGAATCACCGTCAAAACTGAATATGACCTGATCAGTCTGACGCAACAATTTTTGGACATGCATCGGGGTACAGGCCGTACCCAGCGTTGCTACCGACTGCGGAAATCCCATTTGCGCCAGTGCCACCACATCCATGTAACCCTCAGTGACCAAGGCATAACCGGCCTCACGGATTGCCTGACGCGCCTCGAACAGTCCGTACAGCTCATGGCCTTTCTGGAACAGCGGGGTTTCTGGCGAGTTCAGGTATTTCGGCTCACCGACGCCCATCACACGCCCGCCAAATCCAATCACCTGGCCTTTGGTATTTTTAATCGGGAACATGACGCGGTCGCGAAACCGGTCATAACGTTTATGCTTGCCACCCTCTTCGGCATCTTTATCGATCACCAGCCCGGACTCGGTCAAGGCGTTGTCTTCGTAGGCCGGGAATTCCTGACGCAGATTGTCCCAGCCATCCGGCGCATAGCCCAGGCCGAACTTCGCGGCAATTTCGCCACTCAAACCGCGTCCCTGCAAATAGGCAATAGCCTGTGGCGCAGTACGCAGCGAGCGGCGGTAATAATCACTGGCGCGGGTCATGGCCTCGCTCAAAGCCAGACTCTTGGCCTGCATTTCCGCGCGCTGCATGGGTGGCAGATGATCATCTTCCGGCACGATCATGCCGTGGCTTTGCGCCAGATCCTTGATTGCCTCCACATAGCCCTGCCCGGAATATTCCATCAAAAAACCGATTGCATTACCGTGCGCTCCGCAGCCGAAGCAGTGATAAAACTGCTTGGTGGGACTGACCGTAAAGCTGGGGGACTTTTCATTATGGAACGGGCACAGGCCCATGAAATTCGCGCCGCCCTTTTTAAGCTGCACATAGCGACTCACCACGTCGACAATGTCGACGCGGGCGATTAAATCAGCAATAAAAGATTGTGGAATCACAACGGTGCAGTCTTATTTTGTCAGCGCGGCTTTGACCAGGCCAGATACCAAGGTCATATCGGCACGGCCGGCAAGTTTGGCTTTGACAACGGCCATGACTTTACCCATATCCTGCGGACCCGCAGGATTAACCTGAGCTACCGCAGCAGCAACTTCAGCAGCGATTTCTGCTTCCGACAGGGAGGCTGGCATATAGGCCGCCAATACAGTCAATTCGGTTTTTTCTTTATCCGCCAGATCCTGACGGCCGCCGGCTTCGAACTGGGTGATGGAATCTTTGCGCTGCTTGATCATTTTCTCGATGATTGCCACGACCAACGCATCCGTCAGTTCAACCCGCTCATCCACTTCTTTCTGTTTCATGGCAGCGGTCAATAAACGTATCGTGCCGAGCTTTTCAGCATCTTTGGCCCGCATCGCGTTTTTCATGTCTTCGGTGATTTGCTCTTTTAAACTCATCTTCGGCTCCATCAATCGTAATAGGTGAAATGACAAAACCCGCCGCGGTTAAACCGGAGCGGGCATGTTAGCTAATCATTTGCTGCAAATATACATCCATACTTTGCCGACATTGCGGCGCGGGCTTAAATCGACAAGCCCAGTATCTCTGTCAGTACATTTTTTTAGGCAATTGCATGCTGCGAATACGTTTGTAATGACGCTTGACGGCAGCAGCCAATTTACGCTTACGTTCAGCAGTTGGCTTTTCGTAGAATTCGCGGGCGCGCAGTTCTGTCAAAAGACCTGTTTTTTCAATGGTACGCTTGAAGCGACGCATTGCGACTTCGAACGGTTCGTTTTCTTTAAGGCGGATGGTGGTCATGTAAGCTCGTACCAAAAAATTATAGGAAGACGGCGATTCTAGCAGACTTGAATAGGCATTGGAAGAACTTTCCAGCTATTTTATTCAAATATCCCACAGTCGGTGTCATTATTGCCACTTCAAAACTAGGCAGCCTGCCCGGCAGCCACCCCGGAAGCCCAGGCCCACTGAAAATTAAAGCCACCCAGCCAGCCTGTCACATCCACCGACTCACCAATGAAATACAGACCTGGCACTTTATTTGCCATCATGGTCTGCTGCGATAAGGCTTTGGTATCAATTCCGCCGCGCGTGACTTCTGCTTTCCTGTAGCCTTCTGACCCATTCGGGGTGATTTTCCAGTTATTGAGTGACTCTCCAAGCGCGCGCAACGATTTGTCGGTCATATCCGCAATGCGCTGATCGGCCTGATAATTCCCGACCTGCAGCCACCCTTCGGCCAAGCGCTGCGGCAGGTAACTGGCCAGCACATTGCCCAGATTTTTACGGCTGGTCGATTTTTCATGGATTAACTGTTCTGCAAGATCGATTTCAGGCAGCAGGTTGATTTTGATTTCACTGCCTTCCTGCCAGTAACTGGAAATCTGCAATACGGCTGGCCCGGACAGCCCGCGGTGGGTAAACAATAAATCCTCCCTGAAATGGCCGCGCTGTTTTTTCGTACCGGTTTCGATCTCGACTTCCATGGAAATGCCCGCCAGCGGCACAAAAACCTGCCAGCTTTCTGCATCAAAGGTCAGTGGCACCAGTGCCGGCACCGGGGTGATCACCGCAATATCGAACTGTTTGGCAATCCGATACGCGAAATCTGTCGCGCCGATTTTGGGAATGGATAAGCCACCCGTGGCAATGATCACGCTGCTGGCCAGCACCAGGCCCTGATCCGTCTCCACCTCAAACTGATCACCGTTTTTTTTCAGGCTCAGCACCTTGCAGGGCATGCGTATTTCCACCTTGCCCCGGATACATTCAACCTTGAGCATCTGAATCACCTGCTCGGCCGAATCGTCACAAAACAGCTGGCCCTTATGTTTTTCATGATAGGCAATGCCATGACTTTTCATCAGGCTCAAAAAATCCTGCGGCGTATATCTGGCCAGAGCACTTTTGCAAAAATGAGGATTCTCGGAAAGAAAATTTTGCGGACCGGCATACAGATTTGTAAAATTGCAGCGCCCCCCGCCCGAGATGCGAATTTTTTCCGCCAGCACCGTGGCGTGATCCAGCAGCATGACACTCCTGCCGCGCTGCCCGGCCACAGCAGCGCACATCAAACCGGCCGCACCGGCCCCAATCACAACAACATCAATTTGTTTAGTCACCAGAATTCGCCTTAAGTAATTTTTGCTGCCATCAGACAGTGCCTGACCTGTTCGGCAATATTTTCCGGAACCGCTTCCCGGCCTTGCAGCACATCCTGTATCCAGCCGGCTGTACCCGCAGCATCCAGCGGAATCGACAGTATTTGATCGGTTCCTGGCTGCGATTCGACCAGCGTGTTTTTTTCTCCGCAGCGAAACCAGTCGATCTGCTGAACCTTTTTGGTACTTGCAACGGTTTCACCTTCTGTGCCGCGCATGAGGAACACGTCGCCACGCAAAGGATCCGCAACCCCGCTAAAAAAGCCGCTCAGCATGGTGGCATATTCAGGGTGAGTAAAGGACACCAGACGCAGGGCCGGCCCGGCAAAAGGTTGAAGGATTTTGACCAGCGTATGGGTTGAATTTCTTAATCCCAATATTTTTCTCAAGGCCAACAGTTCCGACAGGCGCGGCGCCAGAACCTCGATCGGCATCAGCACTGGCAAACCGGTTTGCAGTTTCTGCTCTGCGTCTTGATGACTGATGGCTGGCAATATATCCAGTTCATGAAAAATCTCGGCACTGGTCACTCGCCCCGCATCATGCAACACGCCGTGCACCAGTACCGGGGCACCTGATCGCGCAAGCAACAGGGCTAACAACGGCGTCAGATTGGCAGTGCGGCGCGCGCCGTTGTAGCTTGGAATAACAATCGGGCTGTACGCCATCTGCGGCGCCCGGAGCAAATCAAACGAGGATTCGGCTGCCTGCAAAAAACCGGCTATTTCAGAAACGGATTCGCCCTTGATGCGCATCGACAGCAGGATTGCCCCGAGCTCCAGATCACTGACTCGCCCATCAATAATTGCTTTGAACAATTGATTGGCATCGGCAAAAGACAGGCTGCGCGCACCTTTGACGCCCCGCCCGATTTCCCTGATGAAATGTGAGGTTGAAAAAGATTGTTCACTGTTTTGGGAACTTTTTAATTCGTTATAATTCATAGTCTGGTGTTGAACAGTTCAATTGATTGACACATTTTTACGGAACTAACATCTACACTCTGGCACCCGAAAATTTATTCAGCAAAGGTTTGCCAATGAGCACCACCTAACTTTCAATGGATACAAAAATGGATACCGAAACCAAACCATCAAAGATACACCCACTGACCGCCGCCGCTGCCGTTGCAGTCATCCTGGTCAGCGTCACCGGCATTGCCGCAATGACCGGCATGCTGCCCAACTTCAGCAAAACCTCTGCGCCGGAAAATGTCACCCCCGCGCCGGAAATCGCAGCAGCGCCAACCGCATCACAACCCGCGGTGACGGCACCATCCAGCGCAACAGCCCAGACTGCACCCCCACCGGAAAGTCCGCCGGCAAAAAAACCGGCAGTAAAAAAACCCACTGCCGTTGCCAGCAATGCAGCACCACAAACCCAGCAATATTCCGAGCCTGCTGCAGCTCCGGTACCCGTTGCGCCGCCTCCTCCGCCACCACCTCCTCCACCTTGCTACAACTGCGGCGTTGTTGAATCTGTTCATGCCATTCAGCAGCAGGCCCCAACCAGTGGCGTCGGCGCTGCGGCCGGTGCATTGCTGGGTGGCGTGCTTGGCCATCAGGTTGGCGGCGGTAACGGCAAAACCCTGGCGACCATTGCCGGCGCAGTCGGCGGCGGTCTGGCAGGAAATGCCGTCGAACAGAACAAGAACACCACTTCAGGATATGAAATTATCGTGCGCATGGAAGACGGCAGCCGACAGCGTTTTATCATCAAGGAACAACGCTGGCGCAGTGGCGATCAGGTGCGCATCGATAATGGCAATATATCGGCGCGTTATCAGTAATCCGGGGCCAATCTGAGCATTGACACTTCCCTGCTCAAATAAAGCGCTGATTGTGCCATTAAACGGCAATGCGAATAGTGATTTTTCCGACAAAAAAAGCAAATGCCCGCGCTCAGCGGGCACAAGAAAAATCAGCGACAACGAAAAGTTGGGACAACTACATCAATATCGGTCAGGCGGTCGTATTGACGTTGTTACCAAGATTGGCGGGCAAGTTCGGCACGGACGGCGATTGAGGAATTGCCTGTATCAGTGCTGTTGCATTGCTTTGATCAATATTGATTGCCTTTTTCAGGAGATCGACCTGAACCGACTGACTGACGCCCGAATCAGAAATATTACTTTGTGAGCTATTTGCTACCGATGACAGATCCATGATTACTCCCCTGCTTGTACGTAAGCTGTTAACGGCCATTTTTGTGGCGACTTTAATGCGTTTTGGTACGTTTAATTAATAACAACAAAATAAAGAGTGATCCGTAAGCAATCTTTTGTTATAATCGCTGGCTTCGCAAAGGCTGCATCAGCGAATCAGGAGAGATGGATGAGTGGTTTAAGTCGCACGCCTGGAAAGCGTGTGTAGGTTCATAGCCTACCCGGGGTTCGAATCCCCGTTTCTCCGCCAGAACATAAAATGCCCGCAAAATGAAAATATTGCGGGCATTTTTGTTTTGGGCGAAGGACAGCGAACAGTCTCGCCATGCCCCCGAAAATTTCGTTAGTGTTCCATCAACCGCACCACAATCGGAATCAGCCACGGCGCAACAAACGCAGTCAAAACCCCGTTCAAGCCCATGCCAAGTCCGGAAAAAGCACCCATTTCCGGGCTGACCTGAAACGCTCTGGCCGTGCCAATGCCATGCGATGCCACCCCCAGGGCAAATCCGCGGATCAGGTGCGACTCGATGCGCATCCAGTTAAAAATGAAACGCGCCACAACCGCGCCAACAATGCCGGTACTGATTACCAGAACCGCCGTCAGCGCAGGCAGGCCGCCCAGTTTTTCAGATATGCCCATCGCGATTGGCGTCGTAGCCGATTTCGGCCCCATTGAAACGGCCAGTTGGTAGGAGCCTCCCATTAACACGATGATCGTCACGGCTGAAATAATCGCCGTGAGCGATCCGGCAAACAAGCCGGCAAGCAGCGGCACAAACGAGCGTCGGACACGCGGCAATTGACGCGCCATCGGTATGGCCAAGGCAACGGTGGCAGGTCCGAGTAAAAAATGGATGAATTGCGCGCCTGAAAAATAGTCGTGGTAATTCATGCCCGTCAGATTCAGTATTAAGGTAATCAGAGCAATTGAAATTGCTACCGGATTGGCAAGCGGAGAATAGCGGCATCTTGTATACACCCAAAATGCGGCAAGGTAAGCACACAGGGTCAACGTCAAACCGAGCAGGGGTGACGCCGCAAGGTAAACCCAGATACGTCCGAACTGAGCGAGATCGTTCATGATTGTTGTCTGCCTTCCATGTTAAGAATTGCGCTCAGAATCTTTATCTTTGGCGGGTCTGGGTTGGTCGGAAATAAAAAAACGCATTGTCGCCGCAGTGACCATCAGCGTAACAATCGTACTCAACACCACGGCAACAATGACCCCGAGCCAATGGCCCTGCACACTTCCGGCAGACACCATGATACCCACGCCGGCAGGGACAAACAGCAACGACAGATGCCGCAGCAACTCTGTTGCCGTGGCTTCCAGCTGTCTGAGCAGCGCAGGTGAGAACAACAATGCAAAAAACAGCAGCAACATGCCGACCACCGGGCCGGGTACCGGCAAATGCAAAACAAAGGACAGTCCTTCACCGATGCATTGGAAAATCAGTAAAACCGCGAAAGTGATCAACATAATAGGAGGTGAATGAAAAGTAGAAGAAAAAGAGCGGGCACAGGCCAGCAGTGTAGCGGATTACATGACAGACCGGCGTCAGACATGTTAAAGACATGCGCGATCCCGATGTCGATCCGGGTCCGGGCCGTTACAGCGCAGGGTCCGCCACAACATGGTGCAGTGCCGCACGAACTCTGATTGAAAATGGGGCAGGCCAGCGCGTTTTGCGCAGAATTGGCGTCATTTCGCCTCAAAAATGGTTGGCACATTTATTGCGGGACAAGAAGCGGGAAGCGATCAGATATCGCCAACCGAAGGATTGCTAGGGTTCCGGTCACGCGCTGATTATTGATAGAGTGTGATGCTGGTCCGAGAGTAATCGGCCTCAAACGCCCCTGTCGGCGTTCAGGCTCCACGGCGGGACAAAAGCCCGGGAGATTCACTTCGTGTTGAGGTGGTTTCCCTTTACTTCGCCCCTTACTTTGGAGTCTCCCATGGCAAATCCATTTTCATCCTCATCTTCATCTTCAACCTGGTCCCACAGCTCCGACAGTCGGACTGTGTCTGTTATCGATATCCGCAACAGGTCACACACCTTTTTCCCCTTCCTGAAAAAGGCCTCGCCGACGCTGTCGTGCTGCCTGATGCTGCTGCCTCTGACACTGTTTGCACAGAAAGTACACGCCGATACCGCACCCGTTCTGGTTGCCTCGGCGGATGCATCAATGGAAGAATCTTTCAGGGCCAGCCTCGATACCGGTTCAACCAAACTGGAACAGGTGGTGGTCACGGCACAGAAACGCTCTGAAGACGTGCAGGATGTACCGGTCAGCATTTCGGTGCTGGGACGCGAACAGTTGCTGGCACAGCGCATTGAAAATTTTGATGATCTGTCCCGATCCGTTCCGGGCGTGTCGTTCAATGCCGTCTCCGCCAGCGAAGGTGAAACCAGTATCACCATCCGCGGCGTGAGTTCCACTGCGGGCTCAGCCACGGTCAGCCTGTATCTGGATGATGTGTCCATCACCACCAAAAACTTCTGGGACTTCGCCGCCCAGCCGCGCTTTGCGGATCTGCAAAGCGTTGAAGTGCTGCGCGGACCACAGGGCACCCTGTGGGGCGACAGTTCGGAAGGCGGCACAATCCGCTTCATTCCGGTCGAACCCAACATGACCACCTTCAGCGGCGAGGTCAATCTGGACGCCTCCAAAACCAGTCATGGCGGTACCAACGATGCTGGCAGAGCCGTACTGAATCTGCCCATCAATCCGGATGTGCTGGCAGTGCGTGCCAGTGTGTCGTCTTCCAAAGACGACGGCTGGATCGACAACTATACCCAGCAGGGAACGCTGGCTGCAAAAGGCGTCAACAGCAACGACAATACCACCGTGCATATCCTGGCCAAGATCACACCGAACGACGATCTGACCATCAAGCCGGCCTTCTTTCGTCAGGTAAACAACTCGAACGACAACAATGCCTTCTATCTGAATAATCCGAATGCCAACTCCGGCGGTGTCGGGTCCCAGTTTGTTCCGGCGTTATATACCCAGGACAAGCAGATCCAGGAATTCAGCCAGGATTTGATGACACTGGGCAGTCTGTCGATCAGTAATAATTTTCATGCGTTTGAATTTAATTCCGTCACCGGCCTGTTTCATCGCGACGTCAACAGACAGGAAGACGGCACTTTCTATAACAGCACGCTGTTTGCCGAGCTGTTTCTGGATACGTTCTTCCCGCAAAATAAGGCGCAAAATGACAGCCAGATCGGCAACCTGGCTTCACCGGTGCAAATGAAAAGCAACTACCGGCAACTCAGTCAGGAATTCCGGATTTCTTCTCCGGAAGACAACAAAGCTGCGCTGAAATGGGTCGCCGGTGTGTACCTTGAAAAGCAGACCATACACAACACGGACTACCAGCGCATTCCAGGCATCAACACGGCGTTCCAGAAAATCTATGGATTTTCCATGGATTCGCCGCAATCCGACGCCGCCGGTCTGGGCATTCCGGGCACGATACTGTTCCCGAATGACGTGGATGAGTCCGACAATCGCACCTATCGCGAAAAGCAGGTCGCCGTGTTTGGACAGGTCGACTACGATGTCGCCGCGGACTGGCATGCCGGATTGGGACTGCGGTTTATCAAGGCATCTGAAGATTTCACGTCGGTTGAAGACGGCTTTTACCAGAACGGCAATCTTGGATTTACCCAGCCGGGCGATGTCAATCCACCCTTCACCCAGTCACAGAGTTTTTCCAAACTCACCCCCAAGCTGACGCTGAGTCATGATCTCGATGGCAATAACCAGATCTATGCATCCGCAGGAGAAGGTTTCCGACTCGGTGGCCCTACCGGTCCGATACCGCTGGCTTCATGCACTGCTACCGGTGACTTTGCCCAGAACGGCATTACGACCCAGCCGACCCTGTTCAAATCCGACAGTCTGTGGACTTATGAACTCGGTTCGAAAAACATTCTGGCCGATGGCCGTTTTTCGATCAACAGCGCCATTTACTATACGAAGTGGAAAGACGTGCAGCAGCAGGTTGATCTGACCGGTTGCGGCTTTGTGTTTATTGAAAACATCGGCGATGCGACGATTTACGGCGGTGAAATTGAGGCAGCGGCAAAAGTCACCAGCGCCTGGCGTGTGAACATGACGCTCAGCCGTGAAAGCGCAACCATCACCAGCACCAACAATCCCTTGGCCGCACCGGTCGGCGCCCATCTGATTGACGTGCCCGATCTGACTGCAACGCTGGGAACCAGTTACAGCATGGCGCTCAACGATGCGACCAAACTGGTCACCCACGCCAATTATTCCTGGACCGGGCATTCGTACGGCAGCCTGCAGCCATTGCTGCCAACCAGCGGCCTGCCCAATCCCGGCTATAACAACAATGGTTATGGGGTGCTGAATCTGAGTGCTTCTGTCGTCGGATCGAATTATGATGTGACGCTGTATGCCAAGAATGCACTGAACAATAAAACGATTATTCAGTCGCCTTCGATCAATACGGTCATTGAGGGGTATACAGTGCGGCCATTGACGGTGGGGTTGACGTCGACTTACCGGTTCTGAACTGACTATTCCACTTTATCCGACACATCCACCATGCGCACCGGATGCAATTTAATCCCGTCATCCGGTTCGCTCACCGGCGCATGGATCAATTCGGTCAGTCGGGCCTTGGTCGCCATGAACGCTGCGCTGGATAAATCCGCAATACCGCGTGGGCGCTCCAGATTGACTTCAATCAGTTCGGCCACTTCGCCCGGATTGGCCTTTAACACCAGTATCCGGTCCGCCAGAAAAATGGCTTCGTCCAGATCATGGGTGATAAACAGAATCGTAATGTCGATGTTTTTCCAGATTTCAAGCAGATGGGTCTGCATTTTCAGGCGGGTCTGTGCGTCGAGCGCGCCGAACGGTTCATCCATCAATAAAATGCGCGGCTGATTCACCAGCGCGCGGGCAATGGCCACCCGCTGCTTCATGCCGCCGGATAACTGATGCGGATACACGTCGGCAAATTTTTCCAGGCCGACCAGTTCCAGCCATTGGCGTGCTTCACGTTCGGCCGTAAATTTGCCGTGCTGATTCATCTCCGGACCAAACATGACATTCTTTTTTACCGTCAGCCACGGAAACAGCGTATAGCCCTGAAACACCATGCCGCGTTCGCTGCCGGGTCCGGTCACCGGTTTGCCGTCCAACAGAACTTCTCCTGAACTGGCCGATTCCAGCCCGGCCAGAATCCGGATCAACGTCGACTTGCCACAACCGGACGGACCGATTACGCACACAAATTCGCGGCGATGGGTTTTGAAATTGATCTCCTTCAAAGCCAGTACGTCGCCGTCTTTGGTTTTGAAGCGCTTGCTCATGTTGCGCACTTCGAGCACGACCTCGCGCTCTTTCAGACGCGCCATGCGTTCACGCACCGTCTCGGACAGCGCCAGATAGTTGGGTGCAACGGGCAGGGCTTGATTCATGACAGGCTCCATTCAATCGCGGTTGGCCGCACGTTCCCACTGGAACAGGTATTTTTCCAGCGCCCCGAGCACGACATCCGTGCCCAGGCCGATGATGCCGATCATCATGATGGCCGCGTACACATTGGCAAAATTGGTGTAGCGCGCCTGCTGGGTAATGAACAGCGTAATGCCGGAACTGCTGCCGATCAATTCGGCCACAATCAGATACGTCCAGGCCCAGCCCAGCAGGATGCGCTGATCACGGTACAGGTCGGGCAGGATGCCGGGAATCACCACATGGGTGAGCAGCCGCACGCCCTTCGCACCCAGCGTCATCGAGGCTTCCAGCAAAGCAAAGTCAAGTTTGCGGGTGGTGTTGGCGATGATCAGAACCTGCTGAAAAAAAGTGCCGATCACGATCACGGCGATTTTCGGTCCGTCATAAATACCCAGTATCGCCACGGCCAGTGCGCCAAACGCCGGTGCCGGCAAATAACGGAAAAATTCCGTGAACGGTTCAAACAGCCGGGCAATGGCCGGATAGGTGCCGCACAGGATGCCCAGTGGTACGCCGAACACGGATGAAATCAGGAAGCCCCAGAAAATCACCTGGATGCTGTGCCACAGACTTTCATGCAACCACAGCCCGTCATGCTGTTTTGGCTCAGACGCAAACGCGCTGTAAAACGCCATGGCAACCTGATGCGGCGCCGGCAGGTAGACCGGATTGGCCGGTACGCCCAGGGGCAGGATTTTGCCCTGCTGTTTCTGGTTGTCCACCTCGCTGACAAAATCGGCGGTATCGATCAGCATGCCGGTCTGAAAATAATCCACGTCGCCCGGGTTGGTGATCTCGGTCTTGGGGTGCCAGATAAACGGAACGTAACTGACCAGACACCAGATCAACAACGGCAACAGAAACGAACAGCTGCCCACGATCAGCCTGGATCGGGGCGGCAGTTTTTGGCGCAGGGCAAACCAGGAAGCAGCTTTCATTTTTTCCTTGAACCGAAGGTGTTACATGCCGTTAGTCAGTGACGGGTCAATGGCTTTATCGATGTCCTGCGCTTTTTTGTAGATGTCATATTTCACATTGAAACTGTCAACGATTTTGCTTGAACCATAAATCGACTTGAAACCGTCGGCTTTGACAAAGGTTTTTCTGATTTCATCCGGGCTCAGAATTTTTGTTCCGCCCAACAGCGGCAGGTAGGCAGCCGGTGTCAGTCCGACCCGCGCGGCCATGATGTTGACCGCATCGCCCCGCGTTTTCGGATCATTGATGTAGTTGATCACCCGATACCAGACTTTGATGACTTTGATCCAGTCCGCGCGGCGCGCAGCCAGATTGACCGGATTCACGGCCAGCACGTCGTAGATCAGACCAGGCTCATCGGCAGAGGTATAAATTGCCCTGGCGCCCGGCACCTGCTGCATGCCGGTGCCAGACACCGGTTGCCACGCACCGATGGCTGCAACATCGGGTGACGCCAGAACCTGGGGCAACTCATTGGTCGGCGCTTTGACCAGAGTGACATCCGACTCTTTCATGCCGGCTTTCTGCAGGCCATTCAAGAGCAGCAGATGTTCCACCAGACCATATTCCAGTCCGATTTTTTTACCTTTGAGACCCTTGAGGCTGGTGATCCCGGGTTTGGCAACGATCATATCGTTGCCGTTGGAATAGTCGGTCACCAGGATGATCGAACTTTTGGCGCCGGATGCGCCAAGCACCAGCGCATCACCATTGGTGACATTGACGGCATCGAGCTTGCCGGCTGAAAACGCATCCATCGAAGCCGAGTAGTCAAACCATTCGAATTTGACGTCAACCCCGACTTCTTTAAACCAGCCTTTTTCCACTGCCACCTGCCATGCCACCCAACCCGGCCAGTCGCTGTAGCCAATCTTCAAGGGGCCGGCTGCCAATACCGGCGCCGTCAGTATTGACAACAGCAACAGTGCCAGCAGTTTTTTTGCAGTCCGTAGTGTGAAATTCATCATTTCTCTCCTGTTAAATAGTGATGCTGCTGGCTGGCCAGATAAGCGCGCCAGCCACCAAATGCGGTAATGTCGGTGGCGCCCAGAATGCCTGCCGCTTCGCACACAAACCCCTGCACCGTGCTGCCATCGGCCAGTTGTACCCGACCGATACCAAGCGGTGCCGGTATGCCGGCCACAAACCGGCCATAGGTCGCCTCGGGTATGCGCCAGACTTCCAGTGCAATCGGCGCGCAGCCTGCTGTACCAGGTTGTGCACGAACCATGCCAGGTCGTGCCGGTGGTCCGCCCGGCAGGGCATACAGCTGATAATGGGCCGCGCTGCTGGTACTGGATTTAAAACGTGCACCCAGACTGGTGAGCTGATGATTCAATGGCAGGCCGCTCATGTGCGCGCCGCACACGGCAACATCGACAAACGTCACCGGATCTACCCAAGCCGGCACGCGGTCAGCGTCAGCCAGCGGGCCGCACGCAGCACCAAGGCTTGCCGATGTGGACCGGTGCAGCTCAGAGGCCAAACCCAGAAGACGGTCTTCGCTGAATTCGGGCGCAGCAATCGTGACACCAAAAGGCAATCCATCCGTCTGAAACCCGGCAGGCACGGCCACCGCGCACAGATTGAGCAGATTCATGAAGTTGGTGTAATAACCCAGATTGGAATTCAGTCGGATCGGATCGGCATTGACTGCGGCGATGGTGTAGGCAGTCGGCGCGGTCGGGGTCAACAGAATGTCGCAGTCGGCCCAGATCCGTTCGGCGCTGCGTTTCAGATCGGCCAGCCGGTATTGCGCCTTGAAGGCGTCGACCGCACTGATCTGACGCGCCGTGCCGACGATGTCTTTAAATACCGGAAACAGGGCCTGTGGCTGCTGTTCGATGAAGTCTGAAATTGCCGCGTAACGTTCGGCTACCCACGGGCCTTCGTACAGCAGCCGGGCCGTTTCGGCAAAGGGCGCAAAGTCAATTTCAACGGCAACGCCGCCGATCGACTCCATGCTTTTTACCGCAGCGGCAAAGCGTTCCGGACCGGCCGTATTGCCAAAATAATTCAGCCATGTTTCTGATGGCACACCAAACCGGAAGGTTTCGCCCGGTGCAAAACGCGCTGCCGTACTGTGCGAGCGCCTTGAATACGCGTCACTGGCGTCATAGCATGCCGCCACATTGAGCACATCGGCAGCGTCAGCCGCAGTCAGTGCAAAGATCGATATGCAATCCAGCGTGCGACAGGCCGGCACCACGCCGCTGCCCGAGAGCAGTCCCAGGGTCGGCTTGACGCCAATCAGATTGTTGAACATGGCCGGTACCCGGCCGGATCCGGCCGTGTCGGTGCCAAGACTGAAGCTGACCAGCGCGCTGGCCACGGCCACGGCCGAACCGGCGCTTGAGCCGCCAGAGATATATTCCGGATGCAGCGCGTTGCGGCAGGCGCCGTACGGCGAACGGGTTCCGACCAGTCCGGTGGCAAACTGATCCAGATTGGTCTTGCCGATCGGAATGGCACCGGCATCGATGAGGCGCTGCACCACAAACGCATGGCTGTGCGGCGTGTAGGCAAATGCCGGGCAGCCAGCCGTGGTCGGGGTATGGGTCAGATCAATATTGTCCTTGATGGCAAACGGAATGCCATACAGCGGCAGACTGGCCGGATCCCTGCCGGCCAGCTGCTCGGCATAGGAATACAGCGTGGCACGATCTACCCGCGTGATCCAGACAGACCCGGCGTCAGACGCTTCCAGCGCCGGCAGCAGCGCGTCCAGCAGAGCGCGCACCGTGAGGGTCTGGGCCAGATACTGAGACCGCAGTATCCCGATAGACAGGTTAATCATGGCTGGGGTTCTCCAGTTGTTTGATGATCGCTACAGGCTGCCCGGCATAGACCTGGGCCCCTTCGGCCACCAGCCACTCAACGATGGTTGCGCAGGGCGGTGTGTATAAAGGAATTTCCATTTTCATGGTTTCGAGGATTGCCACGCTCTGATCTGTTTTGATCTCGGCACCAGGTTGCGCCAGAATCCGCCACACCATGCCATTGACCACGGCGCTCAGGTAGCTGCAACCCTGCGGCAACTCGGTTTGCCGCCCGGTGTCTTTGGTACTTTCTTCGCTGACCCATTCCGCCTGACCGCTCTGGCGCCAGTGCTCACGCTCGGTGTCAAATGACGCCTGCTGGTGTTGTTTGAACGCCGTGATCGAATCCTGATTCTGGGCCAGAAAGCGGTTGTACTCGTGTAACGAAAAAGTGCCTGGCTCAATCCGCACGTCGAACCGGCCCAGCGGAAAATCCCTGCGATGTTCCAGCAGTTGTTCTTCGCTGACTTCATAAAAACGGATCTGGTCAAAATGACGCAGCAGCCAGGGCTTGCCATCCAAAAAACTGTTGGTGAGCCGGTAGCGGTTCCACATCTGCACGGTGCGGCCGATGAACTGATACCCGCCCGGCCCTTCCATGCCGTACACGCACAGATAGGCGCCACCAATGCCGACCGCATTTTCCGGCGTCCAGGTGCGGGCCGGATTGTATTTGGTAGTCACCAGACGGTGACGCGGATCGAGCGGCGTGGCCACCGGTGCGCCCAGATACACGTCACCCAGACCGAGCACCATATAACTGGCATTGAAGACGATGTTGTAGACATCGCTGACATCATCGAGTCCATTGATGCGTCGTATGAATTCGATATTGCTTGGACACCACGGCGCATCGGGTCGCACCGTCGTCTGATATTTTTCAATCGCCAGCCGGGTCTGACTGTCATTCCAGGCCAGCGGCAAATGCACGATGCGCGACGCCACCACCATGTCGTCCACATGCTCCATGTGCGCTTCATAGCTTTGCAGATGCGACAGCAAGGTTTCAAGCGGCAAAACGCGATGGTCGAAGTGCACCTGCAGTGAGCGAATCCCGGGCGTCAGATCAATCACGCCGCCAAGCCTGGCTGATTCAATAATCTGCATCAGCGCCTGCACATGAAAACGCAGCGTCAGATCGAGCACCATGGCACCAAATTCGATGAGGACGTTATCGTCGCCGGCGCGCAGATAGCTCACCTGCACGGCACTGTCAGGTGAGCCGGCATGCACTGTCGCCTGACGCAACAGCGCCGGAGAATCGCTGCACGGCGTTGTGTGCACCGGCGTCAACTGCAGCAACTGCCCCACTGTCCATGGCGCAGAAAAACTGCGCTCCAGCGCTGCGCGCATGGCCACTGCCGTATCGGACGAAACCCGGACCAGACGCAGCGTGTCGCCCGGTTTCAACTGCCCCATTTTCCACAGATCGGCAGACACGATCACGGCCGGGCACACAAAACCACCCAGACTCGGGCCATCCGGTCCGAGTATGACCGGCATGTCACCGGTAAAATCGATTGCGCCAATGGCGTAGGCATTGTCATGAATATTCGACGGATGCAAACCGGCTTCACCGCCATCCCTGCGCGCCCAGTGCGGCTTGGGACCAATCAGTCGCACGCCGGTGCGACTGGAATTGAAATGAACCACCCAGTCGGTTGCAAACAGAATATCTATATCGTCGGGCGTGAAATAATCCGGCGCGCCGTGCGGCCCGTATTGCACGGCAATTTCCCAGTGATTGCCATACACCGGTATGGACTCGGGTGCAACCCGGCCAGCCGGAATCAGTGCCGGCGCACCCAGCTTCAAGACATCGCCGGTACGCAGCGCGCGACCGCCGTGTCCACCAAAATTACCCAGCGTAAAGGTGGCACGACTACCCAGATACAGTGCCGAATCAAAGCCGCCGGCCACCGCAATATACGCGCGCACACCAGCCTGATTGGCGTGCGAGCAGCGCAGCGTTTCGCCGCGCCGAATCTGATGCGCACACCAGTTGTCGATCAAGCGCGTGCCGAGCGGTCCGCTGACGCTGGCCGACATGGCCGCACCGGTCAGTGCAATCGTGCAGTCAACATTAAAACGCAGCGTTGCGCCCTGCAGGGCCATTTCCAGCGTGGCCCCCTGTTCGGCATTGCCCAGCAGGTGATTGGCAATCCGGTGGGCCAGTGCATCCATCGGACCGGACGGCGGTATGCCAACCGACCACAGACCGAGGCGTCCCGGATAATCCTGGATGGTGCTTTGAATTCCGCCTTCCAGCACATCGATGGTCGAGGCCAGATACGGCATGGTCGACAGCATCTGCGTGGTCTGATGACCTGACTGAAACATGTCCTGCGCCAGAATCTGCGCCAGATAAGCCAGATTCGTTTCAACGCCATCGATCCGGCTTTTGCACAGCGCCTGGCTGAGCGTGGCAATGGAGGTGGCACGATCAGCACTGCACACAATCAGTTTTGCCAGCAGCGGATCATAAAACGGGCTGACCGTGACGCCCGCCTCGATCCAGGTATCAACGCGCACTGCGCTGTCCAGTTCCACCGCAGTCAACAGACCCGAGGAAGGCTGAAAATCCTTGCCCGGATCTTCTGCATAAACCCTGAGCTGCATGGCATGGCCGTGTGGCTGCAACGACTGTTGCTGCGGCAGCTCAAGCTCGTTGGCCGCAGCGCGGATCATCCATTCAACCAGGTCGATGCCGAACACCTGTTCCGTGACCCCATGTTCAACCTGCAGCCGGGTGTTGACCTCCAAAAAATAAAATTCCACGGTGACGGCATCGAAGACATATTCGACCGTGCCCGCTGACAGATACCCGATCATCTTGGCCAGGCGCACCGCGGTCTCGGCCAGTGCGGCCCGGGTTGCCTCGGACAGGCCTGGCGCCGGCGTTTCTTCAATGACCTTCTGGTTGCGGCGCTGCACCGAGCAATCGCGCTCGCCCAGCGAGACCACATTGCCGCGCCCGTCACCGAAAATCTGCACTTCAATATGGCGCGCAGCCTGCACATATTTTTCAATGTACACGCCATTGTTTTTAAAATTGTTGGCCGACAGATTCTGCACCGAGTCAAACCCGTTCAGCAGTTCCGCCTCGGTCCAGCACAACCGCATGCCGATCCCGCCTCCGCCGGCGGTACTTTTCAGCATCACCGGATAACCGATCAGGTTTGCCTGCTGCAGTGCGCCGGCCACATCCGGCAACAATCCTGTTCCCGGCAGCAATGGCACCTGGGCGCGTTGTGCCAGTTCGCGTGCGGTGTGCTTGAGTCCGAAGTCACGCATCTGTGCCGGTGTCGGTCCGATAAAAACGATGCCGTTTTCCGCACAACGTTCGGCAAAGCCGGCGTTTTCACTCATGAAGCCATAACCGGGATGGATGGCATCGGCGCCGGTGGCACGCGCCGCATCCAGAATCGCATCGGCCGACAAATAGCTTTGCGCTGCCGGCCCGGGTCCGATGCACACGGCCACATCGGCCTGCCGCACATGCAGGGACCCGACGTCGCTGTCCGAATACACCGCCACGGTTTCTATGCCCATGGCGCGCGCCGTGCGGATGATGCGGCAGGCAATTTCGCCGCGATTGGCAATCAGAATCCGTTTAAACATGGTCCGGTTCCGATGCATCCCAGATGCTCAGTCGCACCGGTGTTGGATTGTAGGCGTTGCACGGGTTATTGAGTTGCGGGCAATTGGAGATCAGCACCAGCACATCCATGTCGGCGCGCATTTCCACATATTTGCCCTTGCCTGACACGCCATCCTCAAAGCGCAGACCGCCCTGTGGCGTAACCGGCACATTCATGAAGAAATTGATATTCGGCGCAAGATCGCGTTTGGTCATGCCATTGTTGGCCTGGGCCAGTGCATGCAAAAAGCTGTCGCGGCAGCTGTGCATGAATTTTTTTTCATGCGCATAGCGCACCGTATTGCTTTCAGCCGAACAGGCGCCACCCACGGTGTCATGCTGTCCACAGGTGTCGGCCACAATAGTCAACATGGCACGGCCATAATTCGACACCAGCACGGTGCCGGCCGACAGGTACAGGTTGCCCTGACGCTGCACGGTGTCAGCAACGCTGTAGCGCTCGGCACTGTCGGTGGCATTGTAAAACAGCGTATCGACGGCCTGATTGCCTTCCAGATCGGTAATTCGGAACAGCTGATGGCGTTTCACCATATGCATCCATGGCTCGCCGGCCAGCTGGACATGGGTATACACGGCGCTTGATTCTTCCAGACGACTTTCAACCAGTTTGTGCATGGCGGCCTCCTTAGCGGTAATACAGTTCGGTGTTGGCAAAGCCGCGCCGGTTTTCCGGGCAGTGCAGGCGGCAGGCATCCTGTACAGGCGCGGTACCGGTGTTCCATGCGGTCAGGCTGATTTTTTTGGGGTGGTAAGCTGGAGACGGATCCAGCGGATGAGGCGCACTCGACACGGCCAGCAGCGTATCCATTTCAAAACGCAGATCGATATAGTCCCCGGCTTTGGAATGCTCAGGCACGAACTGCAGAGTGCCGCCCGGATTGACGATGACCTTGCTGAAAAAATTCACGCAGGGCACCAGATCGCGCAGACCAAGACCCCATTTGCCGATTTCAATCAGCAGGCTGTCCTTGCCATTGCGGATCATTTCATTGCGGCATTCCTGATAACGGTGTTCACCGTATTTGGCCTGCATCAATGCAGCATCGGCCACACCACACAGCGGATCATGCCAGCCAAGTGTATCGGCATGGATCGAGGCCAGGATTCTGCCCATGTCCGAATACAGTACATTGCCGCAGGTCAGATGGGCAGTATGCTGCGCCTTGAGGGTATCGGGAATATTGAGCCGCTCGAGTCGCTCGGCAGCGTTGTACATCAGTGCGGAAAAATTGGCGCCACCTTCGGTATCGACGATGCGCAGGGTCGTGCCGCGTCTGATCTGATACGACCAGTGCGCACCGGGCGGCAATTCTTCTGACCACAACAGGAGTGCCGGATCAAATTCGGCGGAAAGCGAAGTATGCAAAGACATGCTGAAAGCCCCGGAAAGTGGACAAAAAAAGGAACGAGCGATCACATGTGCTGTGAATCCTCCCGGGCTTTTATCCCTCCGTGTAGTTCCGCTGCCTGAACATCCGGCCTCAGTACCGGTTGCTCTCGGACCAGACGTCAACTTCAACATTGACCGGAACCCTAGCAACCTTGCTCAAGAACCGCAACCGAAATGAATCGGTCTGTGTGCGTCCCTCAGTATTTGTTTAGTAGCACGAACAGTGCCAGCCAATTTGCCCGCAATACCGGGCAAAAGTCAGGATGCGCGCACCAAGTTGGGGTCATTTGAAGCGGCAGGTGCACAAAATCGGTGAGCTGCCGCTGCCAGATTCACTTGTCCTTGTTGGCTCCGGACAGTCTTTGCACAAAATACAGGGCAATAAAAACAATCATCCAGATCGCAAACACCTTGAAAGTCAGATCCGACAGATTGACCATAATATAAATACAGGCAGCAATGCTCAAGCCCGGTACCAGATACGGTCCGAACGGTACCAGGAATGCGCCGCGCACGGTTTTGTCGCTCTTGAAACGCATGACCGGCACTGCAATGGCGACGATGATGAAGGCCGTCAGGGTGCCCATGCTGACCATGTCCCATAAAAAGCCGGAGTCAACCAGCGCAGCGACGATGGCCACGATGCTGCTCACGATCAGGGTATTTTTGACCGGCGCGAAGGATTTGGGATGGATTTCCCGGAACACCTTGGGTGCCAGATTGTCCCGGCTGACTGCATACAGAATGCGGGTCTGGCCATAAATCAGCATCAGGGTAATGCTGAACACGGAAATAATGGCACCGACCGACAGCACAATGGCCGGCCAGACCTGACCGGTGACATCCTGCAGGATCACGGCCAGTCCGGCTTCCTGTCCGATAAATTTCGCCGCCGGCTGGGCCCCGACTGCGGCGACGGCCACCAGCATATAAAACAGTGTCACGATACCCAGCGCCGCCATGATGCCGATCGGTACGTTGCGCTTCGGATCCCTGGTTTCAGCACCGGCAGTGGCAATCGTATCCAGGCCGATAAACGAAAAGAACACCGTTCCGGACGCTGCGGTGACGCCGGCCATGCCGGCCAGTCCGTGGCTGTTGTCAGTGTTAAAAAACGGCACGAAGTTGTGTGCATCAAAACCGGACAGCGCCACCACGACGAAAAATAGCAGGATGGCCAGTTTGATGACGACCATCACGGCATTGGTGCTGGCCGATTCTTTGGCACCACGACACAGCAGAAAAGTGCACAGAATGATCAGTATCACAGGTGGCAGATTGAATTGACCGGGATGAAATTCAGTGCCGTTCGGCCCCAGCACGATCATCGGTGCACGCAGCATCGCCGGTATGTGCCACCCAATTGTGTTCTGCAAAAAATTATTCACATAGTCCGACCAGCCGATCGCAACCGCGCTGCAGGCCAGCCCGTATTCCAGCAACAGACAGGCCGCCACCACGTAGGCGGCAAATTCCCCCAAAGACGCATAGGCAAACGAATAGGCTGAACCGGACGAAGGAATGCGAAACGACAGTTCGGCATAGCACAGTGCCGTCAGACCGGCGGTCAGTGCAGCAATCAAAAAGGAAAGAATGACGGAGGGACCGGCTTTGGGAACGGCTTCGGCCATGGTGAAAAAAATACCGGTACCAATTGTCGCGCCAACGCCTATCATGGTTAGAGGGAATAGACCCATCTTGTGCTCATGGGCAGATTCGCCCAGCCCGGGTTCGTTGTCCAGCTTCAGGTTAACCTGTCTGGTGCGCGTCATTTCCTGAAATAGCGATTTCGCCATGTTGATCCTTGTTATTGATAGAAACTGCGCAGGCTGTGCACTGACAAATCAACAACAGTCGATTTATGGAATTAGTATATACAACTCAAAGTTGCTTGCATAGAACAAATGAAGTTGACGATGTGGTTGCATCAGCGCCCCTTTTATCTCAATCTGACCACGCACTCATGACAACAAATTTATCTGAAGACAATGGCGATGTACTGGACTTTTTTATTGCGCGCCAGCCAGTATTGGACCGCCGCCAGAAACTGACCGCCTATGAACTGCTGTTTCGACGCGCCTCGACCGGTGCGGCCCATGTCACCAACGATATCAGCGCCACCGCCACGGTGATTGCCCATGCCTCAAAACTGGGGCTGGTCAATGTCATCGGTGCCCTGCCCGGCTTTATCAATGTCGATACCAAAGTGCTGATGAGTGACTTCATCCAGTTTTTACCGTTTGACAAAGTATTTCTGGAAGTTCTCGAGACCGTCCGAATCACCGACGAATTAATCACCCGGATCAAACAGCTCAAACTGGCCGGCTATCGTTTTGTGATCGACGATGTGACCGCAGATACCGAAGAATTGCGCAGATTGCTGCCGTTTGTCGACATGATCAAAATCGACATCATGGAAATCAGCCGGCAACAGGTATCGGGTCTGTTTCACGCTCTCAAAGGCTATAACAAAAAAATGTTGGCCGAAAAAGTCGAGACGCTGGAAGATTTCGCATTTTGCCACGAGCTTGGCTTTGATTTATTTCAGGGATACTTCTTTTCCAAACCCAAAGTACTGACCGGAAAAAAACTCCACACCGGGCAGCTCAGCGTCGTCAATATCCTGAACAAACTGATCGCCGATGCCGAAATCAATGAAATTGAAACCGCGATAAAAAAAGATGCCGGCCTGGCTCTGAACCTGATACGGCTGGTCAATACGGCCGCCTTCATGACACAGCAGCGTATTGCCACGATCCGGCAGGCCATCAACGTGCTGGGGCGGCGTCAGCTGCAACGCTGGCTGCAGATTCTGATGTACGCCGACGCAGATCAGTCAGACAGTTTTATGTCGCCTTTGCTGATCCTTGCCACCACACGCGGCAGATTGATGGAACTGATGGCGCAAAAAACAGGTTCTCATGATCACCTGTCTTCGGATACGGCTTTCACCGTCGGTATCATGTCGCTGATCAATGTGTTGTTCGATACACCGATGGTGCAGCTGCTGGCGCAGATTTCAGTTTCAGATGACATAAAAAAAGCCTTGATCAACCGAACCGGCATCTATGGCGACATGCTGCAGCTGGTGATCGACCTTGAATGCGTCAGCGATGAAGAGGAGCTGCCCAAGGCGGGAATGCAAAAGTTGCAGCTGCAGATCGACGATCTCAGAACCATGCAGTTGCGGGCCTATGAATTCAGCAACAGCATCGGCATGGACGTTGTGGAAGACCAGTAGTCAGGCATCCGCTGTTGCATTTTTTTGTTTGCTTTTCGATTTTGAATCCAGCAGATAACTCAGACGATTACTGGGGCGCAGATAATCAAATACGGCTTTAGGCAGCGCGCCAGGACGCAGGCTTTCTTCAATCCGCAACGCGTCGCTTTCCTGCGCCAAATCCAGAATGATCGCTTCATCGGCAGGAATATCTTCATCATAAACAAGAATCTGGGGGCGCAAAGACATGCCGACATTGACATTGACGACCAGACCAAAAGAGTTATCGGACAACCGTACCAAGGTTCCAGGTGGATAAATTCCCAGACACTTGACCAGCATCGCAATAATCCCCGGTTCAAACTGGCTGCGCCGTTGCGAAAACATGTTGGCCAGCGCTTCATGCGGTGTCAATGACTGCGCGCTGTCAATGTGATTGCATAAATTATCGTATTCGTTGGCCACCGTAATAATACGGGTCAGCAGGCTCAGTTTATTTCCCGTAAGACCTTGGGGAAAACCGCTGCCGTCGACGAATTCATGATGATCGGCGATCACCCTGAGAACGCTTTTATCCAGACCGGCCTTGTGCCCGATCTCCACGCCATGGGAAGGATGCAGTTCGTAGATATTGCGCTCCGCCTTGCTCAAAGGCGTGGTCTTTTTAATGATGCTGGCCGGAATATTCACCTTACCCACATCATGAAACAGGGCCGCAGTGCCAATTGCCTTGAGTTGCACGGCAGTGCATTTAAGCTCATTGGCCAGCATCATTGCCACAAAGGCGACATTGAGGGTATGGAAATACATATCCTGAGAACCGGCCTGCTGATACCGGATCAAGTGCATCAATGCGTCATTTTCAGAAGAAAAAACCTGCGCAATACTGTCGATCAATTTGGCCGCTTCAGCCAGGGTTTGCTGCGGCCGGGAAAAAATCTGACTGTCAATATTCTTGATGACGGACGACGCCATGGAAAATTGATCTTCACACCGTGCGATGTCGGCGCGCTGCTTTTGCAATTTGACGGCGCGTTCCATTTTGGCTTCAACAATACTGTCGACGACCATAATGACGCCCGGCGCAGGCGGGCTGACAGGCACACTGACCGGCGCACTGACCTTTGGCACTGCTTTGGGCGCGGCCAGTACTGCCGGATCTGATTTGGCCAGAACAATACGAATACTGGCCAGTTTCAATGCCCTGAGTTGTACGATCTGCTGTTCATTGACGATCTTGAAGGAACTCTTGGAAAAGGTATGATCAAACCAGCCCAGATCAAGCTTGACGAACATGCCAATTCTGATCTGATCGATTGGGACGAGTTTCATATTTTTCCGCGGCCATTAAGATTGAATAATTTATGTGGCGCATCGACGCGGTAAACTGTCAATGGCCTTGCCGGAATCTAACATACATCCGGGCAAATCGGTCGGTTTTAATCAACAGTGAACCCAAGCCCAGCTTTGGCTGCCAGACGCTGCACCAGCGTATTGCCCATGGCACTGCCCGGTGTCCACACCCCGCCTGCGGTTCTGTCCTGACTGATATCCTGCACCAGACACAGGGCACTTTCGGCGATCATTTTGCAGGTCGATCCGTAACCGGGATCGCGATTACCCTTTACCGATACACGCATTTGCTGACCGTTCGCAGTTGCGCCGATAAACACAATTTCATATCTGCCGGCTTCTCTTGCGGCCAGATCCGGTCCCTCGCCTGGCTTGGGCAGGGCAAATCGGCGCAGCAATGCGCGCGTTGGCGCAAATCCGAGCAAGGCGTTCTGAATCCGCGTTGAACGTGCCAGTGCCCTGGCACGCTTGTGTCCTTTTTCCCCATCACCGGTGAGCATGCGTTCGTCGTACACAAAATCCGTGCCCCACGGATGGCCGAGCAGTAAATTGCTGCGATGGATATTTTTGGTATTGATGGTGGCCATGACAAACGGGCCGGTCCACGATTTGGCCCAGTCGTCATACGCTGCCGATTCGCCCTCGGGTTGGTGCGGCCCCTTAAATCCCGGCGTCAGGGCGAACGGATTGGCCATCGTGCCGGCCAGTTGTGGTTCGCGTCCCATGCGTTCAATCGTGGCCAGCGCACTGGCCAGAGTTCCGCCCGACATTTTTCCCTTCATGACCCGAACCCGTCCATGGACCCGCGTCAAAGGTTGCGCAAAGCGCTGCACAGCCTGTTCCTGCAGGAACACCACACCCAGATCAAACGGAATCGAATCGAATCCACAGGAAAACACAATCCGTGCCCCGCTGCTGCGCGCCGTTGCTTCCAGTTGTGGAATCATGTGCGCCATCCAGCCTGGTTCGCCGCACAGATCAACATAGTCGGTGCCGGCCTTTGCACAGGCGCGCACCAGATGCTCACCATACAGCTGATACGGCCCGACCGTGGTGATGACGACTTTGGTGCGCACCACCAGAGTGGCCAGCGCAGCAGGATCAGTCGCATCTACGGTAATCAAAGGCAGGGATGCCGGTGCGCCAATCAGGTCGCGCACTTGGGCCAATTTGGATGCACTTCGTCCGGCCATGGCCCAGGAAACAGTGCCTGTAGTGCCATAGGTCGTATTGAGATACTCGGCCACCAGGCGCCCGGTGAAACCGGTAGCGCCAAAAACGATCACATCAAATTCTTTTTTCATGGTTGCGATTAACCTTTCTCGTCTTACGGTGTTATGAACGGCGACCCTGTAGATACTGGGATGCTTCGTAGGCTGGGATGCTTCGTAGGCTGGGATGCTTCGTAGGCTGGGATGCAATCCCAGCATCAACGGTTGAAATGCTGGGATTGCATCCCAGCCTACGATTGCATCCCATCCTGCGATTACATCCCAGCCTGCGAGTTCGCCGACCGGGTCTTGCCTTGAACGGCGGCCAGAAACATTGACCAGGCACTGTCGAAAAATTGTTTGCGCTCGGTTTCATTGGCCAGACAATCCCTGTTACCCAATAAATGCTGCTGGTAGATCCAGCCCGTGCACATCCCGCCCAGCAAGCGGCACAGGTGAATCAGCGGCACATCCGACCGAACCTGGCCATCCGATCTGGCCGCATCCAGTAAGCGCGAAATGGTATTTTCAATCGGGCAGAACGCGGCCTCGATGACCTTGCCGGCCAGCTCCGGAAAACGGGCCGACTCGGCGATCATGATGCGGTACAGCGCCATGCTTTGGGGTCTGGAAAACGGCACGTTCATCAGATTCCAGCACAGCTCGCGCAGTGTATCCATGCAATTTTCGGGCTTGACGTCGAGTTGCAATGGACTGTCCAGCACACCATGAATCATCTCAAGAACGACCGCAATGAACAGTTCTTCCTTGGACGCGTAGCGACGGTATATGGTCTGCTTGCCGATTTCTGCCAGCGCGGCAATCTGTTCAATTGAGGTTGCCGCATAGCCCTGCTGCGCAAACAGCATGGTTGCCGTGGCCAATATATGGCGATTCAATACTTCAATGGATTGCGCATCAGGCCGTCCGGTGCGACGTAAGTTCGAAGTCATCCGATCATTTCCTGTTCAGGTTTGCTGATCCGGTACCAGGCCGCATACAGCGCCGGCAGAAACAGCAGTGTGAGTACTGTAGCCACCAGCAGACCGCCCATGATGGCCCAGGCCATCGGACCCCAGAAGGTCGACCGCGTCAGCGGAATCATGGCCAGTATCGCCGCAGCGGCAGTAAGCATGATAGGCCGAAAACGCCGCACGGCAGATTCGATGATCGCATTCCAGACCGATACACCCTGCTCGATATGCTGGGTGATCTGATCAACCAGGATCACCGAATTGCGCATGATCATGCCGGCCAGCGCAATCACGCCGAGCTGCGCAACGAAACCGAACGGTACCTGAAACAGCGCCAGAATGGCAGCCACGCCGATGATGCCCAGCGGCGCAGTCAGCAGCACCAGCACGGTATTGACGATATTCTGCAGCTGCATCATCAGGATCGTCACCATCACCAGCAACGCAAACGGCATGATGGCCATGATCGATCCTTCGGCAACCTTGCTGGCTTCCTGCGAGCCGCCGATGTCGATGCCATAACCGATAGGCAGCGTTTTGCGCAGCCCGGCAATTTTCGGCAGCAGCGCCATGGTCACATCCGGTGCCTGGGCACCGTCCACGTCGGCGCGCACCGCGATAGTCGGCATGCGGTCACGGCGCCAGATAATGCTGTCCTCACTGTCCAGATGCAGGGTGCCAATTTGCGACAGGGCCACGTAACGACCACCCGGCAGCTGGATCTGCACATCACGCAGATTGTCGAGATTGGTGCGCTGGGGCGCGACCAGACGGGTGACAACCTCGATGCTGCGGTCATATTCACGATACTGCGTCACACTGATGCCGGACAGCGAATTCTGCAGCGCCTGGCCGATCTGCTGTGACGTCACACCGAGCGAGCGGGCCCGGTCCTGATCCACGTCAAGCCGCATGACCTTGTTACGCTCGCCCCAGTCGGTATTGACGTGCCGGATATGGTGATTGGCGCGCATGATCGCTTCAACCTGCTCAACCACCGGCCACAGCTTGACGGCCTCTGGACCATAGACCCGGAACTGTACCGGATAGCCCACGGGCGGTCCGCTTTCCAGCCGCGACACCCGGCCGCGCACCGAAGGAAAGTCTGTGTCAAACCAGGTTTCAATGTTGGCCGCCACCTGTTCGCGAACGTGTTCGTCACGAGTCATGACGGTGAGCTGGGCAAAATTCAGATTTGGCAGCTGCTGATCCAGTGGCAGAAAAAAGCGCGGCGAACCGGTGCCGATATAGCTGGTGACGCTCACCACATGGGGATCCACTTTCAGTCGCGCTTCCATCGCCTTTACCTGACGTTCCGTTTCTGCAAAACTGGACGCCTGCGGCAGCCACATATCGACCATCAGTTCCGGCCGGTCGGTGCTGGGGAAAAATTGTTTGGGCACGATCTGGAATGCAATCACGGCCACAAAAAAAGCCGCCAGCGTAGTAAAAATCACCGCGAAGCGATGGTCCAGACACCAGACCACCAGCGCGCGGAAGCGCACATAGAACGGCTTCTGGTAAACCGCGTTTTCATCTGCGCCGTGCGGGGTCTGAGGCAACAGTTTGAAACCCAGATACGGCGTGAACAGCACGGCAACCACCCAGGACAGCAGCAGCGATATACCCACCACCTGAAAAATCGATTGGGTATATTCGCCGGCGTTGGACTGGGCCAGCCCGACCGGCATGAAACCGGCTGCCGTAATCAGCGTGCCGGTCAGCATGGGAAATGCCGTTGAGGTGTAGGCAAAGGTTGCCGCGCGCGCGCGGTCCCAGCCCTGCTCGAGCTTGATCGCCATCATTTCCACGGCGATGATCGCATCGTCCACCAAGAGGCCGAGCGCAATGATCAGGGCACCAAGCGAGACGCGCTGCAAATCAATATGCAACAGATACATGACGAAGAAAGTCATGGCCAGCACCAGCGGGATCGACAGCGCCACCACCACGCCGGCCCGCATGCCCAGCGACAGAAACGACACTGCCAGCACAATGGCGATCGCTTCCACCAGGCTTTTGACAAATTCGTGCACCGACTCGGCGACCACTTTCGGTTGATCCGAGATTTCGTGCATCTCCACGCCAACCGGTAATTCGGCGCGTACCCGCTGCACAGTCGTTTCCAGTCGCTGGCCCATGGAAATCACGTCGCCACCCTTGCGCATGCTCACCGCCAGTCCAATGGCATCCTGTCCGTTGAAGTGCAGTCTGGTGGCAGGCGGATCAACGTAGCCGCGATACACCCGGGCCACATCACCGAGCCGGACATGCTGGAGCCCGGCGTTGATACCGATATTGCGGATGGCATCGACCGAATCAAATTCACCGCTTACCCGCAGTGCCACCCGTTCACTGCCGGTTTCCACCGTACCGGCTGCCACCATGGCGTTGGTGGCCTGCAGGGTCTGGTAAATCAACTGGGGAGACAGGCCCAGGCTGGCCAGTTTGGCGGTCTCGGTTTCTACATAGATACGCTCGTCCTGCACGCCCAGGTAGTCGACTTTGTTGACATCGGGAACCCGCAGCAGCTCATCACGTACCGCATCGACATATTTTTTCAGATCAGCCTGGCTGAAGCCATCGCTGGTAAAAGCATACAGATTGCCGAAGGTGTCACCGAATTCATCGTTGTAATAAGGACCGAGTGTTCCGCTGGGCAGGGTACTCTGAATGTCAGACACCTTTTTGCGCACCTGATACCAGACTTCGCGCACATCTTTGGGCGATACGCTTTCGCGCAGGGCGATATGCAACTGGCTTTCGCCCGGCTTGGAAAAGCTGCGGATATAGTCCACTTCTGGAATTTCCTGCAACTTGCGCTCGAGCCTGTCGGTCAGCTGCAGTTCCACTTCGCGTGCCGTTGCCCCGGGCCAGTAGCTTTGCACCACCATGAGCTTGAAAGTAAATTCCGGATCTTCCTTGCGGCCGAGCGTCAGGTACGAGAACACACCGGCGGCAAGAAAAATCAGAATCAGGTAAAGAACAAATTGCTGGTGCTTGAGTGCCCAGTCAGACAGATTAAAGTTGCGCATGTTGGTTGTTCCTCAGGGACGGTTCAGCTCAGACTCGGCCAGGCGCACCCGTTCACCCTCATGCAACAGATGGGAGCCTGCCGTGACAACCACGTCGCCCGGCTGGATTCCCGACGTGATCCAGAGTCTGTCACCATGGACTTCGCCCAGTTGTACGGGCCGCGCATGGACGACACCGGAGGCCTTGTCCACAATCCAGACGCGCGGCTTGCCATCGGTATCGTAAATGGCCGTCAGCGGCATCGGCATTCCCTGCAGCGTGTTGGTCGGCAAATAAACGTTGGCGGTCATGCCCAGACGCACATTGTCATCGGCATTGATGATCGAAATGCGCGCAGCGTAAGTGCGGGTGGCCTGGTCGGTATCCACGGCCATGTCACGCAGGCGACCACTATAATGCCGGCCCGGCACCGCCCACAGTTTGACGTCAAACGTGCTCGACCCTTTGATTTCCGCGACCCGTGACTCCGGCACGCTGATGGCCACTTCGCGCTCGCCATCTTCGGCAATCGTGACCACCGGTTGTCCGGCACCCACCACCTGACCGGCTTCGGCACTGACCGTGGTGACCACGCCGTCATGGTCGGCTTTGAGCAGCGTGTAGCCATCCTGGTTGGCGGCCAGTTTGTATTGCGCATCGGCCACGTCCAGCGCGGCGTGGGTCTGATCCACGTTCGACTGGCTCACAAAGCCGTTATTCTTGAGTTCACGTGAGCGGTTATAGTCCATTGTTGCCTGATCCAGCCGGCTTTTCGACGCGGCCGTCTGCAACGCCTGATCGCGTCCATCCAGCCGGTACAGCACCTGACCGGCGCTGACATGCCGGCCCAGCTCAACGGCGCGTTCAACAATGCGCCCGCCGAGTCGAAATCCCAGCTGCACCTCGCGGCGCGCCGTGACGGTGCCGGCATAATCGGCACCACCGGCACCACCGGCACCCACCCCGGCCCTGGCAATCTCGGTACGCACCGGCCGGATCTCTTCATAGGGCTTGCTGTCCCGGTTGCAGCCCGACAGCAGTGTCAGCCCGACAGTCAAAACAACGAATAAGCAAGTCTGCTTCATACAAACTCCTGAGAGAAACATTCAAAATTTGGGGGGATGGACAGGACTGATTTGCGATCAGGTTATCGCTGTCATTATTGCAATACGAGACGGTTCCGTCTAGTTTAAGTTCAGACGGGTTGCCTTGTCCAGTGGCAAATGAAAAATGGTGCGCAGATTCCTGACCCCTTAATCACGCAAGGCCTGCGGCATTTCATACAGCTCGAATCCGTCAAACGGCTCTGAGCGTTTGTGACTCGGCAGCGGCCAGGTGGGGCGGGCATTGGGCACGCCGCCATCGACCCGCAATACCGAGCCGGTAATAAACGACGCCGCTTTGCTGAGCAGAAAAACGATCGCTGCCGACACTTCGGCTTCATTGCCAAAGCGCTGCATCGGCACTTTCCTGGCAATATGTTTGAGCTGCGCGACCAGTTCGGGAGGATAACTGTCCAGCCCGGAACTGGCAATGTAACCGGGCGCGACCGCATTGACCCGCACGCCGGACACAGCCCATTCGCACGCTGCCGTTTCCGTCAGATTCAGCATGCCGGCCCGGGCCGCACCGGAATGCCCCATGCCCGGCATGCCGTTCCACATGTCGGCAATGATATTGACGATCGCTCCGCCGCGCGCAGCCATGCTCTGTGTATAGCATTCACGCGCCATCAGGAATCCGCCGGTCAGATTGGTATTGATCACGGCGTCCCACCCTTTGGCAGAAATATTTTCCAGCGGTGTCGGATACTGCCCGCCGGCGTTATTAACCAGTCCATCGATTCTGCCATGCGCCAAAAGGATATCGGTCACGGTCTGTCTGACTTTCAGTTCATCGCGGATATCACACACGTGGAAGGTCGTGAGCGCCGTGCCGAGTTCATTCTGCACCCTGATCAGTTTTTCTTCCTTGCGCCCGATCAGGGCCACGCGCGCACCGAGCGCAACCAGCTCATGTGCGGTACAGCGACCGATGCCGCTGCCACCGCCGGTAACAATCACAGTCTGTCCGGCAAACAGCGTCGGGTGAAATACGGAACGATACGTCATTCTTCTTCTCCTTTTTTGCAATGGTGAATCAATTACATCAATTTCACGCACAATATGTTCCCTTATCTACCCAACAAATTGGGGAAGTGCAGGTGATGACTATCCAGTCATTTACAAATACTTAATTAACCTATAGTCTCGTAAAAAATGTCTGATTGCAACTTCCACAATCCCGGGGCTGGTTCGATCCGCTGATTTTGTGGCTGCGCCACGGAAATCCAACACATGCCTAAAAAGCTAACCTCATTCAACAGACAGTTTCGCCTCAATCTGACTTTGTTCGCCACCCTGGCTGTTGTATTTGCCGTTTATGCCTGGCTGGAAAAAAAGATCGATCAGGCCAATCAATTCCGGCACGAGTCCATCGTGTTGGCCAACGAATTGCGCCAGTCGTCTGACGACCTGACCCGCATGGTGCGCACTTACGTGGTCACGCGCGATCCGGTCTACAAAAAATATTTCAATACCATTCTCGACATCCGCGATGGCCGAGCACCCAGACCGGCCGGCTATGGACAGATCTACTGGGATTTTATTACGGCAAACCAGACTCCTGTCAGACAGGGACCGGCGCGCATCGTGTCGTTTCTTGACCTCATGCGCGAAGCCGGATTTCCGGAAAAAGAATTTGCGATACTGGCCAAGGCAAAAACCAAATCGGACGAACTGACCAAAATTGAATTTGAAGCCATGCGGCTGACGCAAACCACCGGGCCTGACGCTGCCAGGAATCACGAGGCGGCACGTCAAATGGTATTTGACGCAACCTATCACCATGCCAAAGCCGACATCATGGGCGCGATTCAGGAAGTGTATGAATCCATGGATCAGCGTACGCTTGAAGCGGTACACAGCGCAGAACGCGATGCCACCTTCTTTCGCATTGTTGTTATCGTCTGCGGCACGGCCCTGCTGGCAGCATTGTGGCGCACCTTCCGTGATTTTCGGACACTGACCGGTGGTCCACTCGATGAAATATATAACCGGATTGAAAAAATCGGACGCGGTGACTACTCCCCAAACGCTCAATCCGACGCGATTGATGAAAACAGTCTGCTTGGATGGATAGACAAATCGCAGCGGCAACTGGAACAGGCCAATACGACACTGATGCGGTCTTTTGAAGAACTCAGTCTGGCCGAAAGCAAGGCAACCATCAGCACGCTGATCGCCAACGTGACGCACGAACTCAAGACCCCGATCGCCAATGCCGAAATGACTGCCACCCTGCTGTTCGATCAGGCCAACGAATTTACCGCTGCCATCAATGCCGGAAAAGTCAAACGCAGCAACGTGATCCTGTTTTGTGAAAACGAGACCGAAGCGGCGCACCTGTTGCTGCGCAATATAAAACGGGCCAATGATTTGCTGACCAACCTGCAGCGGGTCTCGGCCGATCAGGTCAGCGAGCAGCAGCGCGAATTCGATCTGAAGTTCATTCTCAATGACATTCTGGAGACCATGGCCCCGAGCCTGAAGCGCCATCCCCACCAGGTGACGCTGGAGGTGCCGTCCGGGATTCAAATGAACTCTCTGCCTGGTCCGCTGGGGCAGATCATCATTAACCTGATCAACAATGCCTATATGCACGCATTCACCGACGACAGCAGCGGACTGGTGACAATCCGGGCGCAGGTGCATGATGATCAGGTAAAACTGAGTATTACCGATAATGGCGTCGGTATCGCGCCAGAAAATCTGGAACGGATTTTTCAACCGTTTTTCAGCACAAAAATCGGCAAGGGTGGCACCGGTCTGGGTATGGCAATCGTCAAAAATCTGGTGGAAAAATCCCTGAAAGGAAAGCTGCACGTGACCAGCGCGGTGGGCAAAGGTACCCGCTTTGAAATTGTGTTGCCGCGCATGTTGAACTGAAAAAATACGACTGCGCCGGCCACCACTTTGTCACAGAGTCGAGTACAATTTATTTCTTTCAATCAACAAAAGGAAAGCATTAATATGCACCTGCACTTGACCTTGCTGCCCATTCTGGCAATTATCTCCGGGATTTTAATATTGGTTGTCCCCAAGGCCTTCCATTACATTGTTGCCTTTTTTTTGATTATTTATGGCTTGCTTGGATTATTGGGCTTCAGTCATTTGGGGTTGCATTAAACTGCCAGCCAGGATGGCGGTAACCAGACAATCAAGTGACTTGAACGCTGTCATCAATCGAATACAGCCCATGCATTCATACCAACGGGAGGTTCAATCATGGAGGCCATAATGCATGGGCGGATCAAGTCAATTTTTACTTTGCTTGCGGCTTGGTTGACGTGCGGATCAATTACCTGTCTCACCAATTCCTATGCTTCAGATAATCCGGCAGAGGTTGTGCCTGACGAGAATTCGATCGTATTCGCTGCATCCAACGACAGCGCCTTACCGCTTGCAGAATTCCACGGTGGCCAATTGACATCAGGAATTTTGAAAGATCTGGGTGATGCGATTGCCGCCGAATTGCATCGGAAGGCAAAATACGTTGTTGTTCCGCGCAAGCGACTGGACAGGATGTTGACGAGTGGCGCGGTTGACGGCGTCTGCTACTATCGACCCGAATGGGTGGCAGCAACGCTGAACTGGGGTCCGGCGCTGATTCCAAACGACATTTTGCTGGTAGCCGGCACGGGGGTACCGAAACCGAAAATGCTGGAAGAGGTAGCCGGCATGCACATTGGCGTGGTACTCGGCTACAAATATCCTGAATTGGACGCCCTTCATGGAAATTACCAAAGAGAAGAAGCGCCCAGCATGCCATCGAACATCAGAAAATTGATCGCCGGACGAATGAACTATGCAGTGATCGATAGCTTAAGCCTCAGGTATGAAGAAAAATCTCATCCGGAAATTCTGACTTTCTCAACTTTATCGATTACAAAAATTAATGCTTCCTGTGGTTTTTCTCTCACCAGCAAAATTCCGTTCAATGAAATTGAGGTGGCTATCGGTAAGGTGATCCATGCGGGAACGGTTGATCGAATTTTGGCGCAATATCGTTGATTGGTTCTGGCCATGATTGGTGGTCATGTATCACGTAGCGGTCGGTCGAGCCAAGTCGCAATTACCTCGTAGGCTGCGATGGTGCAGCAGGGGTTTCAAGAAGCATTGCTCCTTGCCTGCGGAACGGTGTGCGCCTGCCAGCGCACACTCCTTTTATCCCAGCATCGGTGGTCGAGATGCCGATGATGCTGGGATTGCATCCCAGCCTACGCCCGGTCAGCGAACGTCCGTTATCGGCAACCCGATCTGCCCGGCATGGGCACGATGCAGTCACCGGCAAACAACAGACCCACCGTTTTCACAGATTTCAAGCATCGCAAGAAACGCCTGACTTCCCTCTTCAGATATTGCAAAACGCATCCCCATCCGGATAAGGAAACCATTCCGGATCCGACAGGGCCTGCGGCGCAATCATCACCATTTTCGAACGCCGGAACTGTTCCAGTCCTTCCGCGCCCAGCTCCCGACCGGTGCCAGTCATCTTGCGTCCGCCAAACGGCACGGTATCGTTATCGTTGAGCGGGGTATTCACCCACACGATGCCCGACCTGTATTTCTGGCTCGATACCAGAGTGTATTTGACAGGAACGCTGTACAGATCACACTCCGACGAGAGACGCTGCCCCGAGGCGCTGAAATCAGGTCGCCATGTTCAACCGGCGTGCTGAAACCCTGTCCAATTTCCGTATATGCAAGCGTATAAAGCTTCGTTCTCAACATCGCCTGACGATGATACTCTGCACGCAATATTAAAACACAATGACCGAGGCAACTTGAAATCCCCTGACCGCAGCAAACAATTGATTGTCCCCCGCAATATGCTGCGAGGTAAACCTTTGGTTCCACACTCCACATTGTGCCTGATTCTGGCCGGTCAACTTTACGTCACGGATATGTTGCCAGCCTGCCCGGCCGGCGCCTGGGCGGCAGTCACTGACGCCGAACTCTCGACCAGCACCGATGCGTTGACCGGTCAGAACGTTGTTGAGTCCGTTACCATTCAGGCGCAGCATTACAACAATGCCGTCGGTACCTCGGATGCCGCATCTCAGGGGGTTATTTTGGGCGAGCTGTTGCAGGACCGGCCGCTGCTGCGTCCAGGCGAAGTACTGGAAGCCATACCCGGCATGGTCGTGACTCAACATTCGGGCGACGGCAAGGCGAACCAGTATTTTTTGCGTGGGTATAATCTGGACCACGGCACCGACTTCGCCTCCAGCGTTGATGACGTTCCGGTCAATATGCCGACCAGTGCGCACGGTCAGGGCTACACCGATCTGAATTTTCTGATTCCGGAACTGGTGGATCACATCGACTATCGCAAAGGCACTTATTTTGCAGAGAACGGCGACTTTTCGTCGGCCGGCTCCGCAGCCATCCAGTACCGCAACAGCCTTGAGCGCAATTTTCT
>Ga0316222_1000870_pt1 | contig 42223 bp, 51 predicted proteins | sample TBH18011metaG_FD_206008 | JGI IMG/M metagenome (GOLD analysis project Ga0316222, IMG submission 206008) | Freshwater microbial communities from Trout Bog Lake, Wisconsin, USA - TBH18011 | ecosystem: Environmental > Aquatic > Freshwater > Lake > Hypolimnion/Profundal zone | place: USA: Wisconsin... | reverse complement strand
GATCAGATCGACGGCACCGGGCCGAGAAAACGGGTCAAGCCGCCCCAAACGGGAGGTGATGGGTCAACGTGACAAGCCATGATATTTGCGGTTGCCTGACGCTTTTTCGTTTGGCATAGTGCAAGAAATTGAATGATGCCTTGGGGGATATGCACATGCCTGTTCAAACTGGAGCCCAAGTCGCGGCATCCGCCGCACCGAGCCTCGCGGCCCAGGGCGCCGCGGCGACCGGCGCCGCCACAACCGAAATCGAGCGTGAAGTCGCCGGCCAGGCGCTGGCCAATGGCGGCACAGCGAAGACGGCGACGGCAACCGCCGAAGTCGAGCGCGAAGCCGTCACCCAAGCGGCGACCACCAAGGCGGGCGCCGCCAAAACCGCCACAGCCGCAGCCAGCAAGGGAACGGCAACCGCCGCGACTGCCGCAACCGCGAAGGGCGGCACGGCCGGCGTTGGAGTCAAGGCTGCCAGCGCCGCCACTCCCGCCAAGGGAATTGCGGTCGCGGGAACGGTGACCGGCGGCGCGCTGACGGCGTCTGGTGCGACCAGCACCGGCGGCCCGGTAGCGGCAGCGATCACCGGGAATTCCTTCCTGGCCGGCAAGGGGCTGACGCTGGGCCTTGGGCTTGGCCTCGGCGCCTGGGGCCCGGTCGTCCTCGGCGTGGCCGGTCTGGCCGGCGCCGTGTCGCTCTACGGCTATATCAAGCGTCGCCGCGCCGCCCCGCCGGCCGAACCCGTTACTGCGTGATTGGGAGTTAAGAAAAATGGCTGAAACCTTGCTGGCTGCCGAAGCGGCCCCGGTAGAAACCTGCCGCTCGTCGCTGATGGCCGCCCTCAGCTATCTGGGCATCCTCTGCTTCGTGCCGCTGATCCTCAACAAGGACGACGAGTATGTCCGCTTCCACGCCCGCCAGGGTCTGGTGCTGTGGGTGTGGAGCGTGCTGGCCCTGTTCGGCCTGCATCTGCCCGGCATCGGCGAGTGGCTGTTCGGCTTCTCCTCGATGGCGGTGGTGGCGTTCTCGGTCGCCGGGCTGGTTTCCGTGGCCTTCCGCCGCGCCTGGAAGCTGCCGCTGATCAATACCGTCGCCGACCTGATCTGATTGCCTGGGCCTTCCCCGCAGCGGGGAAGGCCCTTTTCGCCCCGCCCGCCTTCCTGGCGGTTTCGGGCGGGTCGTTTCCGACACATGCGGTCCCGTGGGTTCGCCGCCGCACGACAGTGGGGGTCGATAGGACATGGCCTATTCGCAGGAAATCAGCCGCGACCGTCGTGGCGCCTTCGTCTTCCTGGTCGATCAGTCGCGCTCGATGAACAAGCCCTTCGGCACCGACGTGAGCGGCCACGAGGTCAGTCGCGCCGAGATTGTCGCCGATGCGCTGAATTCGACGCTGGAGGAACTGGTCAATCGCTGCATGCGCGACGAGGGCGTGCGCGATTATTTCGACATCGCCATCATCGGCTACGGCCGCACCAACCGGCCGGAATTCTGCTGGCGCGGCGCTTTGGCCGGCCGCGCCCTGGTGCCGATCTCGGAAGTGGCCGACCATGCCGAAATGGTCGAGCGCGAAATCACCGTGATGGTGCGCGGCCAGCCGATGGTCGAGCGGGTGGTCACCCAACGCTGGATCGAGCCGGTGGCGGTGGAAAGCACCCCGATGAACGGCGCCCTGCGTCTGGCCCAGGCCACCCTGGAAGAATGGATCTACAAGAATCCGCTCTCTTTCCCGCCGGTGGTGATCAACATCACCGACGGCATGGCCAACGACGTCAATTCCGAAGACGAACTGCTGGCCACCGCCCAGCGGCTGACCCGGCTGAAGACCGGCGACGGCAACGTCTTGTTGATCAACTGCCACATTGCCGGCGGCGATCTGGCCCCGGTGGTGTTTCCCTGGAACGCCATGGAACTCCCCCCTGATCGCTACGCCCGCCTGCTGTTCGAGATGTCGAGCGAGCTGTCCGACCGCCACCGCGCCATCATCTGCGAGATTTTCGAGCGCGAATTGGACACCACGCCCTCCATGCGCGGCATGGCCTACAACGCCGACGCGGTGGCGCTGGTGAAATTGCTCGACATCGGCACCCGCCAGGCCCTGGTGTTCTCCCCCGCCATGGCGGCGCTGGAAGCGGCGGATCGCTCATAGTGAGCGCGGCGCGGGTAGTGTGGGGGGCTCGCGGCCAAAGCGTCGTCAAGCCGCACAACGACAGCTTCACCATCGGCGGCGCCGAGGTGCGGCGGGAAACCGAGGATCGTTTCCGCGTTGACCGCCTCAGCCGCACCCTGCTGGCGGCGGTGGCGGACGGCGCCGGCGGCAGCGGGCTTTATTGCGGCGCCTGGGCGGAGACCCTGGTCACCCACCTGCCGTCGCGGCCGATCTCCGACGCCACCGCGCTCGACCGCTGGATGGCCGGATTCTGCGACGGCTTCCGCCGGCATTACGCCACCAAGGCCGCAGCCGATTCCCGGCGGCGAGCCAAATTCGTCCGCGAAGGCTCGTGCGCGACCCTGTCGGCCTGCTGGCTGGCGGCGAACGAGGCTGGCTGTACCCTCGACTGGCTGGGCTTCGGCGACAGCCCGCTGCTGATCCTGGCTCGCGACGGCGCGGATTACACAATCGTCGATTGGCATCCCCATCCCTTGGCGGCGATGGAGCGCGATCCGCAGTTGCTGAACTGGAAGGACACGCCTCCACCGACCGCATTCCAATCGGGACGGATCGCCTTGCCGGCCCGCTCGACCATTCTGCTGGCGTCGGACGCCGTCGGCCTGTATTTTTTGGCGGCATACATGGCGGAATGCGGCACTGCGGATCAGGCGCCGTCGATTCAGGCATTCCGCCGGGAATTTTCCCAGTTGTCCGAACGAAGCGGGGGGCGGCTGGGAGTGGCGGCGGCGAAGCGCGCCGCCATGCCGTTGCGGGGTTTTGCCGAAGAGATGTCCATTCTGCGCACAGCGCTTCGCAGCAGCGAATCCTTCGCCACCTGGGGCAGCCACCGCACCCAGGCGGGGCTGCTGGCCAATGACGACGCCACCGCCGTGGTCATTGATGTCGTCGTCCGCCAGGCCGCCCAATCGCTCGCCCCGGAGCAGGTGCCGTGACCTTTCCGATCCTCAACGACTACAAGGCGGCAATCAATAACGCCAAGGCGCGCTTCGCCAGCCTCGATATCACCCCCCAGCTCGACACCCGGCGCAATCCGCTGTTCCTGGCAGGAAACTTCGCCGGGGTGTTCAAGGTGGCGCGCCCGGACGGCACGCCGATGGCGGTGAAATGCTTCATCCGCGACATCCCCGATCTGGAACGCCGTTATCAGGCGGTGGCGCGCTTCGTCAAGAGCGCCAGCTCGCCCTATTTCATCGAACTCGATTATCACCCGTCCGAGGTCTACGTCAGCTCGGCCATCGCCGGCAGCGGCGAATATCCGGTAGTGACCATGCCGTGGGTGGCGGGCCGCACCATCTCGTCGCTGGTCCAGGTGCTGTGCGAGCGGGACAACCGCCGCTCGCTGGCGGGGTTGACCCGTGCCTGGGCGCGGCTGTGCCTCGATCTGCTCGGCCGCGGCATCGCCCACGGCGACCTCAAGCACGACAACGTGCTGATCACCGCCGAAGGCCGGCTGAAGCTGATCGATTACGATTCGATGTTCCTGCCGGAATTGCGCGGCCTGCCCAGCCCGCTGCTGGGCGGCGTCAACTTCCAGAGCCCAGCCCGCACCGCCCGCCATTACGATGCCGGGATCGACCACTTCTCCATGCTGGTGATGCTGCTGTCGCTCCGCGCCTTGACCTTCACTCCGTCGCTGATGACCGAATACCACAACGGCGAGAACCTCATTCTCACCCAGCAGGATTTCACCGCCCCGGCAGACTCGCCGCTGCTCCAGCGGCTGCGCGGCTCCGGCGACTTCTTCATCGCGGACTGGGCGACACGCCTGACCCAGGCCTGCGGCGGCGACGCGGTCACCGTGCCGGGGATCGGCGCCATCCTGCGCGCAGCCCTTAAGCTCGACCTCGGGCTGGAGGCGGCAGGCCTCCGGCGACTGTTCTATCTGTTCTCGGCCGGCCGATGACCCGCGCGCCGGTGCCCACCGCAAGACTGGTGCTGGCGCTGGCGGCTCTGCTGCTGATCGGCTCGACCGTCGCCGCCGAACAGGGGCCAAGCCGGGTGCTGTTGCTGGTCGATTGCGCCGCGGCGGAGCGGCCTTTCGCGACCCGTCAAGCCGCGCGCTGGGTGGCCGAGGAGTTGACGCGGAATCGTGCCGACGCCGTGACCGCAATGGTCGCCGGTTTTGCCGATGGTGTCTTCGACGTCGGCGACCGCGATTCCATCGGGCTCCGATTGGAGCAGATGCCGGACGACGGCAAGGTGGCCGATTTCGAGGCCGCGTTCCGCCACATCGCCGACCGAGCCGAACATTCCGGGCTTGCTGCGGCGGTGCTGATCGGTGGGGCCAGCCCCACCGTGGTCAACGGCGAACTCGGGCTGATCAGCGCCGGAGTTCGCGCCGATCCGCGCTACCGCGACATCACCGCCCAACTCATCGATCTTCAATCGGCCCAGGCCAGTTCGGCCGAATTGATCGACTATCTTGGGCCGTTCTACCAGGAGCGCAGTCAAGCCCTGGCGAAGGAGGATTTCGCCCGCCTGGCGCGGTCGCTGGGCGATCGGCTGTTGATCATCGACACCTCGGGCAAATCCGCCTTTCTGAAATCCGCGAGCGAGGCCGCGGGCGCCACCTATCTGCCCTTGCCGCCGACCGAAACCGGGCGCCCTAACGAGCCGATCGCCACGGCGATCACCGCCCTGCTGGCCCGTGCCGACCAGCCGGTTCGGGGACCGTCGGCGGTTCTCGCCCTTGGCGCCGCCAGTGCCTTGCTGGCGGCGGGGGCCGCCCTGTTATGGCGCCGTCGGCGGGCATCATCACGTCGGCATCGGCCCCTGCCGGCCGAGGCCCCCCCGGACATGGCGCTGCGGGCGTCCATCCCCCCGGGGCGGCTCAGGGTGCGTTGGCGGGATGGAGATGGTCAACCGCATGAGGATGACGCCAGCAGCTTGACTCCCAACGAAATCGTCTTTCGCGCCAGCCCCGGTGCCACGGTCGATCGACTCGAAGCTATCGTTTGCCCACATCTTCAGGTTGAGATAAACGTGGTAAGCTGTGATATGATCCTCCGGCCGGATGGCGGTGTCGCGGCGACGCTGCATCGATTGGCAAAAGGAGCGGACGACCGCATGAAGGTGATTTCCTTGCTGACGCGCCTGGAAGAGCTATAGCCATGGAACTGCTGGTGACCGCGGTCGCGGCCGTTCTACTGGTTGGACTCATTTTGTGGCCAAAGCCGCGCAAAGGACAGGCGGCGCGGTCGCATGACGAAAGACAGCACGTGGCGAACCGGATCGAAGAGCAGATCGAATTATTGGGCCGCCGTCGTCACGCCCTGGCCGCCGAGATCGACATTCTGACGGCGAAGCGGGATGGCTTGGTTCAGGAAGTCGAGGAGCGGCAGCGCCTGACTGCGTCGCTGCACCAGGATTTGGACGCGGCACGCCAGCACCGCCTTGCCGCCATTGATGCCGAAGTTGGCGAGGAGCGGCAGCGCCGCTTGTTGGAAGTGGCGGCAGCCGCCGAGGAGGATCGCACCCGCCGCCTCGCCGAGGCCGAAGCCGAGCTCGCCGACCATCGGAGCGAAGCCTTGGCTGCCATCGACGCCCAAATCGCTGCCGAGCGGCAGCGCCGCATGGCTGAAATCGCCGATGCCGTAGAACAGACTCGCGCGCTGCGCATGATTGAAGTGAGTGCCGAAATCGCCATTCACCGCAGCGACGCCCTGGCCGCCATCGATGACGAGATTGGCGAAGAACGCCAGCGGCGTCAGGCGGACCTCGCCGCCACGCTCGACCTGGAGCGCGCCGACCTCCGTGCCGGCCTGGCCGCCGAGATCGCCGCCCTGCGCCAAAGCCAATTGGCCGAACGCGCATCCGACATCGAGGCCGAAGTCGCCGTGGAGCGCCAACGGCGCGTCGCGGAACTGGAATCCGACGTCGCGGCGCGGCGCAACGACGCCCTCATCGTCATCGAAGGCGAAGTCACCATCGAGCGCCAGCGGCTCCTCGCCGAGGCCGCCGCCGCCGCCCAGGGGGAAGGGGCGCGTCTGGTGGCCGCGACCGTCGCGCAAGAAATCGACGGCCGCCGCGTCGCCGCCCAAACCGAGCTTGACCGCGAAATAGAGCGGCGTCGGAGCGACGAGTTGGAACGGTTGCAACTGGACATCGCGTCGATCCGCGACCTCCGCCAGCGGGAGGCTGAAGCGGACATCGAGGCCGCCAAGGAATCCGCGCTCGCCGAAGTCAATCGATGGGTGCTTGAAGAACGGACACGCCTCGGCCAAATGCTGAGCCGCAAGCTCGCCGCCGAGGCCCCCGCCCGCATCGAACGCGAATTGGCCGAACTGCAGCGCCGCCTGATGGCGGCATATTCCGCCGGGACGGCGCCCGACCAGGCGCAGCTTCGCACCATCTTCGAAACCACCAGGGCGGCGATTTTTGCCGCCCTTGGCTAACAGCACCAACCCGACTTGGAGAGTTCCAATAATGACTATCGAAACCGACGAAGTTGTGAGAGATATTGAGCTGCCGTCGCTGACGGTCGATGAGGCGCCAGCACGGCAGGAGGCTAACGCCGCCGAGCCGGCAGTCGAAACGGTGGCCGGGGTGCCGGTCGAGGATCTTGTCGTCGGCTTGGTCCGCTTGGCCGGTGATGGATTGTCGAGCGTGGCCCGGGCTGCTGGTGGATTGAAGGGGGGCAACGCCCCTGCCGCACAGGCGGTAAACGCCGTGGCTCAGCTCGGCCGGTCGATGGTGGAAGGCTTCCGTCGCCTGCCCGGGATCGTGGCGCCGCAGCCGCAGCCGCAGCCGGCGGCGCCGGTCGATGAGAAGCCGGCGGATTGATCGACGTTGAACGCCATGGGCGCAGGGGCCCAATAGGGGGGAAGTGAACGATGCAGGACCTTATCCTGGCCAAGGTGGAGAGCGCGATTCAGGCCGGCACGGTGGGTGCTCTGGCCGGACAGACCGCCACGGTGTCCGACGTGTCGGCTACCACCAATCTAATGCAATTGACCCCCGCCAATGCCGCCCAGGGCTCGATTACGGTCAAGCTCGACGCGGCACGCCAGGTCGGCGAACTGAAGGCGCTGGTCGGCAAGTCGGTGATGATCGGCAAATCGCCGGCCACAATCGGCGGCATCGGCAACTGGATCGCGCTGAAGCCGGTGGCCGCCACCGGCGCGGCCACCGCCGCCGCCGCCGGGGCGGCGGGCAGCCAGCTGATGCTGATGAAGGTGGAAGGTACCGCTGCCGCGGCGCAATTGCCCGGCCTGGTCGGCCAGACGGTGACCGTCGTCCAGCCGGTCGTGGCGCCGGGCACCAAGGCGGCGACGATGATCTATCTCAAGCCGGTCGGAACCGCCGGCAGCCAGCTGATCGCCGTCAAGATGCCCCATGTCATGCTGACCCAAGCCCCGGGTCTGGTTGGCAATACCTTCACCGTGCTGCCCAGCCCGGTGCTTGACGGCACCTTCGGCAAGTTCCTGGTGCTGAAGCCGATGGTGGCCGGGGCTGGCGCCAAAGCGGTCGCCGGTGGTGCCGTCGCCGCCAAATTCGTCCCCGCCGCCGGTCAGGCCACGGCCGGCGCCACCGCCGCCAAGGCCGCCGCCGGCCTTGCCGCAACTGGCGGCGTGTTGGCGACCACCACCGGCGCGACCAGCCCGATCGCCGCCGCCGCCGCGGGAAGTTCGGTGCTTGGCGCCAGCGGCATTGGGCTCGGCCTGGGCCTCGGCCTGGGTGCGTGGGGGCCGGTCCTGCTCGGTGTCGCCGGCATCGCCGGAGCGGTGACGCTGTACGGCTATATTCGCCGCCGTCGGGGCCAACCCGAACTGTCGGACGACGAGTTGTTGGCGGCCGTCGAAGCGTGATCTAAGACGTCCCAATCGGCCCGCCGGCCCCCCGCCGGCGGGCCGATTTATTGGGGCATCAGCAACAACCGCAGCCATCTCCCGTCCACGCTTCCCGCCCTTCGTTGACGAGAAGCCAAACGATGGCCAACGAGGTCACGTCGTCAATCCACCATGCGCCGGCAACCGCCTGAGCGACAAGGCCGAGCAAGACGACGACTGACAAAGTGCCGCACGTGATGCTCTCCATGGCGTCGGCCCTCATGGCCGCGCTCCCCAGTGCCTCGGCAACGGCCAATTTGCGGCGGGAAAGCACATACATGGCGGGGATGGCGATGGCGGTCACGGCCATTCCCGGCAAAGACATGTCCGCCTGTTGGTGCCGCCACAATCCCCAGGCGGCGGCGGCGACCACGTAAGCGGCCAAGACGAACAACAATGCCCCAGCGATCTTGCCGGCGCGGCGCTCGGCCTCCTCGGCAAAGCGTTGCCCGTTCTTGATCTCCACGGTGAGGCGCCACAGCAGGACGAAGGCGGACAGCATTTCCACCACGCTGTCGGCGCCAAACGCGATCAGCGACAAACTGCCGGCCGCGATGCCACCCCAGATCGCCACACCCGCCTCGACGGACATCCAGGCGACGGTGCACCATTCAAGCCGGAAGGCTTGCCGGATCAGCAGGCTCCGATTGCCGCAGACCTGGCCCGCAGACCGGGTCGAACAGCCACAATCCTCGCCCATCGCCGATCACCCAATGTGCCGCCCCAAGAAATTACTCGACTGCTTGGAGGAGCTCGTCGTCGGTCGGCACCGAGGCTTCTGCGCTGGCCAATTTGGCCTGGGCGAGTTCGGTGCAGCGGTCCCAAGCGTACTTGCCGGCCAGACCCGCCACGACCGCCACGCCCAGCGAAACGACCAGCCCACCCCCCACCGCACCGGCAGCGGCCGCGCTGAAGGCGGTCGCCAGCCCCGCCCCGACGGTTTCCTTGCCGGTGTCGAGCACCGCCTCGCGCTGGGTCACCTTGCCATCCCGCAGCAGCTTGGCATTCTTCGCCATCGCCGCAGCCCCGCCGACGAGGCTACCGAAAACACCGATACCCGGCAGCGACTTGGCGAGATAGGGCGCGAGTTGAAATGCCATCGATGAACCTCCATAGAACGACGCAGACTGTGACCCTATCCGTGATACTTGGGCATGTCCAGCCCGGCTAAATCCGGAAGCCGGAGCACAACGGTTTGCCGGCGCCTCGATTTGGGGTAGCATCCGCTCCGGATGCGCGGTAGCCGCTGGGAGATGTGCATGACCGAAACCGACATTCCTGACATCGACATCCCCGAATGGTCATCGGCGTTGTCACTCGGAAATGCCGAGATCGACGCCGAACATCGAGAATTTCTGGCCAGACTCGGCCATGTCGCCAGGCTGATCAGCCAGGGCGAGCGGCTGCAGATCAAGGACGCCATCCGGGCCATGACAGCGGTGCTGAAAGGCCATTTCGCGACCGAGGAGAATTTCTTCAACCGCGTCGGCTATCCCCAGGCCACCGCCCACCTGGTCGATCACGTGACGCTGATGAATCTCGCCCTCGAAATCGAGAAAGTGATCGATGGTTCCGAGGATTTCTCCACGCCTCGCCTGGCGCTGGCCCATTTCGCCCAGTCGGTGATCGACCATTTGACCGAATCCGACATGGCCTACCGGCCCTACCTGGTCGAAGCCGAGGGTGTGGAGGCTTCCGAGGTCGGGTGATCCGCCGTCGCGCGATCCTGGCGCTTACGGCAGGGCAGCGCTCAACCGTTCCACCGCGCTGAGCAGCAAAAGGGCAGCCGTATGGGCCGGCCCCATGCCCTCGGCTTCCGCCTGCGCCACCCGCCGCATCGCGATATCAAGGGCGCCGCAGCCGCCGTAGCGATCGACCAACTCACGTGCGGCGGCTTCGATGCTGGCGTGTTGCGACGTCATTTCATGTCTTGCGAAATAGGATGCGAAGCCCCTCCGGCAGCACCGGCGGCGGGCGCACGGTATCGTCCTTTGATGGGCCTGTCCACTCCCGGACGCTGTTCCAACCTTTCCGTTTATACGGCGGCGACATCCCTGTATTCCAAACCCGACCATTGACACACCTCTTTCAAATGCGCCAAGCGAATGCCACTGATTTTCGTTCGCAAGCGCGCGCGGGGCGGCAGTGCATGCCGAACGGAAAGCGAAGACTTTGGTTGAGGGGGGAAAAGAAAAGATGGCCGCTGTTCGAGATGGGGTGGAAATCCCGAAGGATTCGGTAACCTTGGCCGACGTTGCGCTCGGGCGAACTGTGCTGGTGCAGAAAATCGCCAGCGACGAGACTCAATTCCGCCAGCGGCTGCAGTCGATGGGCGTTGTCAAAGGCACTCAAGTCGCCGTCGATCATACCGCGCCACTGGGCGATCCGCGGGTTTACGCGCTCAAGGGCTATCGGCTGACGCTGCGGAACGCCGAGGCCCGGCATATCCTCGTCACCCCCCAATAAATGTCTGTGATGCACTAGGGGTGCCGGAACCGCCAGTTCTGGAGGTGGCGCCGGAACTTTGCCTTGTCTGAGGATGACGCTTTATGGATCGTACACGCAAGATCGTGACGGTGGCCCTGGTGGGCAACCCGAACAGCGGCAAGACGACACTCTTCAACCGCCTCACCGGCGCCAAAGCGCCGGTTGGCAATTACCCGCGGGTAACGCTGACGCCGCACCGGCGCGAAATCAGCCATCGCGGCTGGACGCTGTCGGTGGTCGAGACGGTGGCGCTGTCGGGCGATGGCTTCGAAACGCTGCTCGACGCCGAGGTCGCCGCCGCCGAGGCGGCGACCGAGCATAGTTCGGCGAAAATCACCTATGACAGCCACCTCGAACAGACCATCGCCCGCGTCAGCGGGGTAATCGATCAGATTCACGCCGGTGGGCTCGACCCTGCGCAATGCCATTGGCTGTCGATCAAGCTGCTGGAAGGCGATGACGAAGTGCTGACCCGCGAGGGCGAGCACACCCAGTTGATCGAGCAGGTCCGCCGCGAGCGCACGGAGTTGGCGCGCAATCACGGCGAAGAGGTCGACACCATGATCGCCGACGCCCGCTACGGCTTCATCCATGGATTGTTGGAGGAAACCCGCACCATGGCGGTGGCGGCCGGCGGCAGCGGCGATCTGACCCAACGTCTGGACCCCTGCTCAACCGCTTCCTCGGCCTGCCGCTGTTCCTGGCGGCGCTGTGGGTGATGTTCGAAGCCACCTTCTCACTCGGCCAGTACCCCACCAACTGGATCGATTCCGGCGTCAAGGCGATCGGGGCCTTCCTCAATCCGCTGCTGCCACCCGGAATGCTGCACGACGTGGTGATCGACGGAATCATCGCCGGCATTGGCGGCACTCTGGTGTTCCTGCCCAACATCGTCATCCTGTTCTTCTTCCTCGCCCTGTTCAGCGAAACCGGCTACCTGGCGCGCACCGCCTTTCTGGTCGACCGCCTGATGCATCCCTTCGGCCTGCATGGCAAAGCCTTTATCCCGCTGGTGATGGGGTTCGACTGCAATGTTCCGGCGATCATGGCGGCGCGCACCATCGAAAGTCCGCGCTCCCGGCTGATCGCCATCCTGGTCACCCCGTTCATGGCCTGCTCAGCCCGCCTGCCGGTGTTCATCCTGTTCGCCGGCGCCTTTTTCGCCGAGTGGGCCGGCACGGTGGTGTTCGCCATGTACGTGGTCAGCATTTTCGCGGCGATGACTGCGGCGGTGATGATTGGGCGCTGCATGAAGGGGGCCGGCCAGACCGCCTTCGCCATGGAGCTGCCGCCCTACCGCCTGCCGACGCTGAGGGCGATATGGTTCCATATGTGGGAACGCGCCCAGTCGTTCCTGCAAAAGGTCGGCGGCGTCATCCTGGTCGGCTCCGTGATCATCTGGTTCCTGCAAGCCTTTCCCAACCATACCGACCGCACCGCCGAGTTCGATGCCTCCATTACCGCCGCTCAGGCGCAGGACGATTCGCCCGAGCGGGCCGAATTGCTGTCCCATCTGGAATTGCAGAAGAACCAGGACCGCTTGATCCACAGCTATCTCGGCCGCGCCAGCCAGGCAGTCACCCCGCTCTTCTCGGGGCTCGGCTTCGACTGGCGCGACACCACTGCCATCCTCACCGGCTTCGTCGCCAAGGAGGTGGTGGTGGCCAGCTACGCCGTGCTCTACAGCCAGTCGGAGGAAGGCGAAAAGGACGGCCTCAAGGCGGCCCTGGCCGGCGCCATGCCGCCGCTGCGGGCGCTGGCCTTCATGGTCTTCATCCTGCTGTATTCGCCCTGCCTGTCGACCATCGCCGTCATCTGGCGCGAGGCGGGAAGTTGGCGGTGGCCGGCGCTTTCGGTGGTGTTCTCGTTCGGCTTCGCCTGGGTCCTGGCGTGGCTGGTCCTGGTGGTCGGCGGGCTTTTCACCTAAGCGGCGGCAGCGGCCGATATTTACGCGAGACAATCAGAACAGACGCATTTGCATTAAGGGGGGATCTGAGAAAGGTTCGGAACATCATCGCTCCGTCGCGGCATCGCCGAGAGCCCAACACCGCGGTCCTGGTGACGGCGCTCCTTGTGCTGGCCATCGCCACGCCGGCGGTCGCCGACGAAGTCCTGCCGACCGACGAGCCTGTACCGGCTGCCGCCGCCGAACCCGAAACCTACAGCCTGCACATCCAGGGCACCTACACCACCCAGGGCCACCCCAGATTCTCCAGCGCCATCCCGGATGGTCCGCAGAGCATGAAGGCCCAGATGCAGATGGCCGAAACCGCCGACGTAACGCTGTTCCTCGGCCTGCGCTTGGGGGACTTGGAACTTTACCTCGATCCGGAGGCCGACCAGGGCTTCGGCCCCTCCAACACCGTACGCCGCGCCTGTTCGGCCGCAATGTTCTGGGGCTGGGCGGCGAGCATCAGGCCGTCGAGGCCGGCCCCAACCAGCTGGGCGGCACTCAGGACACCGACAATGTGACCTTCACCTTCGGCAAGTTCTCGGTGGTCGACATCTTCGACACCAACACCTACGCCCACGATCCCAAGGCCGATTTTCTCAACTGGGGCATGCTCGACATGGGCGCCTTCGACTACGCGGCAGAAGCCTGGGGCTTCACCTATGGCGCGGCGGCGGAATGGACGCAAGGCTGGTGGCCCCCGCGCCAGGGCGTATTCAGCCTGTCGCGCAAGCCCAACGACAAATACCTCGACCCCGATTTCCGCCAGTTCCAGACCGTCACCGAGGCCGAAGAGCGCCACCAGATCTTCGGCCAGCCCGGCAAGGTCAAGGCATTGTTCTTTCTGATGTCGGGCAACATGGGCTCTTACGCCGACGCCCTCCGCCTGGGCGACGCGACCGGCAACACCCCCGATACCGCCATGGTCCGCCACCGTCAGCTTAAGCCCGGCGGCGGGATCAACGTCGAACAGCAGATCGTTCCGGAACTCGGTGCCTTTCTCAAGGCGAGCATGAACGACGGCACCAAGGAAGAGTTCGAGTTCTCCGACATCAACCAGTCCCTGGTCGCCGGCCTGTCGCTGAAAGGCGGGCGCTGGGGGCGCGCCGACGACACTGTCGGGCTCGGCGGTGAGATCAACGCCATTTCCAATCAGGCCCGCGCCTATTTCGCCGCTGGCGGCATGGGCGGCATTATTGGCGACGGCTTGCTGCCGTCCTACAAGCCAGAAGAGATCATCGAAGCCTATTACAAGATAGCGCTTGCCCCTGGCGTCCCGCTCACCCTCGACTACCAGCGTGTCACCAGTCCCGGCTATGACGCCGCGCGCGGACCGATCGATTTCTTCAGCTTTCGCTTCCACGCCGAGTATTGAGTCCGAAGCCAGGGGGGAGGCGGTCAACGTTGACGGCAGCCCCCCTGCAATCCCAGGGGCAATCCATCCCTGTTGCGAGATGGCGATCTTATCACATAAGATACGCAAGGATTCCCTTGGTGGAATCTGTCTCCGGGTTGGTGGAAATGGTCGAAAGCGCCGTCCGTGAATTGACCACGAAGAACCTGGCAAAGATGCTGGAATTCCTGGATTCTTTGGTCAAGTCGGCGTCAAACACTTCCAAGCTCAATCGCGCGGTCGACGACGCCGAAGTCATTAAGCTGCTTCAGACTCTGAAGACGGCCACGGAATCCATCGCCGACGAAGTGGCGCTGTCCCAGCGTGACAGGCATGCCCTCGACGCCAGGCGGTGCGTGCGAGATGTCACCCTGCCCAAAATATTGGCCGAACTTGATATTGGCCCCGGTGACATGACTGCCCCCGCGGCCGACCAGGACGGGGGGGCGCGACAGCGGGTGGTGGCGGAGATGTGCATCCAGCAGGCGGAACAGTTCCGCCGCCGGGCCCTGCATTTGGAGCGGGAAATGGCTGCCCTTCTGCTTGAGCTGGAAACCATCCGCCACATGCTGAAACGGCAACAACCCACCGCCACCGCAGTCAAAGCTCGAGCGCTGGCGCGGTGACTAGCCCCGCGCCACCGGGCAAAGGACATGAAGGGCCGCCGGCAATGTCTTGAATGACAGCGGTGACGTCATCTTCTCAACCTCGCCATCGATGGACACGTCGATCTCTCGCCCCCCTTCGACCTCGATCCACTTGGTCGTGAACCACGGCAATTCCTCGTTGTTCATCCATCGCCCCAGCAACGCCAGGACGCTGACGCTGATCAATGAGACCGGGTCGATGCCGCGGGCGACATAAACAGCCAGGGTGCCCTCGTCCAGCCGCCCCCGGCGAAGCTGTAGCGGCGCCGAATCGACGCAGATGTTGTTGGAGATCATCAGGAAGGGCGTGCAAACACGGCTGGCGCCACCGTCCCAGCGCAGGGAGACGTCCACCAGCGGGTAGTTTTGCGCGACGCCGAGAATCCCGGCGCCGATCGCGTCGAGCAGCGATCCCCGTTTGCGCCGGACGGGATCGCGGGCCCGGATGAATTCCGGCAGCACTCCACAGCAGGCGCGGATCAGAAACATCCGGTCATTGACCAAACCGAGGTCGATCCGGCGCACGATGCCGGCGGCCAATGCCGCCGCCGCAAGGTCGGGCGCCAGCGGCACCCCCAGTTCCTGGGCGACATAGTTCATCGTCCCCAGCGGCAGGATACCGATCGCCTTGCCAGATGGCACCACTTGGGCCAAAGACCGCGACACAGTGCCATCCCCGCCGCCCAGGACAATCGCGTCAAGATCCGGGTCGGCGCAGGCATGCCGGATCGCCTTGCCCAATGCCTTGCCCTCTTCGAATTGGAAACTGGCGTGGTGACCGCAGATGAGGAACGGCGCGGCGAGAGTGCGCAGCAACTCCTTGCGCCGGCTTTGCCGCGCCGTTCCGGCAGCGGCGTTGACGATGACCGCAATGCGCATCGCCCCCGCCTTTCAGAGTCGCCAGCGAATCCCGGTATTCCGCTCGATCGGCACCTTGACGACGATGTCGTGGCACTTGATGCAGCGCCCGGCCGGCGGGTGCGGCTGCCGCGAGGTCGGCAGGATGGGCGGGCCCAATTTGCGCACTCGCGACAGGTTCTCCAGCACCGCCCCGACCGGGGTCTTGAACTGAGAGCCGGGTGGCGGGCCACCGACCATCAGATGACAGTTGCGGCAATCACCGACGTAAGGGTGCGGCATGCCGCCGCCCGGCGTCACCGGCGGAATGTGCTGGATGGTCATCAGGCGATAGCGCGGCGGCGGCGCCAGCAACTTGTCAACCGGCGCCAGAATCGACGGCTCCATCGGCAGCGGCATCCGCCCCAGCACGATCCCATCGGCCCGGCGCGGCGAGGTGATGGGCCCAAGCCTATCCCAGGCCAGCCCGATGCCGATCACCGTCAGCAGCAAGAGGACGGCAACCTTGACCCAGGGTCCGTCGCGTCGGGGTTCGTCCGGAATCACGCAGCCTCCCTCGCCCCTTGCCTCACTGAGTCGGGTTCATCCAGAGGGCCAGGCCCTCGTCGTCACGCAGGCGACAGGTGGTCCCGGCGACCAGGATATCACGGGCGTACAATTCGGCGTCGGGCCGGCCGGGATCGAACAGGAAACCGATGCCGCTGACCCGGACATTATCGAAAGCGGGACAGCCGATCTGGTCGAGATAGGATTGCGGCGCCAGCGAGATTTCCCGCAGCGTGCCGCTGCCGTCATTGATCCAGATGTGGACCTGCCCCCAGCCAACGTCGCTGCCGACGCTCAACACCTGGGTGACACGTCCGGCGAATTGCAGCGGCTTGGCGGCGACGAACGGCTGGAGTCCGGGCATGGCGACGGCCACCGCCTGGGGGTCGCCTTGGCGCGCCAAGGCTTGCACCACGGCCGGCACGGGGCCGGTAGAGCCACTACGACCGGTGCCGGAGAAAATCGCTGCCACCACCACGCCCACCAAGAGGAAGGTGCCGACCAGCAACACGCTTTGGCTTCCCAGCGCCAACCCGACGCGTTCGCGCAGTTTCAGGAACAGTGCGGTCAAGCGGTCCATGGTCAGCCGCGTTCGGCGTAGGCTTCGGCCGGCGCCGGCCCGACCAGCAACCGGATGTCCCGCGCGTGGGGAATGGCTTCCTTGATCTGCGCCTTGACCTCTTCGGCGATGGCCGAACTCTCCCGAATCTTCAGTCGGGGATCGACCCGGAGGCGGACGTCGAGATGGATCTCCTCGCCGACATTGCGGCCGCGCAGGGAATAGATGCTGTGGACGGAAGGATGGGCCTTGGCCACCTGCCACACCGTGGTCAGGACGTCGCCGTCGACCGAGGTGTCCATCAGACCCTTGACCGATTCGGCGATCAGCTCGATGCCGATCTTGCCGACCAGCAGCGACACCCCGATCGCCGCCAGGGTGTCGGCGATGGGGAAGCCCATCACCGAGGCGACCACGCCGACCAGCACCGCCACCGACGACATCGCGTCGGAGCGATTATCCCAGGCGTTGGCGATGATCGCCGGACTGTTGTTCTCGGAGCCGACGCAGACCTGATAGCGGTACATCAGCTCATTGGTGACGATGGTCACCGAGGCGCCAACGGCGGCGATCAGGCTGGGCGCCTCCATGTTGCCTGAAATGATCTTGATGATCGATTCATACATCAGGAAAATTGCGCCAGCGAGCAGGATCATACCAACGATCGACGACGAGATGTATTGGACGTTGCCGTAGCCGTACGGGAACTTCTCGTCGGCCGGCCGGTCCGACACCTTGACGCAGAACATGGTGACCGCGCTGGCCACCACGTCGGCACCGGAATGGAGCGAATCGGCCAACAACCCGGCGCTGCCGCTGAGCAGACCGAGAACCCCTTTGAAGACCGTCTGGCAGATGTTCACATAGAACGCCCACCACACCACTTCCTCACGGCAGTCTTTGCAATGATCGAATTTCATCGGCTTAGATATTCCAAGAGGCTGCTGCCCAGAATTCGGTAGTTGCCATCAACCCGCTTGCCCCTCAAATCGTCCCGTCGCAGCAGCTGGATGACGTCAAGACGGTCCATCCCAAGGATTTCCGCCGCCTCTACGGTGTTATAAATGCGATGAGGCAGTATCTCCTCGGCAAAGGCTTTGTCCACCAAAGCCATGATGCCTTGGGTGAAGGTCACGATGGCGGTCCCTTTGAGCAAAGCTTGCCAAATCATCGCTTGCTGTCCTGAATATGGGCCAACGGCAAGAGCTGCTGGAACAGCTCCGGGGTGATGACCGGCGTGTCGCCGTCGTTGCGGAGCTGATAATACTCCATCTTCTTGAAGCCGGTCACCTTGGCGAGATAATCCCACGGCCACTTGGTGATCTCGGCGTTATAGATCGCCAGAGAGCCGTTATATTCGTCGCGTCGCTTCTCGATGTTGTTCTCGAAGTCGACCAAGGACGTCATCATCTGCTTGTAGGTTTCGGCCGACTGAATATTCGGGTATTGCTCGACCACCGCCTTCAGACCGCCCAGAACCGCCGCCAGACTGTCATTGGTCAGCAACTTGGCCAGCCCGCCCGATTGGATCAGTTTTTCCAGGCTGGCGGTGTCGCCGGCACCGCCCGCTTGACCGAAGCTTTCGGCCCGCTTGTCGGCGGCGTGGGAGAAGATCGCGTGTTCCAGGGCCGCGTGGTTCAGCGTCAGCTTGACCAAATTGCCGAACAGATTGTCGCGGCGCTGGAGGGCCGCCTCGAGGTTGCCGCGCTTGGACAGCGCGTCCTCCTGCATCACCACGAACTCGTTGTAGCGCAGCAGCAGAGTGGCGATGAACATCAAGAGCGACAGGATCGAGGCGACCAGCAGCCATCGGACGGTACCGGAATTAACCGGCCGCACTTCATCCTCGACGACATACAACTTGGCCAGCAGTTCCTCGGATTCCTTGATCCGCTGAAGCGAGCTGCCCTCAATGCCACGATCCGCGACTACGCTCATGTTATCCGCCACCCTGTTCGCTTACGCCCCCCCGGCATGCCTCAGACCCCGCCGCCGTCAAGCTCGTTGGCCTTCTTGAAATAAGGGATTGCCTGCTCGTGCTCACCCATTTGTTCGAAGGAATAAGCAATGGCGCGATAGACCTTGGCCTCATTCGGGCGGATGCCTTGGGCGATCTGGAAACTATCGATCGCCTGCGCGAAACGCCCGAGATTGTCGAGGGCAACGCCGAGACGGAAACGAACATTGAAATTGGTGGGATTTTCCTCGGCGACTTTGGTCAGGACCGGCACCGCCAGTTCGTAGCGCTGGGCCTGAACGTAGGCGAGACCGAGTACTGTGGCCAGCTTGGCGTCGGCGGCATCGGCGGCATGGGCCCGCTCCAGCATTTCCAGGCCCTTGTCGACCGCCCCGGTCCGCACATAGGCCAGGCCGAGATGGAGCGCCACCTGCGCCTCCGTATCGCCGGCCGACCAGACTTCCTCCAGCAGCGGCACTGCCGCCTCGTAGCGGCCGGCCTTGGCGTGCTGGATGCCCTTGTCGCGGAAATAGGACCGCCGAATGTCGGCATCCACCGAAAACGCCGAGCGGAACCCGTCTATCAGACTTCCGCCAAGCTTCTTCGCAACGGACGCGCCGTAATGGGCGTACAAACCAATATTCGCCAAAGCTTCCGACGACTTACCCGGCATAACCTACCTCCAAACTTGGACTATCTAATGACGTGGCATGCCTCGCAAGGGCCACTGTTTTCATGCGCGGGCACCCCGCGGGCCGCCACATCACGGGCTAACACCGGAGGTGGCAAGCTTATCAGATCGGGGTCCGGGGTCAATTCGAAACCCTTTCCGATGGGATGGCACTCGGTGCAAACTCCTCTTGCGGAATGAGGACGCGGATCACCGGGAAGTATTTGCGGCGCCCCTTCGACCTGGGCGAACCCCAATATCCCGTCGCCACGCAGGACGAGCGATAATGTCCGCAGAGTCCCGGCCGCATTCGGATCCTTGCGCAGCACGGTGACCTTGGCTTCGGTGCGGTTCATCACTTCCTTGGTCACCGCCTGGAATTCTTCGATGTTCGTCACCGCAACATCATTGACTTTGACGATGATGTCACCGCCGCGCAGGCCGGACCGCGCCGCCGACAGGGTGACCTCACCCAGCATGACCCCTGCCAGATCCAGCGGGTAGCCCAGCTTGCGCGCCAATTCCCGGGTCATCAGCCGCCCATCCATGCCCTGCCAATGCGCCTCGAACAGGCGCAGCCGGGTGGCCATGTAATTTTCCGCCACCGGGCCGGCATCGGCCGGTGCCGCGGTGGTATCGACGATGGCGGCAGCGGGCAGCATCGCCGGATTCGCCTGGGGGAAAACCGGGACCGGGGCCGGGGCCGGGGCCGGGGCCGCTACGGGGGCGACAGTGGCGCCATCGCTCGCCCCCCCGCCCTTCCAGCCGCCGTTGGCGAGAACCAGCCCGAGAATCCCCAGCACGATCACGGCGGACAGGACTTTGTGGTTCATTTGCCCGGCCTCTCCGCCGTTACGACGCGAACAGCATCTTGATGGCGATCGCCGCCATCGTCGCCGCGTAGACGCCCTTCAGCACCGGGACCGGCAGCACGTGCATCAGCCGCGCCCCCAGGATGCCGCCGAAATAGGCGCCGGGGATCATCAGCAGCGCCAGGAACACCGGCGCCTCCCAATGGATCAGACCGCTGGTGATGCCGTGGGTGAAGGCCACCAGGGTGCCGGCGACCGAAGCCCAGAACACCAGCACCGAGCTGTTGGCGATGGCGTTCTGCAGGCCGATCTTGCCGACATAGCGCTGGAGCGGCACTTCGATGACACCACCGCTGATGCCGAGGATGCCGCTGATCAGCCCCATCGGCAGCCCGAGCACGGCCGAACGGGCGTGCCCCTCGGGCACATGAAAGTCGAACAGCTTGCGCTGCCCGTTGGGCTTGGCGACAGGCGCTTCATCGGCGAGAACGTCGTCGAATTCGGTCGCTGTGGACTTCGGCGACACGCCGTCCTTGGGCTCGGGGTCACCATAAGCGATCTCGTGAACGGCCTTGGCCGCCATCGCCAGCGAGAACAGGCCGATCAGGATGCCGACCACCGAATCGCCGATGGCGTTGCCCATAAAGTAGCCGATGACCACGCCAGCAACGCCCCAAGGAATCAACGGAATGATCTTGTCCCACTGCACCAAGCCGGCGTTGTTGTTGCGCCAGGCCGAGGCCCCGTACACGGCGACGTTGGTCAGAAAAGCCACCGGCCGGATCAGGTACATGCCGTAGCCGAAGAAGACCATCATGCCGGCGACTTGCAGCACGCCGCCGCCCATGGTCATCATGCCGCCGGTAATGCCGGCGGCAAGGGCCAGCACGACCAGGCCCAGGGCGTCGGCCAGCGGATAGCCGGCGAACTGCCATCCGCCCGAATGATCGGCGTCCAAGAACGGCGTGCCGGAGGGAGCGGTGGGGAGCGTCTGTGCGACGTTCAGTCCCAGCCCCGGGGCGGCGGGAGCGCCGCCCGCTTGGGTCCGTGCCTTGGCCCACCACGACGCCGATCCGGCCGCGTTGACCATCTGGCCACCGCTGGCCGCCAACGCCGGAGCATTGCCCGGCTTGAAGCGAAGCACGTCCTGGAAATGGGCGATCAGTACCTGGCCGGGAATGGTGAAGCCCTCGACCTGGCCCCCCGGCCCGTTGGCCGCGATGTTGATGCCGACCAGTTCGCCCTGGGTATTGACCAGCGGGCCGCCATTCTGCTGCCAGCTATAGACCGCGTCGGAACGCAGCAGGTGGGTGATCGGACTGCCGCCGACATCCAGTGTGGCATTGGTCGAAACCAGGCTGCCCTGGCGCACCACGGCGGCGCCTTGGCCGTTACGGCCGAAGGCGAATACCGCCTGCCCGGGGGCCAGAGTCGCGCTTTCGGCCATCTTGAAGAACAGGAACCGCTCGCGCGTCAGCATCTTCAACAGGACCAGATCATGGGTCGGCACGCTTTTCACCACCTGGGCGGGGAAGCGGCGCACGCCGGTCTGGGTCGAGACCTGGATTTCCACGTTGGTCAGATTGGCGACCGAATGGAGCGTCGTCACCACGTATCCGGCATTGCCAATGATGGCGCCTGCCGCCACCGGTCCGGCGTTGACGCCGCCGCCGACCACCCCCACCACCGCTGGCGGCACCGAATAATACAGCCGCTGAAGATCGGGCGCCGCGACGTTGCGGAACAGGAACGCCGTGACCGACGAATCATCCGAGCCGAGGGACTCGTCCTCGTCGTAATTATTGATCAAGTAGACGCCCCACGCGAAGGTGAGAACGACCAGTGCGGACAGGATGGCGGCAGGCCATTTCCACGGCCTTCCGCAGAACACGATTGTGTTCTTGGGAAGCTCTGCGTGCGTTTCGCCAGTTTCTGTCATTTTCATCACTTACGTTCGTGGTGCAAAATAAAAACTATCAACCCGATATGGCCAATATGTAGACGGTCGATGCCACCAGCAGCATGCCCATCAAGGGCATGGCCCATCGCATGTATTCTTGATGTGTCAGGCCTCCCCCAGCGGGAATGGCCTGCAGCATTTCCGGGTGCCGCTCAATGAAGCGGTTGTATTGGCTCATTACCATCGAGCCGGAGGTGGCTCCGCTGAGCGCACCCGAGGATCCGGCCATCACCCCCAGCGAAATGGCCCACCACGACGCCTGGTTCTCGTAGCCAAGAGACAGCGACGCGGCGATCGGTGCGAACGCCGCCGCCGCTGTGCCGCCGCCGGCGATCAAGGTCACCCCCGCCACTACCCACATCAGCACCACCGCGCGCAAGCCACCATGCTGCGCGGTCACGGCTTCGATCACCCAGGTCAGCCAATCGTGGACTCCGGCGGCCATCAGGCCGCCAACCATGATGAACAGACCGATGAAGAACAGGATGTCGTCGCCGCCACAAGCGTGAAACGCCTCCTCGTCCTTGAACCGGCCGACCACCATCGCCGCCAACCCGGCGACAAACGCGATCCAACCCGGCCGCACGTTCATCACGCCGGCGAAGACGAACCCCACCATGGCCGCCGCGAAAATCCACAAACCGGCCCACAGCAGCCGAGAATCGACGACCGGTGTCACCAATTCGTCCTGGCCGAGCGACACGGCGTAATCGGCCTGGGCACCGGCAGACATCTTCGCTTCGAAGAACAGCAGCGAACCGGCCAGCAAAACCAGGCAAGGAACCATCATCCCGGCGATGAAATCGTTGAAGTGGAGATTGCCGGCCGAGGCTATGATCATATTGGGGAAATCGCCGATCATCGTCGAGGCGCCGCCAAGATTGGCGGCAAACAACTCGGCGACGATCAGCGGCACCGGGTTGATTTCCATCCGATAGCAGACATTGAGCGTGATCGGCAGCACCACCACCATGGTGGCGATGTTGTTGGTCGTCAGCGAAATCCCGTAGGTGACCAGCGACATCATCACCAGTACCCAAGTTACATTGCCCTTCGACTGTTCGGCGGTTCCCGCCGCCAGATAGGCGAACACGCCGGAACGAGCCAGGAGCGTCGAGATCGCCGACATGCCGAAAATCAGGGCCAAGGTCTCGAAGTAGACCGAATCCATGGCCATGCGCAGCGTAAAGGTGCCGCTGACCGCGCCAATTACCACCACCGCCGCCGCGCCGGCCAGAACAGCCACATGGCTGCCGGCCGTCGTGCGGTACATCGCCGCGAAAGCGGCAATGAAAACCAGGATGGTGAGAATGGCGGCCATCAGTGGTCGGCCTCGGCGAGCATGACCTCGTCGAAATGCATCGGCTCTTCGATGATCCTGGTGCCGCCCGCGACCTCATCGGCCGATTCGGCGCTGACATGCAGCGAGGCGACGTGACGCAGGCTGCGGCAGACTTCGGCCTTGACCGCTTCACACAGCAGATGGGCGCCGTCCACCGTAAGCTCCGGCGACACCACAATGATCATGTCGGCCCAAATCTCCTGGCCGACATAGCGGGCGCGCAGTTGCGCGACCTGTTCGACGCCGTCAACCGAGTTCGCCGCCTCGATCAGCCGGGTCCGTACCGCCTCGCCGACGGTGTGGTCCATCAGGCCGCGATAGGCGTCCATGAAGATGTTCTTGCCCAGCATCAGCAGGTCGATGGTTTCCCACAGCGCCACCGCCGTGTCGATCCACGGCATATTGAGGTAATGGGCGCCGATGATGCCGAAGGCCACCGCCAGCGACGCGGTGGCGTCGCCGTGGTGGTGCTTGGCCAGTGTCTTGATGATCGGGCTATTGGTCTCGATGGCGACGCAACGAGAGTAGAAATACATGCCGACATGGACGGCGACCGAGACCAGCGCCGCCCACAGCACGATCAGATGCGGCGTGCGGTGGAATTCCGATCCGAACAGCAGCACGATCGCATGGACCATAAGGTAGCCGGTCAGCCCCATGAAAATGACGCTGACAACCATCGACAGGATGAATTCGACCTTGCCGTGACCGTAGGGATGCTCCTGGTCAAGCGGCTGGCTGGAGATGGTCATGCCGATGACCACCATCAGCGAATTCAGCAAGTCCTTGAGGGAATACATCGCATCGGCCAGCATCGCCTGCGAGCCGCCGACTAGGCCGACGAACGCCTTCATCACCATCATCACGGCGTTGACCGCCAGCCCCAGCCAGCCGATGCCGCGGGCGCAATTGGCGCAATTGCTCTTCCTCATTCCCTACTCCTGGCCCCGGATGGGGTGATCAACGACGGGCGACGATGCCCTTTCCGGGAAGCGACCGGCCGCGAGTCGATTTATTGCCGCTGCCTCGCACCACTTTTAAAATAAAGGCGAAGATGGCCGTGGCGAATCCCATCAGGAAACACACGGCCATCACTACGAAAAGCGGGGTGGAGATCCTGACCAAACCCAGCGATACCTCGACCAGGCCAGCGTTAAAGGACGCCAGAAACACGACGATGGCCCCGAATACGAGCGATATCAGCAGCGTCAACATTACCGGCCCCTTGCCTCGAAACTTCGATGCCCGCCTTTAGGCCCCGGCCACATCGCCAAGCTGACGCCAATATTGCGGCGGCAGCTCTTCGGCAAGCCGCAACGCGCCACGACAGCCGTCAAAGGTCGGATCGGACACGCACACGACTTCGGCCTCGCCATAGGGCCGCAGCGCCTCGCGCAGATATGGCCCGATGCCGCGGATGCGGGAGCCGCCACCGGCGACGATGATGTTCTTCAGCGCCACCGGCTGGTATTCCGGCTGGAAGGTGCGCAGCAGGGTCTCGACGCTCTCGACGATCTCCGGCAGCAGCGCCTCGCAAGCGGATTTCACCGCGTCGGTGACATCGACCTTGACCGGCTTGCCGGCGGCGCGCAATTCGGCAACCGCCGGGCCCTGCGGGTTACCGACGAAGGAGAACGCCTCCTTGATCGAGCAGGCGATGTTCAGGTTCATCTGCAATTCGGGATGACGCTCGAGCAGCACGGTCTGCAGCCGCTCGTCGACGTAGTTCCCCGCCTTGGTCAGAGTCACCTGGTCCTCAGGGTTGGGCACCGTGCCCTTGAGGGCGCAGATGTCGGTGGTGCCGGCGCCGATGTCGATGACGATGGCATTGACCAGCTTGTTGAGGCCGTAGGCCACCATGAACGGCTCGGACACCACCAGGGCGGTGTTCACCACCTCCTGGGCCATCTTCAGCAGCAGCCCCTTATTGGCGCCGGTCGCCCGCGCCGGCACGCCGATGACGGCGTTGATCTCTTCGTTGGGGCCGGGATTGACCTGCTGAATGACGTGGGCCAGCAGGTGGCGTGCCACCAGCTGGTCGCGTTCGCCGGTCTCGCTGAGCACGCCGTCCTGCAGGGGATAGCGAAGATCGAGATAGGAGCGCATCTCGAACGCTTCGTCGCCGACCACATAGGGCCGGCCCAGCAGCTTCAAGCCGATGACATCCTTGGGATAGCCGACCACCGACCGCAGTAGGATCTTGTCGCCGCGACTCGACATCACCGCCGTGTGGGACGTGCCGAGGTCGATCCCCAGGATAAGTTTTCCCTTACCGCTGCCCTCACCACTATCGCTCATCAGACCGCTCCATCAATGTGCCGATCCCGCATTCCGGCGATCGGCAAGAAAAAACCGGCAGCGTCGGGGAGAGTCCCCGGCCACCCTAGAGTCCCGTGACCTTGTGAATGCCGTCCCTGATGGCGCGACCACCGCGGCCGATTCCCTGGAACAACATCGACCCCACGTCGCCGACGCCGTGAACAACCCCGCCAATTCCGGAGACGGCAAGGTTGAAAACCCCTGGCAACAAGTCCTCGACCGGCACCTCCGCCACCGCCCGCGGCTGACCGCATGGGCTGGCGCAAACCTTGCCGGAGGCGCAAGTCGCCGCGGCAACCGGCTCGACAGGCGCGTCCTCTGGCGCCGACGGGCTGGCCGACAGCATCGAAATTGCCTCGGAATCGGCCAGCAACCGACCAAAGTCCGGCGTTGCCGGCCGCTCGTCGGCCACCGCCGCGATCGGTTCCGGCTCGGGTTCGACGACGGCCGCGGGTTCAGGCTCCTGCTCGGGTTCGACGACGGCCTCGGGTTCGACGACGGCCTCGGGTTCGGGCTCGATGACGGCCTCGGGTTCTACCACCACGGTGAGGGCCTCGCCCTCGGCGATCACCGCTACGGCCACGTCCGACGCTTCGACAGCGGCGACATCAACGATAACGGCTTCGACCGTGGCGGGGAGGCCGGCATCCTCGACCACCAGGGTTTCGGGAATTACTGCCTCTGGAATCGCGGCATCGGCGACCGGCGCCACCGCAGCCTCCTCCACCACCGGCTCCGTCGCCGCCGTGCCGCCTAACGCCGGCTTGGCCATCGCATCCGCGACCGCCTGGCGTTCGACATCGGCTCGGCTGCGCCAAATGGTCTCGCCCGACAAACTAGCGAAATTGACCCTCGTCGAGGAGTCCGGCTCCAGGGCTGGCGGCGCCGCTGGGCTGGGTTGCTGCCGTCCGGTCCAGGGCGACGACTCGATCAGCGACACCCACACCTCTCCCACCGCTGGCTTGGGCGGGGACGGCGGCAATTCCGGCCCCGTGACCGAAAGGATCACCGGCCCGACGTCTTCCGCGCCGTCACCCTTCTTGCGGCCGCGACGCACCTGCTCGCCACCGCCCGCGCCATTGCCCGTGCTACCGTCGTTACGCTCTTCAGTGGCCATTCCATCCTCCAACCATTCGTTTCCGACCAATATGCGTCAGCTCTACATAACGATCAGAAACTCTTGTCCGTTCCGGTTGGCCTTGATCAGCACCGACGAAGGCTGCGTCGCCGGGATGCTCTTGATAGCGGTGTCGAACTGGGCCGCAGCCGGCACCGGCAAGTTGTTGATTTCCAGGATGACGTCGTTGGCTCGCAACCCGGCCAGCGCCCCGCGCGAGCCGGGAGTGACCTCGGCAATCACCGCCCCCTTGACGATCACCCCCGCCGGCATTCCGGCGACCGGAGTGACCGGCTGGAATGCCTCGATTTCCAGGCCGAGCCAATTGAACTCGGTCGGAACCATCGGACGCACGGGAGCCACCGTCGTCCCCTGCGCCCCCCATGAGGGCGGCGCGGCAACCGGCCCCGGGGCCGCGGGCATCGCGGCCGCGCCGGGCGCCGCCACCGGAATTCCGAAGGCGCCGGAGGGAAAGCCGAAGGCTGCGGCGGTCGCCCCGATCGGCAGGTCAATGCCGCGCGCGTCGCCGTCGCGCAGAACGCCGAGACGCACCGACCGGCCGGGCGACATGCCGGCAAGGATGGCCGCCACCTCCTGCGGATTGCGCACCGGCCGTCCGTCGACCTTGAGCAGGACATCGCCGGCCCGGAGGCCACCGGACGCAGCCGCCGAATTGGCCGCCACAGCCGCCACGGTCACGCCGGGACCGCCAAAGCGGCCCTGTCCCTCGGCCATGCCTCGAAGGGTCAGCCCCTGCACGGTGAGGCCGCGGCCGGCGTTATGCACTGGCGGCGCGACGACGTTCATCGCCAAACTGCCCGGTGGCTGGGCGAACTGATAGCCGCCCGGAAATGCCACCGGGGTACCGCCGGCAGCGGGCAGCATCTTGTGACACATGGCGCAATCCATGGTCTGGCGGCCATCGGTATGCGGCGACGGCGTCCCCATGGCAATGGCCGGGGGCGGCAGGCCGGGGGCCGCGATCGGCATCATGGTCTGGCCGCGAGCCGGACCGGCGCCGCGGATAATGTCGTGGCAGGTGGTGCAGTCGATATTCTGACGGCCATCGGTATGCGGGGCCGGTGCCCCGGCCATGATCGCCGGGCCGGCGGCGCCGACCCCGCCACCAGCGGGAGCGCCCCCCTGGGGAAAGGCCACCAGGCCGAATTGCGGCCCTTCCGCAGTGGCGGTTGGCAGCCAGCCGATTTCTTCCAACGCGAACATGCGGGCCTGGTTGCTCGGCACCGCGAAGCCGATGCCGGCGAAGGCGCCGTTCGGCGTGTAGATCGCGGTGTTGATGCCGATCACCGCGCCGCTGCGATCGACCAGCGGGCCACCGGAATTGCCCTGATTGATGGCGGCGTCGGTCTGCAGCAGGTTGGTGTGGGTGACCCCTTCGATGACCATCGACTTGCGCTTGGCCGAAATGATGCCGCGGCTGACGGTCATGTCGAGGCCGAAAGGCGAGCCGATGGCGATCACCTCGTCGGCGACATGGACCGCCCCACTATCGCCGAGAACGGCTGCGGACAGCGGCCCCTTCGGCGACAGCTTGATCAAAGCGAGGTCGAGCGCCTCGTCCATCTTGACGATATCCGCGGCATAGCGGGTCGAGCCGACGTCGTCGTTGACGGCGACGAAGATGGTGTTGGCGCCGCGCACCACATGGTAGTTGGTCAGCACGTAGCCGTCATTGCGCAGGATCACGCCGGTGCCGATGTTTTCGACCGAACGCGTCTGCGGCGTGGCGAAGTGGGCCTGTCCATCGGGCGGCAGCCCGGCGACTGCGGTCGGATCGTTAGGCACGGTCCCCGACGAGGCGGTGACGCTGACCACGCTGTTGCGCAGCACGGTGACGATGTTCGAGAAGTTGCCAGGCGCCGCGACGGCTGCGGGGCCAACCTCGACCACCGGCGGCAATGTCGCCATGCCGCCGAAGCCGGAGGGCGGAGCGGTCATGACGCCGCCGGGCGCGGCGATCGCGACCGCGCTGGGCTGGCCCATGGGCGATTGGGCCGGCGCGTTGGCGGCGGTGGCGGGATGGCCGAGTTGCTCCCACAATTGGGTCAGCCGCAACCCGCTGCCCGAGGATTGGCGGTAAATCAAGGCGCCGAACAAGACGATCAGCGCCACCACCCCGATCAGGTAGAAGTAGCGCTTGAGGTCCTTCGAGCAGGCCGGATCGACGGCGCGGCCCCCGATATCGTTATCGCCGTCCGTCATCAGAGGCCGCCTTCAAGGTCGTCGCCACCCTTCCGACTGCCCCTGGGTTCGCGAACCGACTGCACGCCAGCCGCCAGGGCGACGACGCCCAGGACCAGCAGGGCGATGGGCAGAATGCCACGCAGCGCCTCGGTCACGGACCACCACCAGGCGGTCAATCCCCACAGGCCCAGAGCCAGCGCAAGCAGCCCAAAGATCACACTCGGCATGAATTCTTCTCCGCTTCCTGATCGCGACCACCCCTGAGACGGCGTCCAGTGGCGACGATGCCCAATTACCCCACCGCCTCGACTTCCGATCGAGCGGCGCTGCGGGATTCCGTTCTCAACAGCTTTAAGCCATAGAGCGTAATAAGGAGATTCCCTATCCCCGTAAAGACAAAAGGTGCGGGTGGGCCGATCCTGTCGAACAGAATCCCGCCGACCTGAACAAAGAAAATGATCCCCAATCCGCCGACAACATTGAACGCCCCCAGCACCGACCCGAGCAGGTCGCGGGGAGCGCTATCGACGGTCATGACCTGGGGGGCGATGAAACATCCCGCCTGGCCGACTGCGACAAATGTAGCCGGCAGTAGGATGAACCAGTCGAACGGATTGACCACGAATCCGAAGATGAGAAAGCCGATGGCCGACAGGGTCATACCCAGCACCACCGCCTGGACCCGGCCGAAGCGCTCGATGAACATCCGCCACACCGGGACCGAGATCACCACTCCGCCCCCCATCGCGCCGATCAGCAGGCCAGCCCGGGCCGCCGCCGCCTCTTGGCTGACGCCGACCACGTCGGCGAAATAGATGAACCACAGCATGATGAACAGGCCGACGAAGACCATATCGCTGCGGGCGAACAGCGAACTGGCGAATGCCAGCCGCAGCTTGGGTTCGGTTTTGACCACCGACCAAATCCGCCGCCACGGAATGCCGTGCTCGGACATGCGCGGCGCCACATCGACCAGGCACGACCGCGCCACCCAGGCGCCAAGCACCGCCACCAGGGCGGTCAGAAGCATGGTGCCGATGATGCCGGCATGCTTGGGAATCTGCATCAGGATGGCGTAGACCAGGGTGATGCCGAAGGCCATCATGAAGGCGGTATTAGACAGCAGCCGGACCCGGTTGTCCTCGTCGCTGAAATCGCCGGCCAGCGCGGAAAGCTGCGGCCATACCGCACCGGCCCCCAGCGACATGGTAACGCGCGCCAGGTAGTAGATCACCAGGGCGCCACCGGCCAAGCCGCCGATCCAGGCGCTGAACGGGGCGACCATTGCGCCGACCGCGCCCACCAGGAATCCGACCACGATGATCCGAACCCGCCCCAGCCGATCCGACAGGACACCGAGATAGCCGACCACGAACAGGTCGAGCACTTCGGTCACCACTTGGACCGAGGCGTTGATCGCCCCGGCCTGCTCGAACGACACCCTGAGCACGTTGCGAAGGAATACAGGCTGCAGAGCCACCGCCAGGGTCATGAAAACCATGCAGATCGCCGACAAAAGATACAGCGCGTTGCGCTGATGCGCGGCGATGAATGGTGCCCCCATGTCTCCCCACCCCGGACGTTCCGAATAGATGGCCGGATCATACCCATGCGGTTCGGGCTAGGCAAACCTTTGTCGCATCGATCTGCTTCTTTTGGGAAGTGAATTTCCTTGAAACCTCGGACAGGATGGGCAGAGTGGGGGCGCTCGACCAGCCAACCCGAGGGGATGACCACTCATGCACCGAGGCGCCGTTCACTTGGGCCACCACCCGGCCCCAGGCGGCGACGGCCCGCCCCTGCCTCCTGGCCCGCCGCGCGATCTGGTACGCATGCGGACCATCGCCACCCTAATGCTGGCGACGATGACTTTGCTGTTCGTGGCGGCACGGCTATGCCAGGGGCGCTGGCCCTGGCTGGCGCCGGTACGGGCCTTCGCAGAGGCGGCAATGGTCGGTGGTGTCGCCGACTGGTTCGCGGTTGTCGCCCTGTTCCGCCGTCCATTGGGCCTGCCAATTCCCCACACCGCCGTCATCGCACGTAGCCACAAGCGTATCGCCGCGGCGATGGGCCGCTTCGTCGCCGGAAATTTCCTGGCTTCGGAAGCGATGGCTCGCCGACTGGAGGAAGTCGATCTGGGCGGCAAGTTGGGAACTTGGCTGGCGCAGCCGGCCAATGTCGACCTGGTGGTCGCTCGCGCCGCTGGCATCCTTCCGCCCATTTTGGAAAAGATCGGCGAGGACCGCTTGCGGGCGGCGGCGGGAGCCAGCGCCCGCCGCGTGATCGATGCCGCCATCACCGCGCCGCGCATCGCCGGTGTGCTTAGCTTCGCCGTCACTCGGGGCTATCATCAGGTGCTGCTCGACCACGCGCTCGAGACCGTCCGCACCTTCCTGCTCTATAATCAGAAATTCGTCCGCGCCAGGGTGGCTGCCAAATGCGGGGAATGGATGCCGCTTTGGGTCGAGACAAAGTTGGCCGACGCCGTCGTCGCCGGCATCGCCGAATCCCTTGCCGAGCTGAATTCGCCCCAGCATCCGTGGCGGTCGGAGTTCGAAATCGGCATCCATTCCTTCATCGACAAATTGGCGACCGCACCCGACTTCGCCGAGCGGGTCGAGGCGATGAAGAATCAGATCCTCGATGACGCGGCGATCGAGCGGCAGATCGAACCGATGTGGGCGGAAATTCACGATCGCCTCGCCAGCGACGGCAACCGGTTGCTCCGGCGTACGGTGGAAGCCTTGGCCACCCGCATGCAGACGGATGACGATTTGCGGGAAAGCGTCAACCGCTGGCTGGGCGCCATCGCCGAACGCGTGCTGGTCCCCCGGCGCGAATTCATCGGCGGCCTGATTTCCGACCTGGCGATGCGCTGGCAGACCGAGGCCATGGTCGCCAGGGTCGAGGCCCATGTCGGCAAAGACCTCCAGTACATCCGAATGAATGGAACCATCGTCGGCGGCGTCGTTGGGCTGGCGCTTTACGCGGCCTCGGCTCTGCTCCCGTGACGCCTCCTCGCCGGTCGTACCCACCAATTGCCCACCTTTCGGCGGCGCAAGGCGCGTAAAATCATGGCCTTGGGACGAAGGTGGGAGCCGCCATGCTGTATCCTCGCGCGAGCATCTGCATCATCGACTTGACCGACGCCGAATTGGCCGCCCTTGCCGACGGGATCGAGCAGGAACGCCACCGCCGCGAAATCCAGCGGCGGGCGGAAATGCGGGTCAACGACGAGAAGGCCCGCGACCGGGTGATCGCCGTTCCGACACCGCACTCCGTGCCGTCGCAGCGCCAAGTGGCGGGACAACTTCGCGAAACCCGCGCCGCTCCGCCGCCGATGTAGCGTCCTTACGGCTGGGGCCGCTCCACGGTGGCGACGGCGCCGCAGGACGGGCAAAGCGGTTGCCAAGCCGCGGTGGTCGCCGCGCAGGCATCGCATTGCCAGGCCGGCGGCGAACCGGCGGCTATCGCCTTGCGCCGCCACATTTCGACGGCCGCGGCATCGCCGCCGTCATTTTCCTCGACATCGGCCATCAATCGGCACGCCTCGGCGTCGGCATGGACCTTGGCCACCGCCACCAGATGACGCCGGGCGAGGCCCCAATTGGCCGCCGCGGCCGCCGCCGCGCCGACGGCGAAATGGCTGTCGATGTGGTCGGGATTGGCGCGCACCAAGTGCTCGACCTGGGCCAGGCGCGCGCCGGCATCCTGGCCCGTCAGCAAGTCCAGATAATGGCGCAGCAACGGCCGCGCCGGGGCGGCGCGCCAAACCGCGCCGATCAGCGCCTCGGCATCGCCGCCGCGCCCGGCCGCGATATGTAACCGGATCGCCTGCAGCGCGGCGGGCAAAAAGCCGGGGCAAAGCCGCAGCGCCTCGTTCGACAGGGCCAGGGCCTTGTCGGAATCTTCGACTTCCACGACCAAGGCCTGGCCGGCCAAGGCCACCGCCTTCAATCGCGCCGCCTCAACCGAGGACAGCGTTCGGCTGGTCGCGGCGGCTTCCACCGTCGATACAGCGGCGTCCCATTCCCCCGCCTTGATTTGATCGCCAAAGGCCGAGCGGTCGAACGGGATCGTGGCGGCCACCGGCGGCTCGACGGTAGGGGCGGGTTCCGCGACCGGCGCGGCGAGCGGAGCCTTTCGCGGCGGCGACGGCCGAGCCGCCCTTTGCCGTCCACGGCTCTGCCACAGGTCCCAGCGGGATGGCCGGGCGGGCGGGGGCGGCTCCGGCGGCGCGGCCGGAGGGCGCGGCGCGGCGGCGGGCAGACGGGCCTCGCCGCCTTGGGGCCGCGCCACCGCCGCCAGCCGTTCCGGCAGCTCCGGAGCGCCGAGCAGGCGCGCCGCCTCGTCGGCCAGACGGCGGGATTCGTCGGCATCCCCCCGCGCCGCGACCTTCAACGCCGACAGCAGCGAGGCGATGCCCTGTTGGTGCCCTTTGGCCCGCCGCGAGGCGCGGATCCTGGCCGGCAGGCCGGTGGCCAAGGCGATCAGCCCCTCCAGACCGGACAGCACGGCGAACACCACCAACAGGCCGATCAGGAGCACCGGGACATTGGTCTCAATCCGCCAGCCGAGCCATTCCAGGTTCACCAGCCCGGGATTGTCGGAGAACCACAACGTCACCGCGATGACCGGCGAAGCCAGAATCAAAAGGTGAATCAGGCGCAGCAGCATGGTCTATTCATCCACCGTCGCGGCCTGGGCCAACGCCGCCGCCGCCATTTCGGAAATCACCGCATCGACGGCGACGCGGGCGCCGGCGGACTCGATCCACGGCGCGAGCGCCCCGCGCCCCGCCCCGCTGACCGAACGCGATGCGGCCAGAGCCGCCACCACATCGCCGGCCGCCATCAGCCGGTTGGCCTGAGCCAGCGTCGCGGCGATCCCCCCCGCCTCGCCGGCCACCCGGCGCACTGTGATCACCGTGTCCAAGACCTGAAGGGCGCGGCCGACCAGCCAGTTGCCTTCGGATTCCGCGGCCTCGCGCTGGGCGATTGCAGTGGCTTGGCGCAATTGTTCCAACAACAACGCCTTGGTGGCGACGCCCTTGGCCGCGAATGGCTCCAGCAGCGGCAGCGCCGCCGCGAAATGCTGGCCACCCAGTTGCGCAGCGGTACGCAGCTGCGGCTCGAAGGGAGTGCCGCGATCCGCCGCCTCGCGCAGGTGCCCCACCGCTAATAGGAACAAGGCCGGATTTTCGCGATGCCCGGCCAATCGGGCCACCGCCGCCTCGGTCTTTTCGATCGCCGCCGACAACCGGCCGGCAGAGGCGGCGTCGGAGCCGAGGTGATGAACCGCATCCACCTCCTCGCGCAGCTTGGCGACCTCGTCAGCCAGCTTGGCCAGCCGGGAATCGGCGGCCCCGCCCGGCGCCGAACTGCCATCGGCCGCGGCGGGCCGCTGCCGCACTTGGTTCTCCACCTGGCCCAGGCGCGCCTCGACCAGATCCTGGCGCAATTCGATCGGTTGCAGGGCGGATTCGATGGCCTCGACCCGGTCCGCCAAGGAGGGCTGAGGCGACGGCTTGGCCGCCCCCCCCTGGAACCGGCCGAGCAGCTGCGACAACCCGGCGCCGACCTGAGGCTGCAATGCCACGAAGCCGAGAATAGCGGCCACGGCCAGCAGCAGGACCAGGCCGCGCGAGCTTGACGTCTTGCGCGGCCTTGCGGTCTGAGCGGCGCGATCCTGGCGGGGCCGCTGGCGCGAGCCTCCCAAATCGCGGTCTTCGACGGGCTCCATCAACCAGAAAATCCTAAGGAATGTTGAGACTGCGCTGAACCGGGCCTATTTGGCTTGGCGATTCTTTCCGTCGCGCAGCCACTTGGCAAGCTCTTCCTGCGTCATCGCCGACGGATCAGGCGCCGCCTCTGCTTGGTTGACCAGTTCGCGCTCCAGCGACGCGAGAGCCGCAGCCTCCGCCGCAGCTTGGGCCGCCGCGTCGGCTGCGGCCTTGGCCTCGGCCTCGGCGATCTCTCTGGCGCGCGCTTCAGCCGCCACGATATCGGCCTGACGACGCCATGGCCCGGAAAACCCGGCGAGCGCGCGGCGACGTCGATCGGGCCCCCAGTAATTGGGAAGGCGGATGAATTCCGGGCGCGCGGACACCAAGTGATTGACGCGCCGCAACAGCGGTCCAGCAGCCAGGGGCTTGGTCATCAAATCGTTGATGCCACTCAAGCGGACCCGCGCGATGGTCTGTTCTGTGACCTCGCCGCAATAGGCGATGATGGGGAGACCGGGATCGAACACCAGCTTGGAGCGCCGCACCTTGTAGGCCACCATCAGGCCATCCATGCCCCGAAGGTCGATCTCGGCCAGCAACAGACCGAACCTGCTCTCTTCAAGCATATGCAGGGCTTGCGGACCATCGACGGCGAATTCGATCTCGCTGATGCCGATATACCGCAACATCTCCCTGACCAGACGTCGCATGTATTGGTCGCCTTCGGCAACCAGCGTGCGAACAGAGTCTAGGGGAGACTGTGCCACAGCCTAGCAACTCCGCAAAACGTGCCTCTGTCAAAAGGACCACCCCCACTCGCAGCCGAGCGGGGGCGGTCCAATCGACGCGATCAGATGCGGTCGGCGACTGCCCCGACCAGCGGCAGCTTCCAGGCACGCTGAAACACGACGGAAGCCAAACCAAGCACCGAGAAAACCACCACCCCCATCGACGACAGGCCGAACAGCCACGAGCCGAGGACGGGGATATGAAGCGCAAACAGGGCGAGCACGCCCCACATCCAGATCACCAAGCCCTGCTTGGCATGAAACTGGACGAACTCGTCGTCGCGGGACATCAACAGCGGCACGAACACCAGGACGCCGAGATAGCTAAGCGCCGCCATGACGGTGGAGCGCCCCCCCAGGGTGCTGCGCAATACAGAGTCAACCATTGTCTTCCCCCACTTGATTAGGCGAGCGCTTCGCGCAATTCGACTTCTTCATCGCTCTGCGCCGCCTCGGCCTTGCGGCTCTTGACGTACAGGTAGATCGCGGCGGCAGCGGCCCCACCCAGCACGATGGGCCCAACCGGGCCAAGGCCAAGGCCGAGCCCGAGGCTGAGGCCCTTGCCGGCCCAGATCGTGCCGCCGGCGGCGATGCCGGTGGCGCCCTTGGTCGCGGTGGCGCCAGCCGCGGCCTTGACACTGGCGGCCGCCTTGGTTCCGGCGGCCGGCGCGGCCACGGTATTGGCCTGGGCGGCGGTCATCGCCTTGGCGGCGGCGGTCTTGCCGGTCCCAGCCGCGGCATTGCCTCCAGCCACCTTACCGGCGCCGGCGGTTTTGGCAGTGCCGATCTTCGCCCCGCCGACTTCGGTTTCCACTTCGCCGATGGCGGCAGGCGCGGCCCCGGCGGCTCCTGTCATCTGTGCTGCCACTTTACAATCCCCCCACACCTTAGGTTGCCAGGGAACGTCACTCGTTCCCGAGTCATCAAACTTGAGGTCTTCGATATCACATCATTTAGCATGAGGCAACGCGCTCCCCCGAGTGATATTGATTCGCAAGTCTCGAGCTCCGCGTCGGCGTTGTGCGTAAGACACCCCAAAGATGGCGAGCGGGAAACATCGACCCGATCGTGTAACCATGCCAATCGCGCTAGGGACCGCTTGATAGGCTAGACCGGAAGCTGTTACCGTCAGTCACACCAATCCTTGCTGCGGTCGCTCCCAACACCGCAAGGCCCCCGTCGGAGAGCAGAAGATGGCCAAAGAGATCGACCGCGCGGTAATTGTCGAAGACAATCCGCAGATGCGCGACCTCATCAACATGGTCCTGGGCAGCTTTGGAACCCGCGACATCATTCACGCCGGGAATGGCGCCGAGGCCATTGCCGCCCTGGCATCCGGCGGAGCCGACATCGTCATCATGGATTGGAAAATGGATGTGATGGATGGTTTGGAATGCACGCGGCGCATCCGCGCCGGAATTAACGGCATCGATCCTGGACTGCCCATCGTGCTGCTGACCGGGGTGACGGGAGAGGAGTCCGAACGCGCCGCCTATGCCGCAGGCGTCGATCTTTTCCTGGAAAAGCCGTTCTCGCTCAAGAAGCTGCACGCCGGGGTCACCAGGGTCATCGAGGCCAAACGGCCGCAATGAATCTCTAATTATTTACGCCGTACCGTCGTCCGACCACATTGCGATCGCGGCTGAATGGGAGCGCTAGGTTGAGCCAGGAAGAGACGTATCCGGTCAAAGGTAGCGATGGCGGCTCAAAATTCGAGTGGTCGCCAGACATGTCGGTCGGGAACGCGCCTCTCAATGAGGACCACAAAGCCTTTTTCGAAATGGCCAAAATGCTGAGCGAGGTCCAAGGTGCCAACGACCGCGAGGTTATCATCGAAAGCGCGTTGTCGATTCTTGAGGAATACGTCGGGGGCCACTTCCTTCGTGAGGAAAAGGCGATGCGGGCGGTCAACTATCCCAGGCTGGCTGGCCACGTGCTGAAGCATGGAAGCTTCCGAGCCCGCGTGAAAGCGATTGCCGACCTTTACCGGGCAGGAACGAAATCAGCTGCGGACGGGCTACCTGACATCGTGGCGGACTGGCTGCGCGCCCACATTCTTTCCGAAGATTTGCAGTATAAGAACTGGATCAACGATTCTGTCGTCGATAGCCGTCCTCTTGTTTATTTATCGATTGAATCAGACACATAAGACCGGCCAAATCGGGGCAGTTCAATGCTGGTCAACTTCTCATTCTCCGACAAAAATTGCCTTGTTGTCTGCAACAAGCCTGATTTGGCGCGCCTGATCGTCCACACGCTTCGCCAAATCGGCTTGGTCAACGTGGCTAAAGCCGACGAAGCGGAACACGCCTATCTCCAGCTGACCAAGTCTAATGTCGATCTCGTAATTTTGCTTGATTTCGGCGCCGAAGAATCGGTTGCCATGCTGCGGCGCATTCGGCATCACAATCTGCCCGCGATCGCGACCATTCCAACCATTTGCGTGTCGGAAGCCTGGAGCGGGGAGCAGATCGTGCAGCTTCGCGATGCTGGCGTGACCGTACTGGCGACACTACCGCTGACGATGCGGACCTTGCTGAAGCATGCCACCCGGGCATTGAACCCACGGGAGTTCGTCACTGCCGCCACCTATCGCGGCCCTTGCCGACGCAGCAAGGCGCACCTCAATTACTCCGGGCCATTGCGCCGGAATGACGACATGGCGGGCAGCCAGTCCACCAGCCAGCGCCACCCGCCGCCGCCCGCCGCCGAGGAGGCGCGGATTTCCGCCCCCATCCCGGATCGCACTGCCGTCGTCCAGATGGCCAAGCCGTCAGCTATCCAGCCGGATGCCCATGAACCCCCGGAAATGCGGCAAACCCGGATTGTGATCGACAACGCCTACGAAACCGCGATGGAAGTGGATGGTTTGTCATCACAGCTTCACCGCGCCGGTTCGCCGCGTCAACGCGCTTCCCTCTGCCGCGATATCGCCATGGCTTCGGAACGGATGATCAACCTGATGTCGCTGGCCGATGTCCGGGTCCAGGAATTCGGCTGCTCGGATGGGATCGTGGACAAGCTGGAAAGCATTCGCACCACGATCATCCGTAATGCCGAGGGTCTGGCGGAGGCGGGGGCGCGCCGGGTGGTCGAATACGGCCGACGAATTCTTTCGGGCCACAGCGGCGTTCCCCTCGGAGTTACCGTGGCCTTGACCCACCAAATTGCCAGGATCGACGCCATTGTCGAGGTCGTCGGTGGCCTGGATAAGTTGGCCGAGGCAAGCCGGACGGCGATCGTCCAAGCCAGAGAGGTGACGGCGTCGATCGCTGCACTGGAAACCCAATCATCCCTTTCGATTCCCGATTTCAGTTCGCCCCAGCGAGTAAGGAAGTAGGCCATCATGCCGACCAGTAAGGAAGCCGCCCTGTCCATCATCGGCGACATCTTCGCCAAGGCGTCCGTGGTCGCCGATCTAGCCCACGCCATGGAGGCCGAGGCGCCGCAGCCGCCCAAGACGCCGGCCGTCGCGGCGGCGGCCCCTCCACAACCCGAGCCACCGACAGTTCCACCGCCCGCGGCACAGCCCGCATCGCAGAAGGACGTTCTCGCCGCGCTCCGCGGAATCCGTCCGGCGAATCCGAAGTAGCGCCGGACCATGTCGATTACCGCGCTGGCTCCCATCGCCCTGCTCTTGATTTCCAATGTCTTCATGACATTCGCCTGGTACGGCCACCTCAGGTTCACCGACAAGCCGCTATGGGTCGTCGTTGGCATCAGTTGGTCCATCGCTTTTATTGAATACTGTTTCGCCGTTCCCGCCAATCGGATCGGCCATTCCGCTTATTCGACGGCGGAACTGAAGACAATGCAGGAGATTATTACTCTAACCGTTTTCGCTATATTCTCAGTCGTATATCTAGACGAGCGCCTAACGATCAACCATGCGATCGGCTTTTCGCTTATTTGTGCCGGCGCGTTCTTCGTCTTCAAGAGCCCGATTCGATAGGTTCGACCTGCAAACACGCCCAACAAGACCAATTTCCACGCTCGTCAATATTGAGCTATCCTGACCGAAGGCTAGGTCATTGGTCTGGGGGGTGGGCATGGCGGTGGACGATCAGAAGCGCGGTTCGCGGGGACCCGCAATGGCGAAGGGAGCCCCCCGGGCGGACGTCGGTGCGGCCTCTCGGAAAACCCGTACGCGGCGACCGGCGACCGATACGAAGCCGCCCACCGCGCCAGCGAAGGTCGATACCGCCGCCGACGCCATTCTCCCGCCGCGGCAAAGTCCTGCTCCCGGCGGCGACTGGACCTCGCTGCTGTCGGCATCGCCCTGGGGCAGCCGAACGGCGGCGCCATCCGAACCGGCTCGCACCCTCCGGGAACCAGACGCCTCCACCGTCGCCCCAATCGAAGCGATTATCGCCGCGCCGACGTCACCCGTTACCCTGCCGCCGACCGAACCCGCCGATCCCATTCCCACCCTGATTCCACGCCCGCAGCCACCCGCCGTCGAATGGACCAACCTGTTGGCGGTATCGCCCTGGGTCAAGCCGACGTCTGCGCCCATACAGATCGTACCCGCGATCGATCCGCCTCCCGTCCGGGAACCGGAGGTTCCGCTTGAGGCCGCCACCGTTCGGGTATTTTGGGAGCCTGATCCCCTTCCTCCGCCCCCGGAGCCCATCGAACCGGACGATGCCGTCGAAGAAAATATCATCGTCGATGCGCCGGCCCAGTCGCCTGCCCCCATGATTTGGCCCCCCGTGCCGCTTGATGTGGCGCCATTCGCCCCAGCGCCGCCACCTGAAGACGCCGCCATCGAGCCGGATCCGTCGCGTGTATCGTCCGTGACGGAGCGAGCGGAGGCGGAGATCGAGGCGGAAATCGACGAGCAAATCGATGGCATGAAAAAGGTCCCGGTGGAGGATTGCCTGCTCGGCATCTTCCGGCTGGCTCGCAACGGCATCGACGGCGTGCTGCGCGCGGGCAGCCGTTCCGCGCCTCTGCTGGCGGACGGAACCGCGAAGCTATCCGGGGTTATCGGTGCGGAAATGAGGCGGCTCACGGATCGCTTCGGATCGCCGCGCCGGTAACGCGTTGCCGCGCCGCCGCCGGCAGTGACAGTCAGGGAAGGCTCTGCTAGCCTGTCCCAGTAACACGTTCCCTGGGGCTGAGATGGCACTGACGCCAGCGGAAAAGCAACGCCGCTACCGTGAACGACACCGGGACCGACCGACACCGGCGCAAGAAATCGCCATGTTGAAGGCTCGTATCGCCGACCTCGAACGTCAGCTGAGGGGCGAGCCGGAACCATTGCCCGACCGCTCGCTCAAAGCGGTCGACGCGACTGTCATTGCCGAATGGGAGCGGGCTCGCGGCATCCGCAGGAGCAAATAGGCCATGCGTAAACTGAGAGCGGCAATTCGAGGATGGTTCTTCGGCGGACGGCAAGGTGGCGGGCCAAACTGGTTTCCCCTGGCCTTGATCGCACTGGCGGTGGCCGCCGGATTGCTGTTCTTCCACCTGTTCATGGTGCTGATGCTGACCGCCATCGTCCTGGCGCTGGGTATCTGGGTGGCGGAAAAGATCCTCGGCCCTGGGACGCGAATTTCGCTAAGACTGCCGACGAGACTGAAGGTTCGGCTAGCGCACTGGCTAGGGATCAGCCGCATCCGCTAACTTTGAATGTTGTCTGCCACACGGTTCCGGTGGTTTCGCACCAAACATATGCTATAGAAGCGGGGTTGCATCACATGGCAACTCCTAGGGCTGCGATCCGAACCATCTCATGAAGGCGATCACCGCAAACGGCCATAGCGTCGCCGAATGGATCATGGCCATCGGCGTGATTTTCGGAATCGGCGTCTTTTTCACGGCGGTATTTTCGGCCAGCCCGTGGGCCGATCACGGCTATGACGTCGCCCCTCCCATCATCGCCGGCCGGCCGGCGCCCCATCGCGACGGCCGCGAAAAGATGGTGTGCACCTCGTGCCACGCGGTGGTGGCAGCCAAGACGACGCCCCAGACCGGCATCCTGCCCATCATCGACGGCGTTCCCGCCCCCCATACCGACGGGCGCGAAAACCAGGCATGTTCGAACTGCCACACCATCGTCCCGAAGGGGAAGCTGCGGGCGGTGGACCCGGCTCCGCCCCAGCGGGCAACACAATCGTTGCCGCAGGCGGTGACGGTGGCGATGACCGCTCTGCCGCCGCCGGTTCCCGCGCCGGCCGCGCTGGGCGGCGAAGCTCATGAGCAATTCCTGCTCTACCGCTTCCAGGGCAAGGTCGCCCGGGTCGCCAGCAGCGACCCCCAGTCGAGCTGGGGCGACATCACCATGCTGGTCGACGACGGCGTCAACCAACCCACCTGGATCGCTATCGCCCCCCATTGGTACCTGCGGGCGGCGGGGTGCCAGGTCGGACCGGGAATGTTCATCAAGGGCACCGCGTTCCGCGATGCCGTCGGCGGTACCCCATTGGCTTACGGCCGCAGCATCACCGTCAATGGCGACCTCTGCGAATTGCGCAATTCCCACATGGTCGGGCTGTGGGAACAGGGTGCCGCCAGCGAAGCCGAGGAAAGGTGACCCGCGCCATGTCCTCCCAGCAGCCGGCGGCCACCGCTCAACATTGGAACGTCATCTATCTGCTATCGGCGGCCGGCGCGCTGGTGTCCGCCCTGGCGGTAGACATCCAGCCGCTGTTGCTGGACAAGGTATTCGGCATCGCCTTTGAAAAGGAAGGCTCGATCAACGCCGACATCCAGGTGGTGGCGGAAATCATCTCGATGTTGTGTGTCGGTTATTTCGGCCTGCTGTCGGATCGCATCGGGCGGGCGCCGGTGCTGGTGACCAGCTTCGCCATCATTACCGCTGGTGCCTTCCTGTCGATGGTCAGCGTCGAAATCGGCCTAGCCGTCGGGGTGGCCGGCCTGGTGCTGTTCT
>Ga0316222_1000868_pt1 | contig 42336 bp, 40 predicted proteins | sample TBH18011metaG_FD_206008 | JGI IMG/M metagenome (GOLD analysis project Ga0316222, IMG submission 206008) | Freshwater microbial communities from Trout Bog Lake, Wisconsin, USA - TBH18011 | ecosystem: Environmental > Aquatic > Freshwater > Lake > Hypolimnion/Profundal zone | place: USA: Wisconsin... | reverse complement strand
GGATGTTTTTGAGGCCGACCACGAGTTTCCTTTTGGGGCATGCCGACATCATACTGGCCCCATTTATTTATGCAAGCTATTTGTGACTCAGGAGACTAGATCCAGGACCTCTCGTCAGAAATCCACTTCCTTCATTCTTACTAATATCAACGTGCAAACCGGCCGCCTATATGAACTTGCCGACAGCTATGCCACCTGATAATCCATGCCACACATGAACCTCAAAATTGCCTTGAAATCCTGCGGATGCCTTTCCGCCAACGTAAAGGGGGCAGCCCTTTAATTTTCACAGTTTGCATACCGGGCTCAGGTTTAACGCTTTCCATCGTCGAGGGCCAGCCATTTTTTGAGCAGCGGCCGCAGCGGTTTGGCGGGCCGGGGCCGGGGCCGGGGCCGGAAATTTTTGCATTTGCCAGCATTTGAAAGTACCGTTGCTGAAGCGGCCAATTGCCGGCCAGGACAGATAATTGAGAGCCAAAGCGACGCCATGAAGCCATCGAAAATCCTTACCCGGTGCCCGTGGGTGCCGGCAGACAAACCCCATTACCAGCATTATCACGACACGGAATGGGGCGTGCCGGTGCATGATGACCGGACGCATTTCGAAATGCTGATCCTGGAAGGCGCGCAGGCGGGGCTGAGCTGGGAGACGATCCTGAAACGCCGCGCGGGCTACCGGCAGGCCTTCCAGGGGTTTGATCCGCGGAAGGTGGCCCGCATGACGGACGGCGAGTTGGAGGCGCTGATGGCGAATCCCGAAATCATCCGCAACCGGCTCAAGATTTTTTCGACCCGGAAAAACGCCGTGGCATTTCTGGCCATCCAGAAAGAATTCGGTTTCTTTGACGCGTATGTCTGGCGGTTTGTGGGCGGGAAACCCAGGCTCAACCGGCCCAAAAACATGACCGGCGTGCCGGCGCGCACGGCGGAATCCGATGCCCTGTCCAAGGATCTGAAAAAGCGGGGCATGAGCTTCGTGGGGAGCACGATCATTTATGCCTACATGCAGGCGACCGGCCTGGTGAATGATCACACGGCGGATTGTTTCCGGGCGGCGGGTCTTTGACCATTGAGTCCAAATCGCTGAGTGACGGCCACCGGGTCCAAGCCGGACCAAGTCCAAAGCCGGGGTGGCCGGGTGAATTTGGCAATATGGCAGCCGATACGGCAGGTATCATAAGGCGACATTGGTGATGCCGGAGGGCGGAGGTCTGACGTTGCTGCGGCCGGGGACGGCTGCGCTCCGTAAGCGGAGTCCAAGCCAGCCCGGCATCAGTCCCAGCGGGTCAAGGGGCCAGGCGCAGCATCACTTCGTTCCGCCGGAAGCAGGGCGGGGTCCACGGGGGATCGAAGTAGCCGTAGATGGGGTTGCCCTGGACGGTGAGGGACTGTTGGGTCGCCCAGGTCTGGAGCCGGGCGAGGGCATTGGTCTCGTGGCGGGCGCTGATGCCGCCGGTGAAGCGGAGCACGGCGAACCGGCCGGCGGGACGGGCGGCGAGGGTGACGCCGGATTCGGCCGGGGCGGGCGCCTGCGCCAAGGGCACGGTGGCGGGCAACACGAAGGCCATGGTGCCGTTCGTTTCGCCCTTGGCCATGTACACGGGGGTGGTCATGGAGATCTTCTGCTGCGCGGCGTTCTGGCCGCCGATGTAGTGGAAGAGCCGCAGGAAGCTGTTATCCGCGCCGTGCATGGGGGTCTGGACGAGGACGAGGTCGGGGTAATCGCGGAGCTGGAATTTGCCATCGGTACGCACCACGCGATAGGGGGCGGTGGCATAGCCGCCGCGCACGGCGGCGCAACCGGCATTGAGGAGGATGAGCACGACGGCCACGACGGCCACGATAAGGAGGGTTTTCATAAGGATAGGTTTCACCTGCTGATTCACCGGGACACTATAGTGCGGAATCTCCGGATTGCCCGCCCAAATCAGCCGCCGAAGCGTTTTTTCAATTCCTGCGCGCGCCAGGCGAAAATCCTCACCACGTCGCGGCGGACAAAGAGGCGGTTGACCAGTGCGCCGCCGGGCACGGCGTAGATGACCTCGTCCTGGCAGTGGGTGCCGCCGTCTTTTTCCGTGAAAACATGAGTGTGGGTCCAGCGGCGGTAGGGGCCGATGCGCTGTTCGTCCACAAAGCGGAACGGCGGGTCCCAGAACATGATCTCCGTGCGCCAGACCACGGGAAAGCCGTGGATGCGCAACTGGTAATCGATCAGTTCGCCGGTGCGCATGGCGATGTGGCCGGGGGTGAGGATGCGGAATTTCAGCCACGGCGGGGTGATGGCCTCGAGGTTGCGGGCATCGGCAAAGAAGGGAAAAACCTCGGCGCGCGGCCGGGGCAGCCAGAGTTCCGTGGCAAAACGGTGTTCGGTCATCCGGGCAATATGCCGTAAAAAACCCCGGGGGCAACCGGTTCACACTTGAAAGGGAGCGGTTTTGAAACTACCATGCGGGCATCAATTTGATGAAAGCAATTCTGGCCCTCGAAGACGGTTCCATTTTTCACGGCACGGGTTTCGGCGCGAAAGCCTCCGCGGCCGGCGAAGTCTGTTTCAATACCTCCATGACGGGGTACCAGGAAATCCTCACGGACCCCTCGTATAAGGCCCAAATCGTGACGATGACGTACCCGCTGATCGGGAACTACGGCATCAACACGGTGGACGTGGAATCCTGGCGGCCGCATGCGGCGGGCTTCGTCATCCGCGAGCTGTCCCCGGTGGTGAGCAATTGGCGGGCGGACTGTTCGCTGGCCGAATACCTGGAAAAGAACGGCATCCCCGGCATTCAGGGCGTGGATACCCGGGCGCTCACAAAGAAGCTCCGTGTGCGCGGCGCGCTGAACGGCTTCATCTCCACGGAGGACATCAGCGACGAGGAAGCGGTGCGCCGGGCGAAGGAATTTCAGTTCGTGGGCGTGGATTACGTGCAGGAAGTGACTCACAAGCAGGCGTTTCGCTGGGATGAGCAGGACGAGCAGAGCGCGGATTTCGACCTGGTGCGGGGCAATCCGCAGGTGAACGCGCGGGCGTTCCGCAAGCCCCTGCCGGCGGCGGATATCCCCATCGTGGCCTTTGATTACGGGATGAAGTACAACATCTTGCGCCGGTTGCGGCAGTCGGGTTTTGCCACGCAGGTGTTGCCGGCCACGGCCACGGCGGCGGAGGCGCTGAAGCACAAGCCGGCGGGCATTTTCCTCTCGAACGGCCCCGGGGACCCGGCGGCGCTGGAGTATATCGTGCGCGAGGTGAAGACGTTGCTGGACCATGGCATCCCCATTTTCGGCATCTGCCTGGGCCACCAGATTCTGGGGCAGGCGTTCGGCGGCAAGACTTTCAAGCTGAAGTTCGGCCATCGCGGCGGCAACCAGCCGGTGAAGGACCTGGAGACGGGCCGGGTGGAGATCACGTCGCAAAACCACGGTTTCGCGGTGGACCCGGCGTCGCTGCCGGCCGAGGTGGCGGTGAACCGCATCAACCTTAACGATCAGACGGTGGAGGGGTTGCGCCATAAGAAAAAGCCGGTATTTTGTGTGCAGTATCACCCGGAAGCGTCGCCGGGACCGCATGATTCCTCGCCGTTATTTGGCGAGTTCCGGGCCTTGATTGAACAGCGCGGGTAGGAATACCCGCGATTTACGTTTGACTTGAACCGCGTCACGACGATAATCGCATCTGAAAACTATGGCGAAACTAGTTATCTTAAATCAGGGAATGACCGGACGGTCCTTTGACCTGAACATCGAACGCACGACAGTCGGGCGGGTTGAGGATAACACTTTTCACATCGCCGACCCCTCGGTGTCCAGCCATCACGCGGAGATCATCCTGCGCGGCACGGACATCCTCATCCGCGATCTGGGGTCCACCAACGGCACTTTCCTGAACAACGAGAAGGTGACCGAGGTGTCCCTGAAACCGGGGCAGACTTTGCGGTTCGGGCAAGTGGAGTTGCGATTGGATGACGGTACTCCCCTGCCCCCTCCCTCGCCCGCTCCCGCTCCGGTTTCCAGTTCCGCCCCTGCCCCCGCTTCCGCTCCCGCTCCCGCTCCCGCCTCCAAAAAACAGATGGACGCCACCTTGGTGATTCCGCGCGGGGTTTCCTTGGAACAACTGGAGCAAGGCGGCAGCCGGACGACGTCGTTCGACACCAACACGGTTTTCTCGAAGAAGAAGAACAAGGTCAACCTGTACTTCATGGTTGGCGGCATCGTGGCGGCCGTGGTCATCATCGGCCTGATCATCTGGGTTCTCAGCCAGGCCTCGTCCACGGCGAAGTAAGCCGGCGCGGTCATGCAACCGCGGGTTTCCTCAAATCGGTCAGCGGGAGTGACGCGCACGGAGTTGCTGGCGGCATTCTTTGTGACGGTCATGTTGGTTGTGGTCTTCGGTGTCATGGTTCACCAAGCTCGTTACAAACTGGCCCATAACCCCGGCTTCTGTATCAACAATCTCAAGGAAATCGGGATCGGTTATAAAATTTGGGCCGAAGACAACCATGACAAATACCCCTTTGAAGTTTCGGTCACGAACGGCGGCAGCTTGGAGCTGGCCGGCCAGCCTTGGAAAACTTATCAGGTGATGAGCAATATCCTTTCCAGTCCGAAAGTCCTTACCTGCCCTTTGGATTTGGCCCGCTGGCCCCAAGCAACCAATTTTGAGGCGGACCTAAAAGACCACCTCAGCTATTTCATCGGGTTGGATGGGCATAGCGGGAATCCCGCCGCGATTCTTTCCGGGGATGACAATCTGGCGCTAACCGGTGGCCGGATGCGATCCGGCTTGGTGAAGCTGGCGACCAATACTCCGCCGCAATGGTTCCCGGGGCGGCATGATCAAGATTCTGCGGCCTTCACTTCGGTCGGCAACATCCTCCTAGCCGATGGCTCAGTCCGGCAAGTCACGGCCGCCGGCCTTTCCAATCTGGTGATTGCCGCCAGCCAAGGCACCAACCCAGTCCGCCTCGCCCTGCCATGAAACTCTTTTACACCGGCCCGTTCGTGAACGCCGAGATGCTCGTGATGATGCTGGAAAAGCATGGCATCATCGCCACCCAGAACTTTGTCGACCCCACCCTGCCGGATGACGGCGACCTGAACCGCCCCGCCCAAGTCCACGTGCCCGAGGCGGATTACGACCGCGCCTTCCAGCTCTTCTACGCCGAACGCGAAGACGAACTCTGAAATGGGGGATGGGAGGGAATTAAACGCAGAGTCGCGGAGGATAAACTTTCTCTGCTGGAACTTTTTTGCCACAGATTTTCACAGATGAAACACAGATGGGAAGGCGGCTTTCCGTGTATTTGCGAAAATAGCCCACCACTTCAGTGGTGGGGTTCGGTCGGTTAAGGTTTGAAGTCCCGACAGGGACGACAGAAGTAATTTTGGAACCCAAATCCAGCCGTCCCTGTCGGGTATTGGCTCCCCACCCAGCCATCGCTGTTAATACAGGCGTGAGATTCACGCATCCGCGCGTGAAATTTGACCTTTTCCCCGCCAGCCGCCCGCCAAAAAACCCAAGATTCCCCATAAAAGCAGGTTGGAACGGTTTATGCTATTAGTCTTTTTATGAAACCCGCAACCACCCCCGTCCGGAAAACCGCCGGCATGACCCTGTTTGAGGTGATTATCGTGCTGGCCGTGCTGGTCATTCTGGCCGCGATGCTTTTGCCGGCCTTGTTGCCACCCCAACGCAGGATCAGCCACATTGGCTGCGTCAACGACCTGAAAGAGGTCGGTTTGGCATATAGAATCTGGTCGGGCGACAACAACGACAAATATCCCTTTGCGATTTCCGTCACCAACGGCGGCACCATGGAGGTGGCCGACCAAGCTTGGCAGACCTTCGCCGTCATGAGCAATGTCCTCTCCACCCCCAAAGTCCTGACCTGCCCCGATGACATGGCCCGCACGCAGGCAACCACTTTCGGCAACGATTTCCCCTCAAACCACATCAGCTATTTTGTCGGACTGGATGGAGATGACACCCATCCGCTCGGCATCCTCTCCGGCGACGACAATCTGGCGGTCGGTGGCATCCGGATGCGGACCGGAATATTCACGGCGAACACAAACAGCCCTCCCCTCTGGACCACCGACCGCCATGTGAATTACGGCAACCTCGGCCTCGGCGACGGCTCGGTCCAGCAAGTCACCCCAGCCGGCCTCGCCCGCGCGATATCGACCGCCAGCATCCCCACGAATCAGGTCCGGTTCGTCATCCCCTGAGCCAACCCCCAAAAAACATGAAAATCACATTCATTGCCAGAGCGGGTTTTCAAATTGCCATCCGGCACATTGCCCGGGGTGAACCAACTGGCGCCAGCTTTTGGACTGCGGGGGCAAGCGCAGCGCGACCCCGCTTTGGCCAGCGACGCCGCTGGGTTCGCGCGGGGAAAAATACCGGCGCCGCTCCGCTCTGCGAGCGCAGTCCGGATGACCTTGAACCCGTCGAACTGATTTTGAATCCGCGCCCCCCAAAAACCGCCGGCTATACGATGATAGACGTGATGGCCATCCTGTGTATTTTGGCTCTCCTTGCCGCCCTGCTCTTGCCGTCTTTGACAACAGCCCGCCGGAAAGCCCAACGGATCAGCTGCAATGGCAATTTGAAAGATATCAACCTCAGTTATTTAGTCTGGGCCGGGGACCACGGCAACCAATTCCCGTTTGAATTATCTGTCACGAATGGCGGCACCATGGAAGTGGCGGATCAAGCATGGCGTACCTACCAAGTGATGAGCAATGTGCTCTCCACCCCCAAGGTTTTGCTCTGTCCGGCCGACCAAACCCGCCAATGGGCGACCGACTTCACCACCGATTTTCCCTCCAACCACATTAGTTACTTCGTCGGATTGGATGGGGATAACACACATCCCGAGGGCATTCTTTCCGGCGACGACAATCTCGCGGTCGGCGGCATTCGGTTGCGGTCCGGCCGGTTTACGGTGAACCCCAATGCGCCGCCCAGTTGGACCGCCGACCGCCATGTAAATTACCATAATATCGGGCTGGCGGATGGATCGGTGCGGCAAGCCTCAGATATCGGCCTTGCCAACGCGATCTTGAACGCCAGCAACCCCACTAATCAGGTTCGTTTTGTAATGCCATAAATTTGCCCGTGATGGACACGCCATCACCCGGCGGCTGCGTGAACCTCACGCATTTCGGCGTGAATCCCACACCTCGGGGGAGCATTATTCGGACGGAAAACACCACTTTTCTCGGAAAAATGAGTTGGAACGGGTTATGCTTTAATTGAATCATCATGAGAAGCTCACCTGTTTCCTCCAAGAACGGTGCTTTCACACTGGTGGAGTTGCTGTGCGTCATCGCCATCATCGGGATTCTCGCCGCTATGCTGCTGCCCGCCCTCACGCAGGGCAAGTCCCGCGCCAAACTCGTCTGGTGCGGCAACAACCTCGCCCAGGTCGGCCTCGGCTTTCAGTCCTTCGCCCATGAGCACGATAGCAAATTCCCCCTGGCCGTCCGCGTGAGCGATGGCGGGGCCCTCGGCACCGGCAACCCGAACGCCAACGGCATCGATTTCTCCGGGGTCAGCTTCCAGGCGATGGCCGCCGACCTCGCCACGCCTGCCATCGTCACCTGCCCCACAGACACGCGCCTGCCCGCCACCAGCTTCGCCCGGCTGCAACCCGCTAATGTGAGCTATTTCACCAGCATCAATGCCAGCTATGACGCACCGGAATCCGTGGTCGCCGGCGACCGCAACATCTCCGCCGGCGCCGGCGCCACCGCCGCCAATGGCACCCAGCAATTCTACTGGACCCAGGCCATGCACCAGTTGCGCGGCAACCTCCTCTACGCCGACGGTCATGTGGCCGCCGCCAAGGATTTCCTGCTGGCCGGCGGCTACACGCCGCCCGGCTCCGGCGGTGCCTCGAATCCTAGCACTCCCGGCGGGACGGCCGCCCCCGCTGCGGCAGGCATCACCCCGCTGTCCCCGGCCCAAATCAGCGCCATCAGCACCCTCCTGAGCCACGTGCCCATGGGATTCCCCGCTGCCGCCGCCTTGCAACCCCTGCTGAATGCGCCGCCCGGCACCGCCCCCGATTCCTTCCGCGGACCAAATCATGCTGCAACCGCCGGCAACGGCTCCTCCGGCCTCGCCCTGCTGGCGGAACCCGCCACCAACGTTCCGGCCGCCCGGCTGCAAACCAACCTCCTGGCCGCCCCCGCAGCCACCGAGGATGACCCCGCCGTCGGCAATATCATCGTCCGGCGCGATTCCCCGGCCACCAGCCATCTCGTAACCGGCGGGAGCTGGCTGCTGCTCATTCTCGCCCTGGGCGTGCTCGCCCACCACCTCTGGCGGCGGACCCGGAAAGCCACCGGTAAAAGAACCCGCCTCGTTTGACCCGGGTTTCCCAATGAAAAAGGCCCCGCCGAAGCGGGGCCTGAAATCATCCGTCCGTCACTCAATGACGGGCCATCACTCGAAACTCGCCGCCGTCCCGGTGCCGGACTTGGAGCGGAGCCACTTCGCATAATCCTGCTCGCTTTCCACCGTCAGAATGCCGCCGGCCATCTGGGCATGACCGCCGCCGCACAGCTGCGCGCATTCGATCTGATAACGGCCGATCTTGTTCGGCGTGAAAGTGAACGGGATGCGCAGGCCGGGAATGGCGTCCTGCGTCACGCGCATGGCCACCAGCTTCACCGAGTGGATCACGTCCTTGGAACTGAGATACACGATCACCGGCTTGTTCACCGGCACATGAATGTCGTTCAGCACCTGGATGTCGTCCTTGCCGTCGTCGTCCGCCGGGTCGATGCCGAAGACATTGTCATTGGTCACCAGCTTCATGTCCTGGCGGCCGAACTTGCCGTCCGGACCCGGATAACGCGCGTTCCAGGCGAACTGCTGGGCCACGATCTGGATGACCGTCGAGTCCTTGGCGCTGGGGAAATCGCGCACGCTCTTCGCCCACAGCGGAATCGCGATGCCCATCAGCAGAATGGCTTCCACCACCACGATGGCGAGTTCCGCATAGCTGGGAATATGGCTCTTGGTGCCTTCGTAGTCCGCCTTCGGATTGCGCTTGGCGTTGAACCGCCAGAGCACGTAGCCGAAGTAGCTGATCCAGCCGAGGAACAGCGCCAGCATCAGCCAGTGCAGATACACCATGAGATCGTCCACCGCGTGCCCGTTGGCGGAGGCGAGTTCGGGCAGTCCGAGGACATTATGGGCAAACCAGTCTTTCATACTTCAGTCGTAACAGTCGTTTCTTTCAATTCGGTTGATTTTTCAGCTTCCGCCGCGATGGCTTCGCTCTTGCGGGCGATATGGACAAAGAACGCCAGGAAACACGTGAGCACCGTGCCCACCACGCCCAGCAGCGCGACAATGCCCCAGTTCATCCCCTCCGCCAGCGGCGAATCGCTCACGCCGTAGCAGGCCGCGCAGGCCAGCACGCGCGACGGCAGGACCGCCGTGAGCAGCAGAAACGAGAGAATGGCAAGGCGGCGCTTCACAGGTAGCTGATCTTTTTGAGCTTCTTCAGGAAATAAATCCCGTACACGATCACCAGCACGCCGGCGGCCAGACCGGTCACCCCCCAGAACGGCGCCCCCGCCTGAAAGGCCCATGCCGCGCAGCCGAACGACAGCGACGTGAGCAACGTCACGAACACGAGGTGAAAGGCTTTGAGCGACATAAGGGTGCGGGGTTGATGGTTAATGTTGAACGGTACCCACCGGGAAATCCTGCATCGCCCAGACCGTGAGGCCGAACAGCCCGATGAAAAAGAACACCGTGAAGCTCAGCACCGTGTAGATCAGCTTTTTCTCGGACAGCAAATGCATCAGGTAGCCGGCCACCAGGAACGCGTTCACCACGGCGATGCCGAGGATGACCGCCACCTTTTCCGTCCAACCGGTGCCCAGGTGCGTCGAGAAGGACGCGGCGATCATCGCGGAGGTGGTGCACAGCACCACGAGGAAGACGACCGCGCACAGGCGGATGTAGCTCTTCAGATCAACGGGTTTTTCAGATTCGCTCATAAATGGTATCGTTCAGGTCTCAAGTCAAATAAAGCACGGGAAACAGGAAAATCCAGACCAAGTCCACGAAATGCCAGAACAGGCCGGACACTTCGATGCGGTTCGTGAAACGTTCCGGGTCCGTCTTCCACATCTTGCTGCCCGGGCCCCACAGGTAAAAAATCACCAGGGTGCCGCCCAGAATGTGCAGTGCGTGCAGGCCCGTGAGGGTGAAATAAATCGCCGTGAAGGTGTTATGCCACGGACCGTAATTCTGCATCTTCACGATCTTGGACCGGTCGATGTGGAGCTCCGTCAGCTTCAGGTCCGGCTGGGCGCGCAGGTCATAGAGGTCCTTCTTGTCCGTGACAATGCGGCCGTGGATGACCACTTCCTTGTCGTCCTGTTCCTCCAGATGGCCGTCGGCGATGGTGCCGTCCTTCAGCTGGATCTCATAATGGATCCACTTGTCATGGTATTCGTAGGATTTGATCCCGAGGAACGCCAGGGCCAGCACAATGGTGCAGGCGTGGAAGAACTTGAACTTGCCGAAGTCGCGGACCTTGCACGCCGCCCAGGCGAGCAGCGTGGTGATGGCCGAGAGCGCCAGCAGGATGGTGTTCACCGTGCCGAAGCGGACGTCCAGCCAGCCGTGCGGCCAGAGGCCTTCCGGCGCGCCGACGCGCAGCATCACATAGGCGGAGAACAGGCCGCCGAACAGCATCACTTCCGAGGCGAGGAACAGCCAGATGCCGACCTTCGCGTTGTAAATGCCGGTATCCGGCCGATTTTTGACTGTGTAAGGGATTTCCATGGCAAAATCTCAGTGGGCGCCCGGCGCGGGTTGGGGGTTGGCGGGACCGGAACGCTCGGTCTGCGGGGTGAAATCGCGCGGCGCACCGGGCAGGCTGTAATCATACGGTCCGCGGACCACGTGCGGCTCCGTGGCAAAATTGCCATGCGGTGGCGGCGTGGGCGTCTGCCAGTCCAGCGTCGTGGCTTCCCACGGATTGTCGCCGACCTTTTCCCCGTGCTTGATGCTCCAGAACAGGTTGATGATGAAAGGAATTTGCGCCAGGCCCAGGCAGATCGCCGCGTACAGGATCCAGCTGTTCAGCTCCATGATGTTGCCCGGCAGGGTGTCGGTCACGCCCGGCACGCGCGCGGCGGAATAGTTCACGCCACCGTCGGACATGCGACGGAGCATGCCCTTGATGCCCTGGGCGAACATGGGCATGAACACCAGATTCATGAACACGAAGGAGCACCAGAAATGCACGCTCCCCCAGAACTCGTTCATCTTTCGCCCCGTCATCTTTGGGAACCAGAAATATACCCCCGCGAACAGCGCGAAGATGGTGCCCGGCGCCACCACGTAATGGAAATGCGCGATGACATAATAGGTGTCATGCAGATACAGGTCGGACGCCGCCAACCCCAGCGGCAGGCCCGTCAGACCGCCGATGCCGAACATCGGCAGGAAGCCCAGCGCGAACAGCATGGGCGTATTGATGCGGATGGCCCCGCCCCAGAGGGAGAGGAACATGCACGTCAGGATGACCACCGACGGGATGGAGATGATCATCGTCGTCGCCTGGAAGAACGTCGCGATCTTTTGGCCCATGCCCGTCATGTACATGTGATGCGCCCACACGATGAAGGACAGGAAGCCCACCACGAACACGGAATAGACCAGCGACTTGTAGCCCCAGATCGGCTTGCGCGTGTTGTTCGCGATGATCTCGCCCACGATGCCCATCGCCGGCAGGATGAGCACATACACTTCCGGATGGCCCAGGAACCAGAACAGATGCTGCCAGAGCAACGGGCTGCCGCCCCCGCTCGCCTGCCCCACCGGACCGCTCACCGCCAGGCCCGTGGGGAGGAAAAAGCTCGTGTGCGCCACGTTGTCCATCAGCTGCATCAGGCCGGCCGCCTCGAGCGGCGGAAAGGCCAGCAGCAGCAGGAACGCCGTGACGAACTGCGCCCAGACGAAGAACGGCATCCGCATCCAGGTCATGCCCGGCGCCCGCAACTGGATGATGGTGGCGATGAAATTGACCGCGCCCAGCAGCGACGAAGTGATGAGCAGCACCATGCCCACCAGCCAGAACGCCTGGCCGTCCGTGGGAATCGTGCTCGCCAGCGGCGAGTAGGAGGTCCAGCCCGCCTGGGCCGCGCCGCCGGGGATGAAGAAGCTGGTGAACATCACCAGGCCCCCCAGCAGGAAAGCGTGGAAGCTCGCCATGTTGATGCGGGGAAACGTCATGTCCGGCGCGCCGATCATCAGCGGCACCACGTAATTGCCGAACGCCGCGAACGCCAGCGGCACCACGCCCAGGAACACCATGATGGTGCCGTGCATCGCGCCGAAGGCGTTATAGAGTTCCGGCGAAATGATGCCGTGGGCGGCCGGCTGGCCGAGGATCTTTTCCAGCAGCGGTCCGATGACCGGCACCGGCACGCCCGGATGCGCGATCTGCCAGCGCATGAGCAGCATCAGGAACAGGCCGAACAGCATGAAGCTGAGCGCCGTCAGACCGTATTGGATGCCGATGACCTTGTGGTCCGTGGAGAAAATGAAACTCTGCCAGAAACCCGGCTGGTGGTGCTCCTCATGCCCGTGGCTGTCATGACCGTGCCCGTGGTCGCCATGATCGTCATGGGCGGCGTGGGCCGGTTCCTCGGGGCGGTACGGGGGAAATTGTTCGACGTTCGACTCCATAAATAATTATTTCACTTTGTTCAGGACCATGGCCGCCAGCAGGAACGGCAGATAGATGATGGAAGCCAGAAACAGCTGCCGCGCCCGCCGCGGAGTCAGCTGCCGGGCGAACCGCACGGCGCACCAAAAATATCCCAGCCCCAGCACCACCGCCAAGGCGAGGTACACCGGGCCGTCCATCTTCATCAGGAACGGACACAGGCTCACGATGAACAGGCCCACGGTGTGGCTCACCGATTGCTGCCCGGTGCGGCTGCCATCCGGGTCGATCATCGGCAGCATCTTGAAGCCGGCCTTCGCATACTCATCACGATACAGCCACGCGATGGCCATGAAATGCGGGATCTGCCAGAAAGCGAGAATGGCGAACAGCGCCCACCCTTCCCCGCTCAGCTCGCCGCGCGCGGCGGTCCAGCCCATGAGCGGCGGCAGCGCGCCGGGAATCGCGCCCACCAGGGTGTTCGCCCAGGTCATGCGCTTGAGCGGCGTGTAGATGAAAACGTAACTGACGAGCGTGACGGCCGCGAGCACGCTGGTGAGGTGATTGACGAACAGCGCCAGATAGACCAGCCCGGCCACGGAGGAAACCCCGCCGAGCAGCGTCACGATGGCCGGTTGCATCCGGCCCGAGGGCAGCGGGCGGCTCGCCGTGCGCCGCATCTTCGCGTCGTACTCGCGCTCGAGCAGCTGGTTCAGCGCCGAGGCGCCGGACGCCACCAACGCGGTGCCGAAAAGCGTGTGCAGCATCAGCCCGTAATTCATCGCCCCGCGCCAGCCGAGGTAGAACCCGACATACGTCGTCAACAAAACGAGCGCGGTGAGCCGCGCTTTGACCAGATCCGCCAGCACGGCCAGCCAGCTTTTTTCAGCCAGCGCCGCGGGATTCAATGCTTCCGCCGATGATTTCATTTACAGTGTAAAACAGCGCGGCGAAAACCGCGCCTAATTCAACCCATTTTGCTATGCCGGGGCAAAAAATGTCAATGTTGTTTGCCGGAAATTATGCCTGTCCCCGCCTGTTTTTCCGCCCGAAAACACACTGTTTTTGCTTGTCTATCCAATTCTTGGCTTTGATTCGCCCTAAATTGCCATCCCCCGCCCGAAATGCCCCGGAAATACGCCCTTCCCCGGCCGGATTCCGCCCCGCATTCCCGCAGACGCATCTGCCCCGGTTTGGCGGCCAGCCGTTGCCACCGGCAGATTCAATGGAGCGCGGCAGAAACCCGACGCCGGCAGCCGGTGGCTGAGCGTCATCCCTACCCTGCCCGCCCCTCAAATAAACTTCGTGGAAGCCAGCCGCGAACGCCGGCACGCGATCAGGCACCAGAGCGATCCCGTCACCAGCGCAAGCGCGCCCACCATCACGTGACCGGTGGCCACGTCGGCGGCTTTGTTCGACCAGATGGTCGCCGCGCCCAGAACGATTTGCAGCGTCAGCAAGCCCAGCCAGAAGAACGCCAGCTTCGTGAGCGAATCGCGCATCCCGAGCTTTTTCCGGGCCAGCATGGCCGCCGCCGCCACGCCCAGGAAAATCGCATAAGCCACCAGCCGGTGGATCATCTGCAATTCCACCTGGAAGGCCGTGATGGGATTCACCGAGGTATCGGCCGGCCGCTCCGCATTGTAGCGGGCGATGGCTTCCGGGCTGGCCTCCGGCCAAATCCGGTGGTGGGCCAGCGGGAAGTCGGAGATCGCCAGCCCCGCATGCTGATGCCGCATGGTGGCGGCGATGATGAGCTGGATGAAGATCAGGATCGTCACCCAGAGAAAATGACTCCGCAAACCGCGCGGCACGGTCACCTGTTTCTCCTCCGGGGATTGCCACCACCACCGGCTGGTGAACAGCGCCAGCGCGCCGGTCAGCACCAGAAAAATCTGCGCCACCGCGCCGTGCGGGATGCCCAGATAATCCATGCTCCACTTCACCCGCAAGCCGCCCAGCACGCCCTGGATGATCACCAGCAGAAACGCCGCCACCCCGAGATTATGCATCCACCGGCGCGGATCTTGCAGCCACAGCCAAATGGCCAGCATGGTGGTGAGCACCCCCACAAAAGATGCCAGCAGACGGTGGGTATGCTCAAAGAAGATGCCGCCAACCCACTGGTTGATCGGGAACAGGAACATGTTGTAACCGTAGGTCGTGGGCCAATCGGGCACGGACATGCCGGCACCGTGGCTGGTGACCAGCCCGCCCAAGCCGATCAGCAGAAACGTGCTGAACGCCGTCAGGACGGCAAACCAGAATAGGGACGAATGATAATGCTTGTTCATGTGGTAACCGGATTAACGGACGGCGCCGGGAACAAAATAGCCCGGCGTTGGGCGCCGGGCTATCCTAAATATCACAACCGCAGGGCCGGCCGGCTTATTCGGCGAGGACCCAATCCCAGCGATAGTCCCAGATCCATTGGGCAATCTGCTTCTGGTCGGCGGCGGGAATCTTGTCCTTGAAGGGAGGCATCGGAACCTGGCCCCACTTGCCCATGCCGCCGGCGTCCATCTGGGCGGTGAACTTGGCCACGGCATCGTTGTCGTCACGATATTTCTGGGCCACATCACGGTAGGCCGGTCCTACCACCTTCATGTCGGGATTGTGGCAGGTGGTGCAGGTGTACTTGGCCGCGAGGTCGAGCGTGGCCTTGCCGCTGGCCGGCAGAAAGCGTGAGGCAAGAATCTTCCAGGCGCCGTCCACTTTGACCGGCACACCGTAAACGACCTGCGTCCCTTCCGGCACCGCGCGGCCATCGGCGGCCGGGGTCACGAGCAGGCTGACTTCCGCGCCGCTCGCGTCCTTCACTTTGACCCCGCCCTTGACATTGATCTTGTCGCCTTCAAAGGTGACATCCGGGAGGCGGACCACTTTGCCGGCCACGCTCGAAGCATCGCTGAAAGTGGCGGCCGTCACCGGCGTGGAAGCGCCGGAGGGTTTGTTGTCCCCTTCCACGTTCACGGAGCCGTCTTTCACGGCGAGCACCGCCCAGCCGTAAGGACCGGCCGCGAGCGAACCGGTGAGGGTCACCTCATTGCGGGGCAGCAGCTTCGCGCCATCCGCCGCCGAGGCGAGCACGGCAATGCCCGTCTTGCCGACCGGCTGGATGAAGGCGAGCACCTTGCCGTCCGCCTGCGTGATGCGGGCGGTGACGATGGCGTCGAGGGAGAAAACCGTGGTGGTATCCTTGGCCGCGCCGGTGGCCGGATCGATGGCCGCGAGGGCGTCCGCCACGGTGGAAGCCTGGGCCGGTTGGATGAGGGCGAGCATCGCCGCACAGGCAAACATGAATGAATTTTTCATATATAACTGTTATTTGATATGAGACAAACAAATTACCATCAAAGCGCCGCTGCTCGCAAGTAGTATGTGAAATAATTCACAAGCTCCGCATCACCAGCGCCATGGCCAGCGCCGTTTGCGCCGCTTCCGTGCCGCGATTATGCGTCCGGCTGAGGCACCGTTCCTCCGCCTGCCGCGCGTTCTCCAGCAGCAGCACTTCATGGATGACGGGAACTTCGTACGTGACTTGGATTTGCACCAGCGCGTTGCTCACCGCTTCGCCGATATGCTGCGCGTGGGTCGTCGCGCCGCGCAGGATCACCCCCAGGCAGATCAGGCCGGAATATTTGCCGCCCCGCGCCAGCCGGGCCGTCACCACGGGAATCTCATACGCCCCGGGCACGCGGATGACCGTGACCTTCGCCCCGCCGCGGACGAGCTCGCGTTTCGCGGCGCGCAACATGGCGTCCACGTAGCGGGCGTTGTATTGCGAGGCGATGATGGCAAAGGCCGCGCCGGCGGCGCGCTGTTTGGTTTTTTTGTTCGCGGTAAGCATGTCGGTTGGTCATCAGCATAACCGGCGGGGGACGGGTGTCAACGGGGCGGGCGTTGCCTCGGACGCAGCCGGCAGCTTCCCCGTAGCGGCAGGCATCCTTGCCTGCCGTAGAGCCGCGGCTTCCAGCCCGGCGGAAAAGGCGCCCATTGACACCGGATGTCCGGGTTATCCAGCCGCGCCGCCAGACTATTCGAACGCGGGTTCCGGGTGGCAGGATGCCCCCCTCTGCGGCCGGCAAGGATGCCCGCCGCCGCCAGAATTTTCTCCAGTGAGAAAGGACGCGCATTTTCGGATTGTGGGCGCCGGTTTTGCCCTGTTAGCATACCCGCCCAAACGAGTGAAAAACCGATCCCATTCCCCCGGCCGCGCCGGACTGTTCGCCCTGGCCTTGTCCTCATTTCTGTCTCTGGAACTCCCCGGCGCGCGTGCCGTGGAACCGCCGCAAGCCTATGGCGCCACCCCCGCGGAGCGACAGGTGCGGTGGGAAAACAAAGATCTCATCGGGATGATCTCCTTCTCGCTCAACACGTGGACCGGCAAGGAATGGGGCTACGGCGACGAAAGCCCGAACCTGTTCAACCCGGAACAATTCGATGCGCGGCAAATCGTGCGCGCCGCGAAAGCGGGCGGTTTGCAACGGCTGGTGCTCGTGGCGAAACATCACGTCGGGTTCTGTCTCTGGCCAAGCAAATACAATGACAATTTCACCGTGAAAAACTCGCCGTGGCGCGGCGGCAAGGGCGACCTGGTGCGGGAATTCGTGGACGCCTGCCATGCCGAGGGCGTGGAAGTGGGCCTGTATCTTTCGCCGTGGGACCGGAACCGCGCGGATTACGGCCAGCCCGGTTACGTCGAATATTACCATAACCAGCTCCGCGAACTGCTTTCCAACTACGGCGAGGTGGATGAGGTGTGGTTCGATGGCGCGAATGGCGGCGACGGCTTTTACGGCGGCGCACGCACCAAGCGTCCGGTCAACGGCGGCACCTATTACGAATGGGACGCCGTGATGAAGATCGTGCGGGAACTCCAGCCGCAGGCGGCCTGTTTCGGGCGCGAGGACATCCGGTGGGTGGGCAACGAGAAAGGGTTCGCCGGCGACCCCTGCTGGGCGATGAAGGGTGCGACGGGACAAAACGGCGACCGCCATGGCAGCGCGTGGATGCCCGCGGAAGCCGATTTCCCGCTGCGCAACGGCTGGTTCTGGCATCCGGACGGCATCACCAAATCGCCGGCCGATTTGCTGAACCGCTATTTCACCACCGCCGGGCGCAACGCGGTGATGGACCTCGGCATCGCGCCGGACACGCGCGGCTTGATCTGCGACGAAGACCTGGCCGCGCTCCAAGGCTTTGGCGACCGGCTGCGGGCCATCTTCGCCACCAATCTGGCGGCGACCGCCAAGGTCAGCGCCAGCAATGTGCGGGGCAACGACCCCGCCTACGCCGCCGGCAATCTTCTGGACGGCCACGGCACCGGCAAGTACTGGGCCACGGACGATGCGGTAACGAACGCGGACGCGGTGGCGGATTTCGGCAAGCCGGTGACCTTCAGCGTGGTCAGCCTGCGGGAGCAGATCCAACTCGGCCAACGCGTGGACACGTGGGCGCTGGACGCCTGGCAGAACGGGCAATGGCAGGAATTCGCCACCGGCACGGGCATTGGCGCGCATCGGCTGTGGCGGGGCGAACCGGTCGTTACGGAAAAACTCCGGCTGCGCATCACGGGGGCGACGGCGTGTCCGGCACTATCGGAGCTGGCCGTTTATCTGGAACCGGAAGCGAGCCGCCGGGAATCGGCCGTCGCGCTGAAAGCCGCTTTCAACCCGGGCTTGCCGCACGCTGGCTGGAAAATCAACTCCAGCGTTGCCGCCGGCACCGGGCCGGAGCTGGCCATGGATGACCATGCGAAAACCGTTTGGCAAACGGACGCCTCCACCGGGTCGGCCGCGCCGCCGAGCCTCACCGTGGACATGGGCCAGGCGCATGCACTGACCGGCTTCCTCTATCTGCCGCGCCAGGATGGCCGGCCGGATGGCATTGTGACGAAGTACGCCATTTCCGTGAGTGCCGATGGCCATGACTGGGGCCAGCCGGTGGCGCAGGGCGAGTTCGGCAATATCGCGGCCAACCCGGTCCAGCAGCGGGTGAAATTCAAAGCGGCGGTGACGGCCCGCTACTTCCGGTTCACCGCGTTGGAAGCCTCCGGGAAGGGCGTGACCGTGGCGGAAATCGGCGTGACCGGGAAGTGAGACCGTGGCGGCAGGCATCCCTGCCTGCCGTAGAGGGTGGCATCCTGCCACCCGGAACCCGCGTCCGGATGATTTGGCGGCGGCGATGAACAGCACGGACACTCTTCGTCCAATGAGCGCCTTTTCCGCCGGGTTGGCAGCCCCGGATCTACGGCCGGCAAAGATGCCTGCCGCCACCCGCTTACGCCGCCGGTTTCAGCACCGCCACCGGCTCAATGGATTCGGCATCGCCCTCCAGCTCCAGCACCACAATGGTGTCGAGCTCGTTCAGATTCTTTTCCTCCAGCCGGAGGGTGATTCCGCCGTCGCGCCGGACCACCGGGAGCGCATCCCCGTTGAGCAACCGGGCGGAAACCACCTTGGCTTTCAACTCCGGCACGTCAATCTCCGGCCGCCGGTTCAGCAGGTGAAGGTAGATTTCATGGCCTTTGCACGTGGACGCAAAATTCTTTTCCGGCAGCAGCGGACCGCCGCGCGTGCCATAGATGCTTTCGCCGTTCTGTTCCAACCAGGCCCCGATTTCCTTGAGCCGGGCCACCTGATCCGGCTCAAAGGTCCCGTCGGCCTTCGGCGGCACGTTGAGCAGCAGATTGCCATCGCGGCCGACCGTGTTCACCAACTGCTGGACGAGCCGTTTCAAAGGCGCGGCGGTGGTATGCGGATGCCAGGACCAGCCTTGGGTGATGGAGATGCAGGTTTCCCAGGGGCGCTCCCGGTCAAAGCCGCCGATGCGTCCTTCCGGCGTGTCAAAATCCCCGCGCAGGCCGCCGCGGTCGTTGAGCATGATGCCCGGTTGCAAGGCCCGGATCATCCGGATGGATTTTTCCGGCGTGTCTTTCCAAAGATATTGCGGGCTGTCCAGACAGTCGAACCACAGCATATCGATCCGGCCATAGTCGCCGCACAGCTCGCGCAGATGCGTCAAATACATCTCGCAGTATCGATCGTGCGTGGATTCCCGGCCGAAGTTACGGTCATACCAGTCCCGCGGGGAATAATACCAGCCGATCTTCAACCCGTTCCGATGGCAGGCGTCCGCCAGCTCTTTGGCCGTGTCTTTGCCATAGGGCGTGGACAGGATGTTGTGATCCGTGGTGGCGGTGGCAAACAGGCAGAATCCATCATGGTGTTTCATGATGGGAATCATGTATTTCATGCCGGCCGACTTGGCCAGCGCGACCCATTTTTCCGCGTCGAAATTCTCGTTGCGAAACTGTTTGTAAAGATTGTCGTAAACCGGGTCCGCCTTGTAAGTGCCGTTGACGCCGGCCCCGCCATAGCGGACCCGGCCCATCTGACTCCCCTTGCGCGACCAGCTGATCTCATCCCCGGCCACGGAACACGGTCCCCAGTGGATGAACATGCCGAATTTAAGTTTCCGCCAGGCGGCCACGGTCTCCGCGTCCGCATTTAAACCCGGGTCCCGCCAGTCGGGCACGGCCACTTTGTGCATTTGCTCCGCATTCCCGATGACCTCGTATTCGATGACCGTCGTGGCCGGGTCCCGGTCGGCGCGATCCACAAAAAACTGGATGCCGATCGCCCAATCGATGGTCACCTTGCCGCCGGTGAGCACTTTCCCGGTCCCTTTCACGAGGGGAAGTTCGGAATTGGGAAATTGCATCAGCAATCCGGGCTGCCAATGCCGGATGAACAGGTAGACCGCGCTCCCGTGGGCCCGGGAAAAACCCCAGTCGCCCGCCAGAAACGGACCGGGCACGGAAGCTTTGATCAAGGGATCGAACTGACCCGCCAGCCGGGCATCCAGTTTCAGGTCGGGGTTTTCGGGACCGGCCGCCGGAGCCTCCGCCGCCTTCGCGAACGAAACGGACGCGGTCAAGGCGGCAACCAGCAAGGCGGTGATCGGCTTCATGTCAAAATTGGACAAAATTAAAATTTCCCGTCGGTTTGTTTGCCGGCGACTGGCATCGGCTGTTTACCAAGACTTGGCTCCCGGATGTCTGGTTGCAACTGTTTTCATCTTTTTTCCGGTTCCCGTCTGCTTCCGGCAGACGCCGCTTCATCAGCCCGTCGCTGTGTCCGCAAAATAGCCGGGAATAAGGCTTCCCCTGCCCCGCCAAAATTCGGATGATACGCGGCCATGTTTTTGCCAAAAAACATCCGAAACCTGTTCTGGCTCTTGTCCCTCTGCCCGCTGCTGGCGGCGGCGGGAACGAACCTGCAGTTCACGGCAGTCAGTCCCGCCGGCCAGGTCACCTGGACCAACGCCTACCCGAGCGGCATCTGCACCATTGAATCCGCCGCCTCGCTGAACGGCCCCAACGGCCAGCCCGCCTGGACCCCGCTGAAAAATTATTACACCACCAACGCCGCCGGCACGGGGAGCTTTCCCCTCGCGACCAACCACGCCTTCTTCCGGCTCCACGCGGTGAATATCTCCACGAACACGCCGCAGGCGTTCACCAATCTGATCCAGTCCTACGGCATCTTGCACACCATCGCCGGCAACGGCGACGCCGGATACAGCTACGCCGGCGCCGATGTCTCGAACTTCTGGAAATCCAGCTACGAGGGCGGCTACGCCACCAACGCCGCGCTCTCCCGCCCGCACTTCGCCATGGAAGACAATTACAGCAACGTCTTCATCGTGGACAAGGACAGCGATTCCGTGCTGAAAGTCACCCCCGACGGCCGCATCCATACCGTGGCCGGCACCCACGCCATCGGCAACGGCCCCGACACCGCGACCAGCGCCACCAGCGTGGCCATGAGCACCCCCAACGGTCTCTGGGTACGCGGAGACGGCACGGTCTATGTGATGGACACCGGCAATGGCAAAATCCGCCGGCTGGCGACCAACAGTCTCATGACCACCCTGTTCACCGACAGCAAAGGCATCAGCGGCGGACGCGGACTGTGGGTCAAGGACGATGAATCGCTCGTGTATTACTGCTCGAAAGCCGATCTGCGCCGGTGGACCCCCGCCGGCGGCACCGCCAACCTGAACACCCAGTTCAGCGACCTCGGGAACATCATCATCAGCGGCACCAATCTGATTGCCACCGACCGCAGCGATAACACCGTCTGGATCGTGAACACCAACAGCGGCGCCCGCACCCTCCTCTTCGGGAATGGCGGCACCGCCCTGGTCGTGGATGGCTCGCCGGCCGCCACCAACGCCCTCTACGGCGTGCGCGGCGTCTGGCAACCGCCCATCGGCGGCTACTTCCTGGCCATGGATTACAGCGCCCAGTTCGTCTATGTGGATGTCACGGGCGTGCTCCACCTCTTCCTGAACGGAAACGGCGATTCCCATGCCGGCGACGGCCAATGGTTCTATTCGCCGGCGAATGACCTGATCGGCCAGATGCGCTCCGTCTCCATGGACAACCAGGGCAACCTCATCATCGTGGAAAACGACACCGGCTACGTCCGCCGGATTGATTTCCAACGGTTGACACCGTAAGCCGGCCTTCCGGTCGGCCTTCCCGTCAAATCTTCGGGCGCGATTTTCCCGCCGGCGCTCCCGCTTTGCTCCGTGGGGTGTTCACCCCATTCAATTCCTCCCCGCCGCATCCCACACTGGCGGCTTGGTCACCGGATCTGTCCCGTGTCCCCGCGCCGCCGCGCGCCTTGCCTTTCCCGGCCAAAGCCAAAAGACGGCATACTAATGGCAAGATTTGTTGAGCGACGGCAGGCGGAATGAAGCATTAATTGGATGGGAACAGAATCCGGGCGGAACAATGTGGTGCCCGAGGGTGAGTTCCCGCCAATCGCGGTCAATCCGTCAACCAGACATTTGCCAACGTGAAAACGAAACCTGTCCTCTTCAATAACACGGTCCTGCGGGACGGCCACCAGTCCATGGCCGCCACCCGCATGACCACGGCCCAGATGCTCGAACCGGCGCCGATCCTCGATTCCATGGGCTTCGCCGGCCTCGAAACCTGGGGCGGCGCCACCATCGATTCCTGCCTGCGCTTCCTGAACGAAAACCCCTTCGACCGCCTGCGCACGCTCAAAAAGATCGCCCCCAAGACCCCCCAGCTGATGCTGTTGCGCGGCCAGAACATCGTCCAATACACCAGCTTTCCCGACGACGTGGTGGAAGCCTTCGTCCGCTGCACCTGCGCGAACGGCCAGGACATCCTCCGCATCTTCGACGCCCTGAACGACGTCCGCAACCTGGAAACCTCCATCAAGGCCACCAAGAAAAACGGCAAACACGCCCGCGGCGAGCTGTGCTACACCATCAGCCCCGTCCACACCGTGGAGAATTTCGTGAAGATGGGCATCGAGCTCGAAAAGATGGGCTGCGATTCCATCGGCATCAAGGACATGTCCGGCATCCTGCAGCCCCAGATCGCCCACCGCCTGGTGAAGGAACTGAAGGCCAAGGTCGGCATCCCCATCGCCCTGCACACCCATGACACCGCCGGCCTCGGGGCCGCCGCCTATCTCGCCGCCATCGACGCGGGCGTGGATTGCGTGGAGACCTCGATCATGCCCTTCGCGAACGGCACCTCGCAGCCGGACACGCAGCGCATGCTCGCCCTGCTCGAGGGCCATCCGCGCTGCCCGAAATTCGACACGGAAAAACTCACGCAGTTGCGCGATTATTTCATCGGCGTTTACAAGCAGCTCGAGAAATTCACCAGCCCCGCGAACGAACGCGTGGACAGCGACATCCTCATCTTCCAGGTGCCCGGCGGGATGCTCTCGAACTTCCGCACGCAACTGAAGGAACAGGGCATGTCCGAAAAATTCAACGAAGTGGTGCGCGAGATCCCCGTGGTGCGCGAGGCGCTCGGCTGGATCCCGCTGGTCACGCCCACCTCGCAGATCGTCGGCACCCAGGCGATGATGAACGTGAAGTTCGGCCGCTGGAAGATGATCTGCCAGCCCGCCCAGGACATCGCGCTGGGCAAATACGGCCGCACCCCCGGGCCCATCAATCCCGCCGTGCTCGAGCAGGTCATCAAGCAGACCGGCAAAAAGCCCGTCACCGAGCGCCCGGCCGACCTCCTGCCGCCCGCGCTGGAAACCTATCGCAAACAGGCCGGCGAAAAAGGCCTGCCCACCGATGACGAAACGGCCGTGCTGTTCGCCATGTTTCCGCAACAGGTGGCGGACCTCCACAAAGCCAGGAACGCCCCGGCCGCCGCCGCCACCGCGACCGCCCCGGCCACTCCCGCCGTCGCCGGTGCCCCGGCCGCCAAGCCGGCGGCCAAGACGGCCAGTTCCGGCGCCGCCGGCCGCAAGCTGGTGGTGACCATCAATGGCCAGCGTCACGATGTGACGGTGGAAAATGTGGAAGGCTGAACAACAACGAACCAACGCCATCTTATGAGTGCCACCGCCGTCCCGCCCGTCCCCGATCTCCTGCTCGAGGAATTCCCCGAGCCGACCTATGCCGACTGGCGCAAGCTGGTCGAGGCCGAGTTGAAAGGCGCGCCGTTCGACAAGAAGATGCTCACCGCCACGCCGGAGGGCATCACCCTCCGCCCGCTCTACCGCGCGGAGGACATCGCCGGCCTGCCGCACGTGGATTCGCTCCCCGGCTTCGCCCCGTACGTGCGCGGCACCCGCGCGAGCGGTTACACGGCGGAACCCTGGGAGGTGGCGCAGGAGATCATCGAGGCCAGCCCGGAGGAATTCAACCTCGCCGCGCTGAACTCCGTTTCCCGCGGACTGAACGCCCTGAACATCGTCGTGGACCAGGCCACGCGGAACGGCCACGACCCGGACTTCGCCGGCCCGAACGAGGTGGGCGTCGGCGGCCTGTCCATCGCCTGCCTGGCGGACCTGAAACGCGCCCTGGCCGGCGTCGATCTGGAAAAAACCTCCCTCTTCATCCGTACCGGCGCCTCCGCCCTGCCCTTTGCCGCGCTGCTGGCGGCGCTGTGCCGGGACCGGCTGAAATCCTTCACCGGCCTGCGCGGCTGCGTGGAGATGGACCCCCTCGGCGTGCTCGCCCATGAGGGCAGGCTGCCGCAATCGCTCCCCGGCGCCTATCGCGAAATGGCGGCGCTCACCCGCTGGGCCGCGCTGAATACGCCCAACCTCCAGACGATCTGCATCCACAGCCGCCCCTGGCACGATGCCGGCGGCAACGCCGTGGAGGAACTGGCCTTCACGCTGGCGACGGCGCTGGAATATTTCCGCGCGCTCAACGAGCGCGGGCTGGATGTCAACACCGTCGCCCCGCAGACCCGCATCGCGGTGAGCGTCGGCGCGAATTTCTTCATGGAGATCGCCAAGCTCCGCGCCCTGCGGATGCTCTGGTCGCGCCTCACCGCCTCGCTGGGCGGCGACGCGAATGCGCAAAAGGCCACGCTGCACGTCCGCACCGCGCGCTGGAACAAAACGGTGTGCGACCCCTACAACAATCTGCTCCGCACGACGGTCGAAGCCTTCGCCGGCGTGCTCGGCGGCGCGGACAGCCTGCAAGTCGGCGCCTTTGACGAAACCGTGCGCCCGGCGGATGATTTCAGCCGGCGCCTGGCGCGCAACACGCAGTTGATCCTGCAAAAGGAATGCCTGCTCACGCAGGTCACCGACCCCGCCGGCGGCTCGTGGTATGTCGAATCGCTCACCGCGGAGCTGGCGCAAAAAGCCTGGACGCTGTTCCAGGAGGTGGAAAAATTGGGCGGCATGGCGGCGGCGTTGGACGCCGGCTTCCCGCAGAAGAAGGTCGCCACCAGCGCGATGGAACGCATCAAGGGCGTCACCCGGCGGCGCGATTCCATCGTGGGCATCAACCAGTACGCGAATCCCAAGGAAACGCCGCTGGAAGTGCCGGCGGATGAGAACGGCCGCTTTCAAAAACGCCGGGCCCGGCAGATCGCCGGCCTGCGCGAAAGCCTGGACGATCTGAACAGCTCGGCGGTGCTCAAGGACCTCGCGCGGGTGGTCGAGGCGGACGATGCCGGGCTCTTCCCCGCCGCGCTCGCCGCCGCCAAAGGCGGCGCCACGCTGGGCGAACTCACCCGGTCGCTCCGCATCCACGATGGTGCGCCGGAACGGATCACGCCGGTGTGCCTCACCAGCGCCGCCGCCCCGTTCGAAGGCCTGCGGGCGGCCATGAACCGCCAGCCGGTCCGGGCAAAAGTCTTCCTCTGCAACATGGGTCCGCTCAAGGAGCACAAGGCGCGCGCGGATTTCGCCCGCGGCTTTTTCGCCACCGGCGGATTCGAAGCCATCTCGCCGGCCGGGTTCCGGAGCGCGGCGGATGCCGCGGCGGCCTTTGCCCTGTCCGGCGCCAAGGTGGCCGTGATCTGCTCGACCGATGACCAATACCCCGTGCTCGTGCCGGCGCTCGTGCCGGCGCTGAAAGCGGCGGTGACCGGCGCCATCGTGGTGCTGGCCGGATATCCGGCCGACCAGGTGGAAGCCCACAAAAAATCCGGCGTGGACGAGTTCATCCATGTCCGGGCGGATGCCTTGGAAACTTTGCGGCTCATTCAACTTCAACTGGGGATTGCCTGATGAAAACCATTCCTGACTTCACCAAAATCAACTTCGCGGCCACCCCCGCGCCGGCCACCTGCGAGGACTGGTGCAAACGGTTCGAGGCCGAGACCGGCTGCCGGCCGGAGGACCTGGCCTACCGCACCCTCGAACAGATCGACCTCCAGCCGCTCTACACGGCGGACGACCTTGAGCAGTGCGAGCAGCTCAACTCGGTGCCCGGCATCGCGCCCTTCCTGCGCGGGCCGTACGGCTCCATGTATGTCACCAAGCCCTGGACCGTCCGCCAGTACGCGGGCTTCTCCACGGCCGAGGAATCCAACGCCTTCTACCGCCGCAACATCGCGGCCGGCCAGCAGGGCCTGTCCGTGGCCTTCGACCTGCCGACCCACCGCGGCTATGACTCCGACCATCCCCGCGCCTTTGCCGACGTCGGCAAGGCCGGGGTGGCCGTCGATTCCATCGCCGACATGAAGGTGCTCTTCGACAGCATTCCGCTCGACCGCATCAGCGTCTCCATGACGATGAACGGCGCGGTGCTGCCCGTGCTGGCCTTCTACATCGTGGCCGCCGAGGAACAGGGCGCGAAGCTCGACCAGCTCTCCGGCACCATCCAGAACGACATCCTGAAGGAATACATGGTGCGCAACACCTACATCTATCCGCCGTTGCCCTCCATGCGCATCATCGCGGACATCTTCGCCTTCACCTCGAAGAACATGCCGAAGTTCAACTCCATCTCCATCTCCGGCTACCACATGCAGGAAGCCGGGGCCACCGCCGACCTCGAGATGGCCTACACGCTCGCCGACGGCCTGGAATATGTCCGCACCGGCCTGAAGGCCGGCATCGACATCGACGCCTTTGCGCCGCGGCTTTCCTTCTTCTGGGCGCAGGGGAAAAATTATTTCATGGAAGTGGCGAAGATGCGCGCCGCCCGCGTGCTGTGGGCGAAAATGATCAAGCAGTTCAACCCCAAGAATCCGAAGTCAATGGCGCTCCGGACGCATTCGCAGACATCCGGGTGGTCGCTCACCGAGCAGGACCCGTTCAACAACGTCGCCCGCACCGCCATCGAGGCCATGGCGGCGGCGCTGGGCCACACGCAATCGCTGCACACCAATTCGCTGGACGAGGCGATCGCCCTGCCGACGGATTTCTCGGCCCGCATCGCCCGCAACACCCAATTGCTCCTCCAAGAGGAGACGGGCATCTGCAAGGTCATCGACCCGTGGGGCGGCTCGTTCTACGTCGAGGCGCTCACGCGTGAGATCATGCGCCGCGCCTGGGGTCACATCCTCGAAGTGGAAGCGCTCGGCGGCATGGCCAAGGCCATCGAGACCGGCCTGCCCAAGCTGCGCATCGAGGAAGCCGCCGCGCGGCGGCAGGCGCACATCGACTCCGGCAAGGAGATCATCCTGGGCGTGAACGCGCTGCGCCTCGAGAAGGCGGACAAGCTGGACGTGCGCGAAGTGGACAACACGACCGTGCGCGATTCGCAGATCAAACGCCTGCAAACGCTCAAGGCGGAGCGGGACAACGTCCGCGTGCAGGCCGCGCTCGCCGCGCTGACCCGCAGCGCGGAAACCGGCGAAGGCAACCTGCTCGCCCTGGCCATCGAGGCCGCGCGCGCCCGCGCCACGCTGGGCGAGATCTCGCTCGCGCTGGAACTGAAATTCAACCGGCACAAGGCCGTCATCCGCACCGTCAGCGGCGTGTATCAGTCGGAGTTCGGGCGGGACCCGAAGTTCGACGAGGCGCGCGGCCTGACCAATATCTTTGCGGCCAATCACGGCCGGCGGCCGCGCATTCTCATCGCCAAGATGGGCCAGGACGGCCATGATCGCGGTGCGAAAGTGGTGGCGACGGCCTACGCCGACCTGGGCTTCGATGTGGACATCGGCCCGCTCTTCCAGCAACCGGACGAGGCCGCGCGCATGGCGGTCGAGAACGACGTCCATGTGGTGGGCATCAGTTCGCTCGCCGGCGGGCACAAGACCCTGCTGGTGCAATTGCGCGACGAACTGAAGAAGGCCGGACGCGAGGACATCCTGATCGTGGTGGGCGGCGTGATTCCGCCCGCGGATTACGATTTCCTGAAGGCGAACGGCGCGGCCGCCGTGTTCGGCCCCGGCACCTTCATCCCGGACGCGGCGAAGGAAATTTTGGAAAAACTGAACGACAGCCTGGTGGCCGCCTGAAACCATGAAGGCGCGGACCAGCCATGGCGTCAGCCACGGAAGCAACCGGACCGCCCGGCGCGGCCGGCCGCGCCAGCGAGACATGAACCAGAACCAGCCATCCCCTTCGCCCGCGCGGCGGAACCGCGTGCCGGCCACGGCCGAGCTCGTGGCGGGGGTGCGGGCGGGCGACCGCACGATGCTGGCGCGGGCCATCACGCTGGTGGAAAGCCATCTGCCCAGCCATGAGGCGGCGGCGCAGGCGGTGCTGCAGGAATTGCTGCCGTTCACCGGCGGCGCCCGGCGCATCGGCATCACCGGTTCGCCCGGCGTGGGCAAAAGCACGTTCATCGAGACCTTTGGCTGCCTGCTGGTGAACCAGGGCCATCAGGTGGCCGTGCTGACCATCGACCCGACGAGCTCGCGGAGCCACGGAAGCATTTTGGGCGACAAGACGCGGATGGAAAAGCTGTGCGTCTCGCCCCAGGCATTCATCCGCCCCTCCCCTTCCGGCGAGCAGCTGGGCGGGGTCGCGCGGCGCACCCGGGAGACCATGCTGCTGTGCGAGGCGGCGGGCTTTGACGTGGTCATCGTGGAGAGCGTCGGCGTGGGCCAGACGGAGATCGCGCTGCGCTCGATGACGGATTTTTTCCTCCTGCTGCTGCTCCCCGGGGCGGGCGACGAATTGCAGGGCATCAAGAAAGGCATCGTGGAGATGGCCGACCTCGTGGCCATCAACAAGGCGGACGGCGACAACCGGCTGCGCGCGGAACTGACGCGGCAGGACCAGGCGGCGGCGTTGCATTATCTGCAGCCGGCCACGCCCGGCTGGCTGACGGAAGCGGTGCTGTGCGCGGGCCGCGATGGCCAGGGCGTGCCGGAGATCTGGGAGCGCATCGGGGCGTTTTACACCACCCTCACACCGCGCGGGGTCATCGCGCAACGCCGGCAGCAGCAATCGCTGGCGTGGCTCTCCGACCTGATCGAGGACGAATTGAAGCGGCGCTTCTACCGCGACCCGCGCGTGGCGGGGCGGCTGGACGCAACACGGCGGGCGCTCATGGAAGGCCGGATCACGGCCGTCAATGCCGCCCGCAGCCTGCTGGACGCGACGGAAACCGGCGGCCACGGCGGAACCAACGGCGGGCCGGAGCCAGCCAAGAATTAAAGATTTATGATCCAAAAAATCGACCACCTCGGCATCGCGGTGAAATCCCTCGATGAAGCCGTTCCCTATTACGAAAAAGCCCTCGGGCTGAAATGCGAACACCGCGAGGAAGTCGCCTCGCAGAAGGTCCGCACCGCGTTCTTCCGCTGCGGCGAAGTGCATATCGAATTGCTCGAGCCCACCAGCCCGGAAAGCCCCATCGCCAAGTTTCTGGAGAAGAACCCGGCCGGCGGCATCCACCATGTGGCGTTCGGCACGGACAATATCACCGCGCAGCTGGCGCAGGCCGCCGGGGCCGGTGTCAAATTGATCCACGAGCAACCCTTTGACGGCGCGGGCGGCAAGCTCGTCGCCTTCCTGCATCCCAAATCGACGTTCGGTGTGCTCACCGAACTCTGCTCGCCCCGGCCCGGGGCGGCCGCCCATTAAACCATTCACCCGAACTATTTTATGGCCATCAAACAATCCTATCTGGACGAACTGGAAAAACGCCGCGCCGCCGCCCGCGTGGGCGGCGGGGAAGACAAACTCGAGGCCCGCCGCAAGAAGGGCATCATGACCGCCCGCGACCGCATCGCCGAACTGTTCCAGGCGGGCACCTTCCAGGAATGGGGCATGCATGCCGACCATGACTGCTCGCACTTCGGCCTCGAGGACAAGGTGTTCCTGACCGACGGCGTGGTGACCGGCACCGGGCTCGTGGACGGACGCGTGATCGCGGCGTTCAGCCAGGACTTCACCGTGTGCGGCGGCTCGCTCGGCCGCATCCATGCCAAGAAAATCTGCAACCTCATGGACTATGCCCTGAAGGTGGGCTGCCCGGTGATCGCGTTCAACGATTCCGGCGGCGCGCGCATCCAGGAGGGCGACGATTCCCTGAGCGGCTACGGCCAGGTGTTCTTCCGCAACGTGCTCGTCTCCGGCGTGGTGCCGCAGATCGCGATCATCGCCGGCCCGTGCGCCGGGGGCGCCGCGTATTCGCCGGCGCTGATGGATTTCATCATCATGGTGAAAGGCTCGTCCCAGATGTTCATCTGCGGCCCCGAGGTCATCCAGGCGGTGACCGGCCAGAAGTGCACGATGGACGAGATCGGCAGCCCGCTGACCAATGCCAGCGTGAGCGGCAACGTCCATTTCATCGCGGAGAACGACGCGGACGCGGTCCGGCTGGCGAAAAAGCTGCTCTCGTTCCTCCCCTCGAACAATGTCATGGACCCGCCGCACCAGTTCCCCGCGCAAATTGATTTGTCGCCGGACCTGGAACTGGAGAAGCTGGTGCCCGAGACGGCGAAGGAGCCCGTGGACATTTTGAAGATCATCCGGCGCATCGTGGACCAGGGCGACTTCCTGGAAGTCCAAAAGGACTGGGCGAAGAACATTGTGGTGGGCTTTGCGCGGATCCAGGGTATCGTCACGGGCATCATCGCGAACCAGCCGGCCGTGAAGGCGGGCACGCTCGACATTGATTCGGCCGACAAGGCGGCGCGGTTCATCCGCCTGTGCAACGTGTTCAACATCCCGCTGGTCACGCTGGTGGATGTGCCGGGCTTCATGCCCGGCGTGGCGCAGGAACGCGGCGGCATCATCCGCCACGGGGCGAAGATGCTGTTCGCCTACGCGGCCGCCACGGTGCCGAAGATCACGATCATTCTCCGGAAGGCGTATGGCGGGGCCTACCTCGCCATGTGCAGTTCGGACATGGGCGCGGACTTCGTCTATGCGTGGCCCACGGCGGAAATCGCGGTGATGGGCGCGGAAGGCGCGGTGAAAGTGCTGTTCCGGCGCGAGATCACGGCGGCGAAGGATCCGAAGGCGAAGGAAGCGGAGCTCGTGGCGGATTACCGCGAGAAGTTCTGCTCGCCCTACGAGGCGGCGAAGAAAGCGATGATCACCGATGTGATCCGGCCGAGCGAGACGCGCGCGGCCATCGCCCTGGCGCTGCGGAACACGCTGACGAAGCGCGAGACGCGGCCGGCGAAGAAACACGGGACCATCCCGCTCTAACCCCGGCCCAAAAGACAAAAAATATGAGCCAGCCTACCAACGCCGATCTGTCCGCCACCGAGGCCCAACTCGGGCGGGCACTCGCCCTGATCCACCGGGTGCTGCCCCGGCTGGAGGAACCGGGCCGCGCCGCCGAGGTGCAGGCCTCGCTGCAGCTTGCCATCACCGCCCTGGAAGCCGCCCGCGCGGCCCATGGCGGCCAACGCCCCGCCGCGCCGCTCGGCAGCCAGTCGGTGGCCACCGGCGTGGCCCCGGACATCGCCGCGGTCATCGCCGCCGCCATCTCCGTGGTGCTCGACCGGCCGTACCGGCTCGTCGCGGTGCAACAAGTCACGGCCCCCGTGGTGCCGCATCTCAACGTCTGGGCTTTTGAAGGACGCACCCAGATTTTCATGTCCCATAAAGTCCGGTAGAATCCAATAACACGAACCAATTATCCGACCATGATCAAACGACTGCGAGTAACTGTGGATGGCAATGCCTACGACGTGACGGTCGAACTGCCCGAGGACGGCGCGCCCGCCCCGGCCCCCGTCATCGCGCCGCCGGCGGCCGCCGCGCCGGCCGTATCTCCGGCCCCGACGGCAACCGCCGCGCCCGCCCCGGCCCCGGCTCCCGCCCCGGCCCCTGCCAAACCCGCCGGTCCGGCGGGCGCCGGGGATGTTCCGAGCCCCCTCACCGGCCGCGTGACGGCCGTGGTGGTGACCGCCGGCCAGGACGTGAAGGAAGGCGACCATCTGCTGACGCTGGAGGCGATGAAGATGAACACGTTCGTCTTCGCCCCGAAATCAGGCAAGGTGGCCGAGCTGCTGACGGAAGTCGGCGCGGCGGTGGAAGAAGGCCAGGTTTTGGCCCGCATCCGCTAAACCCCAAACCCCATGAACCTCCCGCCCCCCGCCCCTGCCGACTCCGCCAAGGTCAGTTACCTGGCGGGGTGGAAATTGAAGGAATACGCCGAGGTGGATTCCACGAATTTCGTGGCCAGCCGCCTGCCGGCGTGGCAGGCGGTGCGGGCGGACACGCAGACGGCCGGGCGCGGGCGGTTCCAGCGCAAATGGGTTTCCGACGCCGGCGGCCTGTGGCTGTCCGCCGTGGTCCCGACGCCCGGTGACCGCGAGTTCTGGCAGACCCTGCCGCTCGTGGCGGGCTTGGCGGTGCTGGAGGCGTTGAAAAGTTTCGGCCTGAACCATGCCCGGCTGCGCTGGCCGAACGACATCATGGTGGGCCATAAAAAACTGGCCGGGCTGCTGCTGGACATGTTCTCGCCGGAATTGGCGGTGATCGGGCTGGGCGTGAATGTCTCGAACCAGCCGGCCGACCATGATCCCGCCCTGCAAGGCACGGCCACCCGGCTGGCGGATCTTATCAACCCCGTGCCGAGCCTGACCGAGCTGACGGAAGCGGTGCTGTTCCAATTGCAGAAGAAAATGGAGATCATGGTCACGCGGGGATTCCGCACCTTGCAGCCGCGCATCAATGCGCGCTGGGGCGGCACACCGCGCGTGGTGGTGGATCTCGACGCGGAAAAGCGCGAGGGCATTTTTGCCGGCGTGGATGACGAAGGACGGCTGCTGTTGCGGGAGGATTCCGGCAACCTGGCCACCCTGGCCGTGCACCAGGTGAAGCTGCTGCGCGAAGTTTGAACGGAGTTTGTATTTTCGGGCGGGTTTTCAACCGCCCGGCCGGCGGTCTGATTTTTTAAAAAGAGTTTATCATGAATCATTATCCTGTATTGACGGCCGCGGAAGCGGCGGAACTTATCCAAGACGGCCAGTCCGTGGCTTTCAGCGGGTTCACTCCGGCGGGGGCGCCGAAGGACATCCCGCGCGCGCTGGGGGAACGGGCCAAAAAATTGCACGCGGAAGGCAAATCCTTCCAGATCGGCGTGCTGACCGGGGCGTCCACCGGCAAGTCGCTGGACGGGGCGCTGGCCCTGGCGGATGCGGTGAAGTTCCGCACGCCCTACCAGTCCAGCCCCGAGCTGCGCAAAAGCATCAACGAGGGCCGGACGCAGTTCTTCGACATGCATCTTTCCATGGCCCCGCAGAATGTGCGCTACGGCTTCCTCGGACCGGTGCATTATGCGGTCATCGAGGCCTGCGACATCTCGGACGCGGGCGAGATCACGCTCACTTCCTCGGTGGGTGCCGCCCCGACCTACGCCCACGTGGCGGACAAGATCATCATCGAACTGAATAAATTCCACCCGGACATGCTGCGCGGGATGCACGACATCTATGAGCCCGAAGACCCGCCCTACCGCAATCCCCTGCCCCTTTTCCGCCCCTCCGACCGCATCGGCTCGCCGGTGATCAAGGTGGACCCGAAAAAGATCGTGGCCGTGGTGCACACCGATGCGCCGGACGAGACCGGCGGGTTCAGCGAAATGACGGAAACGCCGGCGCGCATCGGGCGCAACGTGGCGGATTTCCTCGCCGCCGAACTGAAGCGCGGACTCGTGCCGAAGCCCTTCCTGCCCATCCAATCAGGCGTGGGCGACACCGCGAACGCCGTGCTGAAAGCCATGGGCGAGAACGCCGGCATCCCCATCTTCGAGATGTACACGGAAGTGATCCAGGATTCCGTGGTCGACCTGATGCGCACGGGCAAGATCCGGTTCGCCAGCGGCTGTTCGCTCACCGTCACGAACGCGGCGCTGCAAGACATTTACGCGAACCTGGAGTTTTTCCGCTCCAAATTCGTGCTCCGGCCGCAGGAGATCAGCAACAGCCCCGAGATCGTGCGGCGCCTGGGCATCATCGCCATCAACACCGCCATCGAGGTCGACATCACCGGCAACGTGAACAGCACCCATGTGTTGGGCCGGAGCATGATGAACGGCATCGGCGGCTCGGGCGATTTTGCGCGGAACGCGTTCCTTTCCATCTTCACCTGCCCGTCCACCGCGAAAGGCGGAAAGATCAGCACCATCGTGCCGCTCGTGAGCCACATGGACCACAGCGAACACTCGGTCCAGATCATCGTGACCGAGCAAGGCGTGGCCGATCTGCGCGGCAAGAGCCCGATGCAGCGGGCCGAAGCCATCATCAACAACTGCGCGCATCCGGAATACCGGGGCATTCTGCGGGATTACATGAAGCTGGCCGGAAGCGGCCATACGCCGCAGACCCTCAGCGCCGCCTTCGGCCTGCACCTGGAATTCGCCAAGACCGGCGACATGCGGAAAGTGGATTGGGCGCGGCACGGGGTTTGAGGAAGCAGTCCAACGTTGCCTCGTCGAAACCAACTTGTTTGGACGATCACCTTGGGGGGAAATGAAAATCGCCCAGCACTTCCGTGCCGGGCAAGGTATCTTTTCCGCCCAAGTCCCATCCGGGACGGCAGCATCCACCCCCTCCCCACGCGCCTTCCCTATCTGTGTTTCATCTGTGACAATCTGTGGCTAAAAAATTACGCAGACAATTTCAGATTTTCCGCATTTTTTTCTTTTTGAACATTTGACAACCTGCATTGTCTGGGTTTTATTACTCTCATCACATGATCCTCAAGCCCATCGCCATGGCGTCGGCCATCCTGTTCGCATTTTTTGCGATCGGATCGATGCTCCATGACTTTGCGGCCTACGACCCGGTCGCTTATTTTTCCGGACAGCCGGGCCGGTTGCTCGTGGCGGTGGCCAGCGGAATCATCGTCGGACTGGGCTGCTGGGGCTTTCACCGGCTGACGCCGGGGTGGCAGCGCGGGATGCACCTGTTGCTACTGGGGCTGGCCATTGGACTGATGCTGGTGGCGGGAATGTGGTTCGGCTTGGTATGTGCGCGATCGGCGTCGTTCAGCACCGGACTGCCGGGGCTGGTGCCGCTGGCTTTCAGCGCCGTGGCCGCGATGCTATGGATTGAGTTCTGGCAGGTATTCCGGAAGCGGGTTTAACGGAATCCGGGAAATTCACACCCGCAATCAGCCTCTTTGCCCGGCCGCCAGAATCGTCTGAAAATGCGGCGGCTGCTCTTCCCGCGCCACGATGCTGATCTCGATCTTCTTGAACCCCGCCGCTTCCAGCCAGTGATGCAGGTCGCTCTCCGCGAACCCCGGCCACATGTCGCCATACAATTCCCGCGCCTTCGTGAAATTGTGCTGCAACAGGTCCAAAATCAAAATCTGCCCGCCCGGCTTCAGAATCCCGTGCACCGCCCGCAAGGCCGACGCCGGGTCCGCCGCATGGTGCAACGCCTGGCTCAGGATCACCAAGTCCACGCTGTTCTTCTCGATCGGCGGGTTCTGCAAATCACCCTGCCGGAACTCCAGATTCTTGAGCCCGTTCTTCTTCGCCTTCGCTGCGCCGAACGCCACGATCTTCTCCGAATTATCCACCGCGATCACCCGCTGGCAGCGCCGCGCCAGCAGTTCGCTCAGCAGGCCTTCACCCGCCCCCAGGTCCGCCACCACCAGCGGCGGCAGCATCCGCAACAGCAATTGCCCGAACGCCTGCCATGACCGCCCCGGCCCGTACACCCGGTCAAAACGGCCGGCGATCTGGTTGAAATACACCTCGGCCTTCTCCTGCCGCCGGGCGACCACACGCTTCAGATTGATCTGGTCCGCCGCATACTCCGGCAGTTCCTTCGCCCCGCGAATCGCCAGTTGCACGAACTCCGCCGTGCCCGCCTCCGCCGGTGCCTCCAGCTTGTAAAACGTCCGTTTCCCGTCCCGCCGCGACCCCACCAGCTCGCAATCCGCCAGCAGCCCCAGATGCGTGGAGATGCGCGATTGCCCCAACCGCGTGACCTCCTGCAGTTCGTTCACCGAGAGCTCGTCCCGCTCCAGCAACGCGATCAGCCGCAGCCGCGTGGGATCGGACAGCGCCCGGAGGGATTTGAGTGTGGAAAACATATTTATACTGGCGGCGAAAAAAACCGGAATTTCGTTTGACGCCGACACACACTGTTATATCATCCTATCCTGATACGTCAATATGTTGTTAACAATTAACCAAAATTAACATGAGCAATCGTTTCATTTTCTCTTCCGAATCCGTGGGCGAAGGCCATCCGGACAAAGTCGCCGACACCATTTCCGATGCCGTGCTCGACGCCTGCCTCACGCAGGACAAGTACAGCCGCGTGGCCTGTGAGACTTACGTCAAATCCAACATCGTCATCATCGGCGGTGAGATCACCACCAAGGCCAAGCTCGACTTCGTCAGCATCGCCCGCAAAGCCATCCGCGAAATCGGCTATGTGAACGACGACGACGTGTTCCACGCCGACAAGGTGTTCGTCAATGTCATCGTGACCCAGCAGTCCCCCGACATCGCCCAGGGCGTGGACGCCCGCAAGGCCAAGGGCAAAAAGACCGCCAAGCAGGGCGCCGGCGACCAGGGCCTCATGTTCGGCTACGCCGCCAATGAGACCCCCGAACTCATGCCCGCCCCGTTGATGTTCGCCCACCGCCTCGGCCGCGAACTCACCCGCATCCGCAAGAGCGGCAAAGTCGCCTGGCTCCGTCCGGACGCGAAGTCGCAGGTCTCCGTCGTGTACGAGAACGGCAAGCCCGTCGCCATCTCCAACGTCGTCATCTCCACCCAGCACGCCGCCGATGTGGAACACGCCGAGATCGAGAAATTCTGCATCGAGAACATCATCCGCAAGGTGCTCCCCGCGAAGTTCCTCACGCCGAAGACCGAATTCCTCATCAACCCCACCGGCCGCTTCGTCATCGGCGGACCCCAGGGCGACACCGGTTTGACCGGCCGCAAAATCATCGTCGATAGCTACGGCGGCTCCGGCCGTCACGGCGGTGGCGCCTTCTCCGGCAAAGACCCGACCAAGGTCGACCGCAGCGCCGCCTACATGGGCCGCTGGGTCGCCAAGAACGTCGTGGCCGCCAAGCTCGCCGAACGTTGCGAAGTGCAATTCGCGTACGCCATCGGTTATCCCGACCCCGTGAGCGTCCACGTGGACACCTTCGGCACCGCCACCGTGGCCGATGCGAAGATCATCAAGGCCATCAACAAAGTGTTCAGCTTCCAGCCGGCCGACATCATCGACCAGCTGAACCTGCGCCGCCCGATCTATTCCAAAACGACCAACTACGGTCACTTCGGCAAAAACGACAAGGACCTTACCTGGGAAAGCACATCTAAAGTTGAGGCGCTCTTGAAAGCGATATGAAACAAGGGTTAAGGTTGAAGGTTAAAGGTTGAAGGGCCATAAAAAGTCCGAACCGCATCCTGAAACCTTAACCCTTTGACTTTAAATATTTTTATGGCCTATCAGTCCTTTGAAGACTTGGAAGTTTGGAAACGCGCTTGCCGGCTTGCTGTCGCCGTCGTCAAGGCGTTCGCCAAATGCACCAACTTTGTCTTTCGGGACCAAGCCACCCGGGCCGCCGTTTCCATTCCCTCCAACATTGCGGAGGGCTACGAACGCGAAAGCAGGCTGGATGTCATCCGGTTCCTCCGCATCGCCAAAGGCTCGGCGGCGGAACTGCGCACCCAGTGCTATCTGGCCATGAAATTGGAACTCATCCCCACCGCTTTGTCCCAAACGTTCATCCAAGAGCGCAAAGAAATATCAATGATGCTCCAAGGTCTGATTCGCGCCCGTGCCCGGACCCTTCAACCTTAAACCTTTAACCTTAAACCTCGCAAATATATGGCAACTTCAAAAACAAAAAAAAACACGGTAAACAAGAAAGATTATAGTGTCCGCGATTTGTCCCTCGCCGAATGGGGCCGGAAGACGATTCAGGTTTCCGAGCACGAAATGCCCGGCCTGATGTCCATCCGCAAGAAGTACGGCCCAAGCAAGCCCCTGAAGGGCGTGCGCATCACCGGTTCGTTGCACATGACCATCGAGACGGCGATCCTCATCGAGACCCTCGTGGAACTTGGCGCCTCCGTGCGCTGGGCCAGCTGCAATATCTTCTCCACGCAGGACCACGCCGCCGCGGCCATTGCCGAGGCGGGCATCCCCGTCTTCGCCCATAAAGGCGAGACACTGGAAGAATACTGGGACTTCACCCTGGACGCACTCACCCACCCGGGCAACCTCGGACCCCAGCTGATCGTGGACGACGGTGGCGACGCCACCCTCCTCATCCACAAAGGCTACGAGCTCGAGAACGGCAGCGACTGGGTCAACACCCCCAGCGACAACCATGAAATCGCCGTCATCAAGGCCCTGCTCAAGCGGGTCGCCAAGGAGCGCCCCGGCTTCTGGCACACCGTTGTGAAAGACTGGAAGGGCGTCTCCGAAGAGACCACCACCGGAGTGCACCGCCTCTATCAGATGCTCGAACAGGGCAAGCTCCTGGTTCCCGCCATCAACGTCAATGACTCCGTCACCAAGTCCAAATTCGACAACCTCTACGGTTGCCGCGAATCCCTGGCCGACGGCATCAAGCGCGCCACCGATGTCATGGTCGCCGGCAAAGTCGCCGTCGTGGCCGGCTACGGCGACGTGGGCAAAGGCTCCGCGCACTCCCTGCGCGGCTTCGGCGCCCGCGTGATCGTGACCGAGATCGACCCCATCAACGCCCTCCAGGCCGCCATGGAAGGCTTCGAAGTCACCACGCTCGAAGACACCCTCGGCTTTGCCGACCTCTACGTCACCACCACCGGCAACTGCGACATCATCACCTTCGAGCACATGGCGAAGATGAAAGACCAGGCCATCGTCTGCAACATCGGCCACTTCGACAACGAAATCCAGGTCGACCGGCTGAACACCGCCAAGGGCGTGAAGAAACTCACCATCAAGCCGCAGGTGGACAAGTACACCTTCGCCAAGGGCAACAGCATCTATCTGCTCGCCGAAGGCCGCCTCGTGAACCTCGGCTGCGCCACCGGCCATCCGAGCTTCGTGATGAGCAACAGCTTCACCAACCAGGCCCTCGCCCAGCTCGACCTCTGGAAAAACCGCGCGAGCAACAAAATCGGTGTCTATCGCCTGCCCAAGAAGCTGGACGAAGAAGTCGCCCGCCTGCACCTCGAGAAGATCGGCGTCAAGCTGACCAAGCTCAGCAAGAAACAGGCTGAATACCTCGGCGTGCCCGTGGAAGGCCCGTACAAGCCGGAGCATTACCGCTACTGAGCGGCGGAAACAACTGAAACTTCACCACCGGCGAACGGAGCGATCCGTTCGCCGGTTTTTTTTGACAACAACTTGAAATCTGACAAGTTGATTTTGTGCGAAAGAAGAAAATCACTGGCACTGAAGCCGCGCGTCCTTTTCGTGAAAAGGTTTGCCCGGGCCGTGATTTGGCCAAGGCGCTGGCCAAAGTGAAACTGACGCCAACGGAAGCAGCCGCCTGGCAACGGGACTTGAAGGCTGCGCGCAAATGCCTGACCTCCCTGGCCGACATACAGTCGCTTCATCCTGCCGCCTGAAGCAGCGGGCGGCCAATATTTCTGGACAAAAAAACCTCTGCGAACTACGGTCACAATATGAAGCTGGGCATGACAAATTGCCGGGCGAAAAATGCCGCATGCCTCGCGGCGTATGCCGTCTGGTTTTGTCTGGTCCTGTGGTGTTCGGTATCAAATTATTCAATGAAAATCCCGGCTGATTGGCTGGTCGGGAAATTATTTCCAGACGGCTTTGAATCTGTTGATCGGCCACAGGCAGCTGCCTTGATTTCCAGTCTCGGCTTCTCGCCCCCCTTTCTCTGGCTTCCGGTTTGGCTTATGCGTTGGCGGCGCTTTGATACTGCACGGGTGGTCTCCGCCGGTGCCGTCTTCCTGTATTCCATGCTTTGCTGCATCATCGTCTGCACCGTTATTTGGGAATATCAGATAGATGGCAAACTTTACAACTGCACTGATAATGTCGGGTTTGATTTTTTGCACCCCGGGGACTGGGTGCATGACTTTGGCGGCCATCCCGTCGCCGTCGTTAATCAGGTGGTCGTTGGCCGCTCTATGAGCGAGCCGGACGAAATCAAAACCGGGTGGAGCATTCCCCGCCTGTGGCTGCTGTGGTGCTCATGGTTCGGCGCGTCCCTCCTCGTCAGCTTCGTGGTGGCGCGGTTTTGGTGGCGGCGGGGCCGGGCGACTTTTCCATTGGAGGAACCGCCGGCCGCCGGGCATTGATTTTTCCGAACCAACATCGATTTTTTCAATGCCAACTTTGCCCCCCGCTTTGTCACCATAACGCCGCATGGAAAACCGCGTTCCCAAGCCGGCCAAAAACCTCCGCCGCCAACTGCGCCGCTGGCTGAAGCTGGTCGCGCTGGCCGTGGGAACAACCTACCTGCTCTTGTGCTTCGCGGTGGGGATTTCGCAACGCCAACTGCTCTATCATCCGACCGTCCTCACCCCGCTCCAGGTGGACGCGGCGGCCCGGGGCGAAAATCTGATCCGCTGGACCAATGCCGCCGGCCAGGCCATCGGCCTGAAACGCCTCGCCCCCCGCCAGCCCGCCGTCGGCCAGGTCCTCGTCACCTACGGCAATGGCGGGTCCGCCGCCGCCAGCGCGCATTATGCGGACGACCTGCAACGCTTCGCCGACTTTGATGTGTACCTCCTGGAATATCCCGGCTACGAAGACCGCCCCGGCACCCCGACACAGGACCACCTCTTTCGCGCGGCCGACGAAGCCCTGCAATCGCTCGCCACCAACCCGCCAATCTATCTGCTGGGCGAATCGCTCGGCAGCGGCGTGGCCGCCTACCTGGCCGGCACCTATCCCGACCGCGTCCGCGGCGTGGTCTTGCTCGCTCCCTACAATCATCTCTCCGCCGTGGCGCAATGCCACTTCCCCTGCCTGCCCGTCAGCCTCCTGCTCATGGACCGTTTCCCCTCGGATGACTACTTGCGCCATTACCACGGCCCCGTCGGCATTTTGATCGGCCTGGCCGACCGCGTGGTCCCCCAGCGATTCGGCCGCCGCCTCTATGAAGGTTACGCCGGCCCCAAACAACTCTGGGAATTCCCCGGTGCCGACCACGGCGATGTCTTCGACAAAATCCCGTCCGTCTGGCCTGGTTTAAAAGTGCTCTGGCAAGTGAAGCAGGCTGTCCCCACACCAACCACAAATCCATATTAAAAATGTTACCTGTATTTCAACTATTCCGGCTGGATGAATAAGACCACCCGGAAAATTGTTCAGCATCTGCGGCCGTGGTTGCCGCCAGTGATGCTGGCACTGGCAACCTTTCAGATCATCGGCTGCGCATCGACGCAACGCCGGTTTTTGTATTACCCGCGGGTTTTATCCCCGGACCAAGTGGCTGTGGCCGCTCGCGGGCAAAATCTGGAACGCTGGACCAATGCCGCCGGTCAGACAATCGGATTGGAACGGCGGTCCCCCCGGCAACCGGCCCAAGGCCGGGTACTCGTCACCTATGGCAACGGCAGCTCGGCAGTCGGTTGCGCCCATTACGCGGACGATTTGCAGGCGCTCGCAAACCTCGATGTCTACATCCTGGAATATCCCGGCTATGAAGACCGGCCAGGCACGCCAACGCAGGATCACCTGTTCCGCGCGGCAGATGAAGCGATCCAACAACTGTCTGCTAACCAGCCGGTTTATCTCGTTGGTGAATCCCTTGGAACCGGCGTGGCAGCCTATCTCGCCGGCACTTATCCTGACCGAGTCAAAGGCATCGTCTTGCTCGCTCCCTACAATCACCTCTCCGCCGTCGCCCAATACCATGTTCCTTGGCTGCCGGTCCATTGGCTGCTCGTGGACCGTTTCCCCTCGGATGATTACTTGCGCCATTACCACGGCCCCGTCGGCATTTTGATCGGCCTGGCCGACCGCGTGGTCCCCCAGCGATTCGGCCGC
>Ga0316222_1000865_pt1 | contig 42384 bp, 37 predicted proteins | sample TBH18011metaG_FD_206008 | JGI IMG/M metagenome (GOLD analysis project Ga0316222, IMG submission 206008) | Freshwater microbial communities from Trout Bog Lake, Wisconsin, USA - TBH18011 | ecosystem: Environmental > Aquatic > Freshwater > Lake > Hypolimnion/Profundal zone | place: USA: Wisconsin... | reverse complement strand
TTTTTTGTTCCCAATAGCAGAAACGATTAACGTTTTGAGTATTGAGGACGCTTTCTGGCTTTGTGCAAGCCGACTTTTTTACGTTCAACTTCACGAGCGTCGCGAGTAACATAACCGGCTTTTCTCAGTGTAGGTCTTAAGGTTTCATCAAAAACCATTAGGGCGCGAGTCAGGCCGTGACGGATAGCGCCGGCTTGACCGGAAGGGCCGCCGCCGGTGACGATGATGTTAACATCGAAATCGGTGATTTTACCCAACAGTTCCAGCGGTTGTTTAGCAATCATTTCGTCTGTTTTTCGACCGAAATATTGCTCTACAGGCAGTTTGTTGATGGTGAATTTTCCTGAGCCGATGGTGGCGTACACCCGCGCAATTGCGCTTTTGCGACGACCCGTTCCGTAGTATTGAGCTGCCATAAACTTAATTACCTGCTTTAAAATCTAGAACTTTAGGTTGTTGAGATTGGTGACCATGCTCAGAACCTGCGTAAACTTTTAATTTTTTGAACATGGCGCGACCTAAAGGATTTTTAGGCAGCATACCTTGTACGGCGGTGGTGATGATGCGATCTGGAAAAGTCTGTCTCAATTTGCCCAGAGAAGCAGACTTCATATTGCCGACATACCCAGTATGACGGTAATACATTTTGTCTTTTTCTTTGTTGCCGGTGACGCCAACTTTCTCTGCATTGATCACGATAATATAATCGCCGGTGTCAACGTGAGGTGTGTATTCGGGTTTATGTTTGCCGCGAAGACGTCGTGCAATTTCAGTAGCAAGGCGACCTAGCGTCTTTCCTTCTGCATCAATCACGTACCAATCGCGCTTAACTTCTGCGGGCTTTGCACTAAATGTTTTCATCTTTGCTTCTTATCTATTAAGGCTGTGTATAAAAGAGAGAATTCTACTCAAATAAGACGCTAACATCAAGTTTATTTGTAACTATTTGCCGTAAGATAGCTCTAGACTGCATAAAATGTGCTGATGCCAGGTGGCGCATCTGTCGCGACAGATGCGCTTCATGCGGTTCAGTACATCTTATAATGCCTTGGTTTGCAGACTAAAAAATCACGCTGAAAGTGACGGTTTTTTTACAGTTTTATCTTTAAAGAGTGTAATTTTCGGTATAAATGGGTGCGTTCCATGCCGATGGTAGAGGCCAGTTTAGCGACGCTGCCGCCGGTTTTTTCAAAATGATACTCCAGATAGGATTTCTCAAAATGGTCTCTGGCTTCTTTTAACGGCAGATTAAAAAACTCCGGTACATTAGAACCCAATTTGGGCTGTTCGGCAATTGAACCCAGCGCCGCTTTCACTTCATCCAGTTCAATATCGTCGCCGGCGCCTAGTATCATCAAACGTTGTACCAGATTGCGTAATTCGCGGATATTGCCGGGCCAGTTGTAATTGCGTAGATAATTTTGCGCTGCCATCGAAAAACGCCGAAACGGCAGTTTTTCCTGAACATAAAAATGATCGACATAAAAATTCAGTAACGCGGGCACATCTTCGCTATGTTCGCGCAAGGGTTGGATTTCCAGGGTAATTACATTCAGCAGGTAATACAAATCCTGACGAAAACGGCCGCTGTTCACTTCTTCATCCAAGGCCATTCGAGTTGATGTGACCACGCGGACATCCACCCGCACGGTTTGGCTGCCGCCTACCCGGAGAAAAGAGCTGGATTCCAGGGCGCTGAGCAGTTTAGCTTGGGTTTCCGGGTCCATGCCGCCGATTTCCCCCAAAAATAGGGTGCCTCGATGTGCTTGTTCCAGCAAGCCGCGGTAGATTCTGCCGTTATCTTCCCGACCGAAAAATTCTACGCTGGAGTTTTCCGGGGAAATGCTGCCGACTGAGACGTCGACAAACGGCCCATCCCGGCGGGGGCTATTGTTGTGCAGATAGCGGGCGAACAGTTCCTTACCGGCGCCGGCTTCGCCGACAAACAATACCCTGGCGTCATGTTGCGCCAGACGTTTTACTTTATCCTTGGTGCGTTCGATGACGGCGCTTTTGCCGACCGGATCGACGCCTATCATTAGCTGTTGTTTAAGCCCGGCGTTTTCTCGTTGCAGCGAACTGGTTTCTAGCGCCCGTTCAACAATGAGCAGCAATTTTGCCAGTGACAAAGGTTTTTCCAGAAAATCGTAAGCACCCAGTCGGGTGGCTTCCACGGCGGATTCAACCGAAGCGTGACCTGACATCATGATAACCGGGCAAAGCGCATCGTCTTCCGCCACCCATTCCCGCAGTAAAGTCACGCCGTCGCTATCCGGCATCCAGATGTCCAGCAGAATAAGATGAGGAGGGCGCAGGTTTTTAAGTTTTCTGGCTTCAGCGGCATTTTCCGCCATAGCCACGTCGTAGCCTTCGTCTTCTAAAATTTCCGAAACTAATTGGCGAATATCCTGTTCGTCGTCTACGACCAAAATGTAAGGCGCTTGCTTATTCATTAAGTGTTCCTAAATTCAAAAACCGGCAGCTGGATGACAAAGCCAGCTCCGTCATTATATGACGTATCGACCCAAATCGCGCCGCCATGTTCCTCAATGATTTTTTTAACGATAGCCAAGCCAAGTCCGGTGCCTTTATTTTTGCTGGTCACGTAAGGGTCAAAAATTGTTTCAATCTGTTCGGTGTTCAGACCGCTGCCGTTATCATACACAGCCAGTTCCACATACTCTACGTTGTTACGGATGGCTTTGCTGATTTTAATATCAATATGGCAAGGGGTGTTGGTGGCTTCCTGGGCGTTTTTGAATAAATTATGTAAAACTTGTCGAATGCTAACCGGGTCAACTTCCACCAAGACTTGTCCGGCAGGAAAGGATGACTTGAAGACAATGCCGGAAGGGGTATATAAAGCCAACAACTCTTGCAGCAGTTCGATGAGGTTGATAATTTCTACCTGTTTTTTGGAGGGTCTGGCGTATTCGGAAAAATCATCCACCATGCGTTTCATCGCTTCCACTTGTTGGACGATGGTGCGGGTGCCGCGTTGCAGAAATTCCGCCGAGGTTTCCGGCAGTTCTTTTGCCAGCTTATGCTGCAAGCGTTCGGCGGAGAGCTGGATAGGGGTCAACGGATTTTTGATCTCGTGCGCCAACCGTCGGGCCACTTCGCCCCAGGCGGCATTTTTTTGGGCTTGAATTAGGTCGGTCACATCGTCAAAAACCACGACCGCTCCCATGCGGCTACCGTTCTGCAAAAATAAAGGGGTGCCGCGGCACAGTAGTTCCTGGCGGCCATTGGGGCCGAGAAAGACTATTCGCTGTTCCCAGATGTCTTCTGCTTTTTCCAGTAATTGTTGAATGCTGCTCAGCATTTCCGCCAGATCGGTATGTTTGGTCGCCAATGTCTGCAAGGTTTGGCCGACAAAATGGCTGACCGGAATATGCAGAATTCGGTAAGCCGCCTGATTGACGGTGCGGATGTAAAATGACGCATCAAAACTGATCACGCCGGCTGTCAGATTGGCCAGTATGGTTTCCAGATAGGCGCGCTGATTTTCCACTTCCAGTCCGGCTGAGCGTGTTTCATCACGGGAACGGGCAATCCGCTTAGTCATCTGATTGAATGATTCCACCAGAAAGCCCAGTTCATCCTGGCTCATTACCGGCAATTGCTGTTGATAATCACCCTCGGCGACGGCCTGTGTGCCTTTAACCAGCTCTTTAACCGGCGCGACGATATTGCGAATACTGATAAAAGCCACCCAGATGGCGGCCAGCATACTCAACAACAGTACCAGCAGCAGGATCAAAGAAAAACTGGTTTTCAAGGAGTCGCGGAGAAAAGTCATTTCCTGATAACGGATAAAGGCAAATTCAATCGAATCGGCCAAATCAGTCACCCGTACCGGCACCGGATATAACACTTGTAAATATCGGCTTTGATCGCGTTGTATCGGCACAATGATCCGTACCAGCATTTCATCGTTTTCGCCGGGATTGTAGGCAAAATATTCCTTGTTTTGCCGCAGTTGCAGCCAGATTTGTTCATCGGGCAAATGCGGGAGAATATCGCTGGGATTGGTGCTGGTAGAGGCCAGAATTTGCCCCTGACTCGTGAATACTGCAATTTCTATTGCCCCTGAGTCGTTCCAGAGTGAGCCGATTTCCAGGGCAATGCCGGTTTCAGATTTATTTTGTAATTGTCCGGCCATTTGCCGGGTTTGTTTGATGTGCCAATTCATGCGTTGCGCCAGTGATGTTTGGCTTAGTTCCAAGGCATCGTCCATGGCGCGGTCAATTTCAACGTTAAACCAGCTGTCTATGCCCTGATGCAAAAATTGCACGGAAAAATAAAACACAATCGCTGCCGGGGCCAGCGCCAGCAACACAAACAGCGATACCATTCGGGTGGTCAGCCGCGAGCCGGCTTCTTTCTTTTTTAACTCACGAATTAGCGAATAAGCATTAATCGCTACCAGACCCAGCAAAATAATAGAGCCTATGGTATTGATCACCAGTAGCCAGGAGTACATCTCGCCAAGTTGCGAGGACTCTTGGGTAGCGCTGCTCATTAATTGTAAGGACAGCAGTACAAACCCGAACAGAATGAAGATAGAGACGCTGGCGGGTAACTTTATTTTTGAATAGGCCATACAAACCAGGCGCTGGAAAGAAACCATTGGCCGTCCAGATAGGCGACCGGGCGGAGGGGAACGGGCAGAAATTCCCGATTAAATTCAGTTTTTACCGCCAGTTGGTAACTGTCGTTGTTGTTAAGCAGGTTTTTGTCAATGGCGTGGGTTTGCACCGCGGCCATAAAATTTAAGGCGGCATTCAAGCTTAAAAACATCTCTAGCTGGCCGGGGCTTTTAACCTCATACTGATTCAGCAAAGCATGGAACTGTAAGATATAAGGGATTTTTTTTTGATAGACGCGGCTGTTCAGCAATAATCCTGTGCGATTGATTTCAATAAAAACATCCCAGGCCAAGGCTACGCCTTTGAGCAGAGCCTCTTGAGCGGTAGGGCTGAGATGATAGGCAATGTCTGCATTAACACTGTAGCCGTTCGGATTTTCCACCAGTTTTGCGGTACGGACTTTGGCGGCAAAATCGTCGGCAAATCCGGGTATAGACCAAAGCCCCCAGAGCAGTACACTGCAACTGAGTAATTTTAATTTATCCATGATCGTAACTATTCACCCTAAAGGAAAAAACGACGTGTAGCCTCGATGAAACGCAGTGTGGGAGGAATTCAAAGCCGACATCCTCGATTCCGCGTTGCTTCATCGAGGCTACGGTGAGTAAGTTACCCATGATCTATCTATCAGCAACAGTATCATTAATTAGAATTTAGTTGAAAAGCAGTGTTTCAGCGGGAATGGGCGCCGAGTGCTTAACATTTTACCAATTTGGCATAATAAAAGCCGTCCATCTGCAAGTCGCCGCTTAAAATTTGTCGGCCATGCGGTCTGTCTATTCCCCAAGATGCCGTAATAGGTAGTTCTCTAGCATCGGTGTGATCGTTTAAAAATTCACTGATTTGCAACTCATTTTCTTGTTTGAGTACTGAGCAGGTGGCATACAATAATATCCCGCCGGGGGCCAGCAGCCGCCAGGCGGTTTTGAGGATTTGGCGTTGTAATATTTGTAGCTGGTCTATGTCGGTAGCCCTTCTCAGTAATTTTATATCGGGATGGCGACGGATCACGCCGAGCCCTGAGCAGGGTACATCCAGTAAGATTTTCTCAAATTGCAGGCCATTGGCCCAGGTTTCTGCTTGTACGGCGTCAGCCGTCAGTAAGTCTGCCTGTAGTTTTAAGCGCTGCAGATTGTCGCTGACGCGACGCAGGCGCTGTTCGTCAATATCCACTGCCAATAGGGATTGCAAAGCTGGTTGTCGTTCCAGAATGGCCGCTGTTTTGCCGCCCGGCGCAGAGCATAAATCTAAAACCCTATCGCCGGGTTTGGCATCCAGTAATATCGCCGCCAATTGCGCCGCTATGTCTTGTACGGATACCAGGCCCTGCTCAAAGCCCGGCAATTGTTCGACCGCCAAGGCTTGATCCAGCAGCAGGGCGGTATCGCAATACTCTACCATTTGCGCGGCAATCCCTTGTTGCGTCAGTAAATCCAGATAGGCTTCCCGGCTGCCCTGTTGTAGATTAACCCGCAAGGCCATCGGCGGGGCTTGATCATTGGCTGTTAAAATTTGCTCGGCTTGTTCCGGCCAGTTAAGCCGCAGTTGCTGAATCAGCCAGTCGGGATGATTGTGGTGGGCTTGCAGATCGGCAGCGCAAGCTTGTTGCAAGACCTCCGCATCGCGTTGATATTGTCTCAGTACGCCATTAATCAGTGCTTTGGACCAGGGTTTGTGTTTGCTGGCTGCCACGGTTTCGGAAACGGCGGCGTGGGATTTAACCCGCATATGCTGCAATTGATAAATCCCTATCATCAGCAAGGCTTTAATATCACTGTCTTTTGATTTTAAGGGTTTACTAAGCAATTGCCCCAAGACAAAATCCAGGGCAAAGTAATGACGGATAACTCCATAGCAAAGTGCCTGGACAAATGCTCTATCTTTACCGTCTTTCAGTTTGGGAAGCCCTAAAGCCAATGCCGCCGTCAGGGAATGGCCCTCGCCGATGACTTGCGACAAAATCTGCGCCGCGCAGCCACGTAAATTCATAAACCTAGGACAACATCATGGGCCGGATGGGCATTCAGAAAATCCCGTCCGGCTATCCGTTTGCCTCCGGGTAACTGAACTTCCAGCAGCCGCAGGATACCTTGACCGGTGCTGACATCCAGATTGTTTTCGTTGCAGCTGACAGTGCCGGCGGGGTGATGGCTGTCTGCGGCGATCACGCTCGACCGCCATACCCGTAACACTTCGCCCTTAAACAGGGTTTGCGCCACCGGCCAAGCGTTTAAACCGCGTACTTTTCTGTCCAGCTCTACAGCGGATTGTTGCCAGTCCAGTACGGCTTCGTTTTTCTCCAGCTTATGTGCATAGCTTACCAAGGTTTCGTCCTGCGGCTCGGCAATCAGCGGGCCTTGTTCAAGCAAGTTGACCACATGAACCAGGCTTTCTGCTCCCAGCATCGCCAGCTTATCATGCAGGCTGCTGGAGGTGGCATCGTTATCAATAGGGCATTCCACTTTATACAGCATATCGCCGGCATCCAGTTTTTTTACCATTTTCATGATAGTAACGCCGGTTTTGCTGTCGCCTGCCATGACGGCTCGGTGTATCGGTGCGGCACCTCGCCAGCGCGGCAGCAGCGAACCATGTACATTGATGCAGCCCAGGCGCGGAATATCCAGCACGGCTTGCGGTAAAATCAGGCCGTAAGCGATGACTACCAGTAAATCGGCGTTTAGAGCCGCCAGTGCGGCAATATCGGCGCCATTTTTAAAGTTTTCCGGTTGAAAAACCGGTAGGCCGGCAGTCAGCGCCAATTCTTTAACAGGGCTGGCGCTGAGTTTTCGGCCACGGCCGGCAGGGCGATCCGGCTGGGTATAGACGGCGCAAACCTGATGAGCTGAATTCAGCAGCGCCTGTAAAGTGGGTACTGCAAAATCCGGGGTACCGGCGAAAACAATTTTCATGATGAGTCCTTATAGGCCTTGCGCCTTGTGGATTTTTTCCAGTTTGGATTTGATGCGGTTACGCTTAAAGCTAGACAGGTAATCGACAAATAATTTACCCAGCAGATGATCCATTTCATGCTGAATGCACACCGCCAGCAAGCCATTAGCGGCTAGTTGGAATGCCTCGCCCTGCAGATTGAGCGCTTGCACGGTGATGGTTTCCGCGCGGCTGACGTTTTCGAAAAAACCCGGCACGGACAGGCAACCCTCTTCGGATTCTTCCTCGCCGTTGCTGGCAATAATTTTTGGATTGATCAAACAGATAGGCGCGTCCTTGTTGTCGCTGACATCCATCACGACCACCCGTTTATGGACGTTGACCTGGGTTGCCGCCAAACCCACGCCTTTTGAGGCATACATGGTTTCCAGCATATCGCTTACCAAGGTTTTGATGCCGTCATTCACTAGCTCTACTTCCGTAGCCACCGTACGCAACCGTCTGTCTGGGAACTCCAGAATGGTTAGAATACTCACCCCACACTCCACACTTTTAACTTAATTGTAAGATTCTATCTGAAAATCAAGTGAGTTTGCAGCTGTGGTGGCGGTAGAATGAAATTTATTTGGCTGACGATGTCTGAAAATTCACGCTTAGCCGATCTTAAGATGAAAGATTTGTCACTATTCAGCTTCAATAGATAAACTGCATAGCTTAGGAGGCGCAGCAATCGCGAAAGATGCGCTTCACGCTGCGGCGCACATCCTATAACACCTTGGTTTACAAGCTAAAAAATTATGTTGAATAGTTACAAAGATTGCAATAATAAAACCCACTTTAAGGAGAGTCTGGCATGGCTTTAGTTTCATTGCGTCAACTTTTGGATTATGCCGCAGAGCATAATTTTGCCATTCCTGCATTTAATGTCAGTAATATGGAGCAAGTTCAGGCCATTATGCTAGCGGCGGATGCCTGCGACAGTCCGGTGATTATGCAGGGTTCCGCCGGCGCGAACCGATATGCCGGCGAGGTATTTTTACGGCATTTGATTCTGGCAGCCGTTGAACAATATCCGCATATACCCATTGTGATGCATCGGGATCATGCGCCTTCCCCGGATGTCTGCGCACAAGCTATTCAATCCGGCTTCAGTTCGGTGATGATGGATGGGTCTTTGCTGGAAGATATGAAAACACCAGCCTCTTTTGAATATAACGTGGCTGTTACTCGTGCTGTGGTCAAGATGGCTCATGCTTGTGGTGTCTCCGTTGAAGGCGAGATTGGTTGCCTGGGCTCATTAGAAAAAGAGTCATCGGCACAATTGGATCACAGTCAGTTGCTGACTGATCCCGATGAAGCGGTGGAGTTTGTCAAGCATACCCAAATAGACGCCCTGGCGGTGGCTATCGGCACCAGTCATGGCGCGTATAAGTTCAGCAAACCGCCTACCGGCGAAGTGTTGGTGATCAGCCGTTTAAAAGCATTGCAACAGCGATTGCCTAATACCCACTTTGTGATGCATGGCTCGAGTTCCGTGCCGCAAGATTGGTTAAAAGTTATCAATGATTATGGCGGGGATATTCCGCAAACTTATGGCGTACCGGTGGCTGAAATTGTTGAGGGGATTAAATATGGCGTCCGCAAAGTCAATATTGATACCGATTTGCGGATGGCTTCTACTGGCGCCATTCGCCGCTATTTAGCGCAACCGGAAAATGCCGCAGATTTGGATGCGCGCAAGATTTATCAAGCCGCCAGAGAGGCGATGCAAGCGCTTTGTCAGGAACGGTATCAGGTGTTTGGTTCTGCAGGGCATGCCGGTAAAATTAAAGCAGTGTCATTGAGTGAAATGGTTAAGTGCTATAACTAAGCAAGGGTAAAGCCGGCTTGGCGAAGAGCCGATTTTAGGATTAATATGCTGCAGCGCGATGGGCTCTACGTCGTTTAGCGCAGCCAATAATATTTTTTATATTGAAATCATTACGCCGAATGTGACTAATGAGAAGTTACGGGTTGTGCGTACCTAAGGTGCTGAAAGTTGCCTATAACCTTAGGCCAGTATTTTATCCAGCACCATCATAATAATAAATCCTATCATCAGCGAAAAAGTGGCAATCCGGGAACGACCGCAAGCGTGAGTTTCCGGAATAATTTCTTCACTGATTACAAACAGCATGGCGCCTGCCGCAAATCCCATCGCAATCGGTAAAATTGACGAAAACAGGGTCACCATGGTGATACCCAGGAAGCCTCCCACCGGTTCAACCAGCCCGGTTAAGGTCGCGATGCCGACAGCTTTCCATTTGTTGTAGCCTAGACCCACCAAAGGTAATGCCACCGCAAGGCCTTCCGGTAGGTTTTGCAGAGCGACTGCGATAGAAAGCACCAAGCCGTTATTTAAATCGCCTGATCCAAAGCTTACCCCAACCGCTACGCCTTCCGGGAAATTGTGGATAGTAATGGCTACGACAAATAAAGAGATTTTTTGCAGGGAATCCAGGCTGCTGTCGGTAACCGTATCGAAATGTAGATGCGGCAAACGTTTATCGGCGAAATGTAAAAAAAGCGCACCGATTAACATGCCTGCCGAAACAACCCACAGGCCGTTGCCCGGCCAGAACTTTTCGCCAAAATCAATGCCTGGCACCAACAGCGAAAAAGCCGTTGCAGCCAGCATGACGCCCGCGGCCGCGCCTAACATGCTGTTAAAAACATTTTGAGAAATATCTTTAACAAATAGGGCGGGCAGCGCGCCGATGCCAGTTGCCATACCGGCCAAAATGCTGGCAAAGAAACCGATGACCACTACTTCATCAAAAATCAGGTACAAGCTGCCAAAAATGATCAATTGCACGGCAAGAAACAAACCAGCGAGAACCGCATAACGCTGTAAAGGCGGTAAATCCATAATCTTATGGTATTGGGGGTGCTCTTGCAGCCGAAAATATTGTTGTTCTACAAATGACTGGATGGTTAGCATGTGTTTCCCCGTCTGATAAAGTGATGAGTCGCCGCAGATTATACTGAAGCTTGGGAAAAAAAACGGTGATTACTTTACCTAAGAATACTATGTTGTTAACTATTCAGCGTAAATAGGCAAACTGCATAGGATGTGTCGGCGCTAGGTAAGTGCATCAATCGCGACAGATGCGCTTCACGCTGTTCAGCACATCCTATAACACCTTGGTTTGCACGCTAAAAAATCACGCTGAATAGTTACTTTTAATATTGTTTGTCAATTTGCTTGCATTTTTTCTGGCTTAGCTGTTGACTTTTTAGAGGCGCCTATACATTTACCGCGTCAGGTATTTTGGATCACGATATTAGGAAATTTGCCGCTGTAGTCTCGGGCTTTTAAAGCCAGCTTGGCTGCCATTTTACGGGCAATGGCTTTATAAATTTGCGCCGGACGGCCGTCAGGATCGGCGATTAGCGTGGGTCTGCCGCTATCGGCGTTTTCACGGATGTTGATGTCCAGCGGCAAAGAGCCGAGTAAGTCGATTTTGTTTTTGATCGCCATCGCCACCCCACCGCCTTGCCCGAAAATAGCTTCTTCATGGCCGCAATGACTGCATATATGGATGCTCATGTTTTCCACTAAGCCTAAAATAGGTACATTAACCTTTTCAAACATAGCCAAGCCGCGTTGTGCGTCTATTAGCGCAATGTCTTGCGGAGTGGTGACGATGACGGCGCCACTGACCGGGATCTGCTGGGCTAGTGTTAATTGAATATCACCGGTACCGGGTGGCAAGTCAATAATCAGATAATCAACATCCGACCAATTGGTTTGCGTCAGCAATTGTTGTAAGGCACTGGTTACCATAGGGCCGCGCCATATCATGGCTTGATCGGCATCGACCAAATAGCCGATAGAGATGGTTTGTACCCCGAAAGAGATTTTCGGTTGCAGGGATTTTCCGTCCAGGCTTTCCGGTTGGCCGGATAAGCCAAGCATAGTTGGGATGCTGGGGCCGTAGATGTCGGCATCCAGAATGCCGACAGTTGCACCTTCTGCTGTGAGCGCTAACGCCAGATTCACCGCCGTCGTGGATTTGCCCACGCCACCTTTGCCTGAGGCGACGGCAATAATATTTTTAACGTTTGGTAGTGGTTTTAATGCCTTTTGTACAGAATGCGAGACAATATTGCTTGATACATCGACATTGACATTGCCTACATCTGCCAAGGTTTTTAGTTTTTGTTCCAGTTGTGATTTAAGTTCAGGCAGATAACTTTTGGCGGGATAGCCTAGCTCTATCTTGAGATTGATGTTGCCGTCGATGACGCTGAGTTGTTTGATGGATTTGGCAGATGCCAGATCGGTTTCAACATTTGGATCTATAAAGGTTTTAAGCAGATTTTCGACAGTGATTTTGTCAAGACTTGCCATGTAGCACTCCGTGGGGAAAATTACCAAGTAAATTACTACGTATATGATACTGCTTTAAAGTAGGTGATTAAACAAGCATCCTTAAGCAGATGCAAGTATTACTAATAAACCCCATGATTCCTAAAGAATTTTATCGCTCAACTTCTCATGCTTAACAGCCGATAAAACTTTAAAAGTGTTAAAATGATTAGATTTGTAGCTCTTGTTAATCCATTCATGAAACACGTCGAACTTCTTTCTCCTGCCGGCACCCTCCGTAATATGCGTTATGCGTTTGCTTTCGGTGCAGATGCTGTCTATGCCGGGCAACCGCGTTACAGTTTGCGGGTGCGTAACAATGATTTTATGGCCGATAATCTTGCTAAAGGTATAGCCGAAGCACATCAGCTGGGTAAAAAGTTTTTTCTGGCTGCCAATGTGATTCCGCATAATGCCAAGATCAAAACTTTTATCAAGGATATGGAACCTATCGTTGCCATGCAGCCGGACGCGTTGATTATGGCAGACCCTGGTTTGATCATGATAGCTCGCGAGCGCTGGCCGGAAATGGCTATCCATTTGTCGGTGCAGGCCAATACCGTTAACTATGCCAGCGTAAAGTTCTGGCAGCGCATGGGAGTGGAACGGGTGATTCTGTCGCGCGAATTATCATTAGACGAAATCGCTCAAATCCGTCAGGAATGTCCTGATATGGAGTTGGAGGTGTTTGTACACGGTGCTCTGTGCATTGCCTATTCCGGGCGCTGTCTACTGTCGGGTTATTTTAATCATCGCGATCCGAATCAAGGCACCTGCACTAACTCCTGCCGTTGGAAATATGATACTGTTCCGGCTCAAGAAAACGCCGAGGGCGATTATATTTTGGCCGATAGCCCCGTATTATCAATGGCCGACCTGAATCAAGGGCTAAATACTGCCAGCTGCGGTGGAGCCGAGCGTCATCCTTTGGCGGACAATATCTATTTTCTGGAAGAAGAAGGTCGACCAGGAGAGCTTTTGCCGGTGATGGAAGATGAAAACGGCACTTACATCATGAACTCCAAGGATTTAAGGGCTATTGAACATATTCAGCGTCTGGTGGAGATTGGTGTGGATAGCTTGAAAATTGAAGGCCGTACCAAATCGCATTTTTACGTAGCTCGTACCGCGCAAAGTTACCGGCAAGCGATAGATGATGCGTTGGCAGGCCGGCCCTTTCAGCCTGAATTGTTGGGTATTCTGGATAATCTGGCCAATCGTGGTTATACCGATGGTTTTTATCAGCGCCATCACACCCATGAGCAGCAAAATTATATCTCTGGTTATTCCAAAAGCCATCAGCAGCAATTTTGCGGTGAAATTACAGCTTACGATGCCAATAGCGGTTTGGCGGAAATCAGCGTCAAAAACAAATTTGCAGTCGGTGATAGACTGGAGTTGATTTTGCCTGCCGGCAATCAGGATATTAGGGTCGACGCCATGTTCGATAAATATGGCAACCCTATGCAGGAAGCTTTGGGTGGTGGTTATGAAGTGCGTATTCCGTTACCCGAGGCGACCTGTCAATATGGATTGCTGGCCCGCTATTTTTAATTTTTTCAGGAGGCAATCATGTCTTTTAGTACCGCAGATCTTTGCGACCGCTTTTCTGAGCAGGATAATTTTCAGATTGCCGAGCCGATTTTCAGATATTTTGGTAACAAGCGTCAGTTTAGCGGGCAAATCACTACACTGAAAGTTTTTGAAGACAATTCTCTGGTACGCAGTACGTTGGAAAATAAAGTCAAGGATAGAGTCCTGGTAATTGACGGCGGCGGCTCCAGGCGTTGTGCATTATTGGGTGATACCCTGACCAGTTTGGCGGTAGAAAATGGTTGGCAGGGCATTATCGTGTACGGTTGTATTCGCGGCTCAGAATTGATTGATCAACAGTCTATCGGTGTGATGGCGCTGAATACCCACCCTTTGCGCAGCAACAAACATGGTCAGTGTGAGGCGGATGTGATGATTACGTTTGCCGGGGTTAATTTCAAAAAAGATCATTTTTTGTATGCCGATCATGACGGAATTATCGTCGCAGAAGCAAAATTGGTTTAAAATCTTTTTATCATTACCAAGTAAAATACTCAAGATTATGCAAATTGTACTCGCAAACCCACGTGGCTTTTGTGCTGGTGTCGACCGGGCCATAGAAATTGTCGACCAGGCCATTGATACTTTCGGCGCCCCTATTTATGTGCGACATGAGGTGGTTCATAATCGTACTGTAGTAGATGGCTTAAAGGAAAAAGGCGCTATTTTTATAGAAGATTTGAGTGATGTGCCGGTTGGCTCTTATTTAATTTTTAGCGCCCATGGTGTTTCCAAACAGGTTCAAAAAGAGGCAGAAGAGCGCAATCTGACTGTCTTTGATGCCACTTGTCCGTTGGTGACCAAGGTGCATATGCAGGTTGCCAAACACGCCAAGCAGGATAGAGAAGTGATTTTGATCGGCCACGCCGGTCATCCTGAGGTGGAAGGCACCATGGGTCAGTACGTGAAATGTACCGAGCATGGTGATATTTATCTGGTGGAAACCCCGGCTGATGTCCAAAAGCTCAAGGTCAATAACCCGAATAATCTTGCCTATGTGACGCAAACCACGTTATCCATGACGGATACCAAAGTGATGGTAGATGCCCTGCGCGAACAGTTCCCCTCTATCAAGGAGCAAAAAAAGGATGATATTTGCTATGCCACGCAAAATCGTCAGGACGCGGTGCATGATTTGGCCGGTTTTGCCGATCTGATATTGGTGGTGGGCTCTCCGAATAGTTCAAACTCCAATCGCTTGCGTGAAATTGCCGAGCAACTAGGTAAACCGGCTCATTTGATCGATACCTATAGGGATATGGATAAAAGCTGGTTTGAGACCACTAAGGTCGTTGGCGTCACTGCCGGTGCATCAGCGCCGGAAGTGTTGGTTCAGGAAGTGATTAACCAGCTTAAGGAATGGGGCGGTGAGATGACGACGGTTAGAGAAAACCAGGGTATTGAAGAAAAAGTGGTCTTTTCCATTCCTAAAGAGCTTAAAAGACAAGTCCAGTCCTGACTTGTTTAATCCTCAGACTTAATGATGATATGGGTTTATAGTACAATTTCCCCTATGGTCGGCTGACATTAGCTGATCAAACTCACTAATATCAGAGATAAACAGACAGGTTCAGATGATGAAAACGATGGATGACAGAGACGGTTGGATATGGCTAGATGGAAACTGGGTTGAATGGCGTGAAGCGAAAGTCCACGTATTAACACACACTTTGCACTACGGCGCCGGCGTTTTTGAAGGTCTGCGCGCCTATAACGGCAAAGACGGTACTGCCATTTTCAAACTGAATGAACACACTGATCGGTTGTTCCGCTCCGCGCATATCATGAATATGAAAATGCCGTATTCCAAGGATGAAATTAATCAGGCCCATCGTGATGCCGTGGCAAAAAACAATCTGGACAGTGCCTATATTCGCAGCATGTGCTTTTTCGGTTCGGAAGGCATGGGTTTACGCGCCGATAATCTGAAAGTTCATGTGATGGTTGCCGCCTGGACCTGGGGTGCTTATTTGGGCGCCGAAAACATGGAAAAAGGCATTCGTATCCGCACTTCGTCTTATACCCGCAACCATGTGAACAGCACCATGTGCAAAGCCAAGGCGAACGGCAATTACATTAACTCCATTCTGGCTTTGCAGGAAGCTTTGGCAACGGGTTATGACGAAGCTCTGCTGCTGGATCATGAAGGCTTTGCTGCCGAAGGCAGCGGTGAGAACTTGTTTATTGTTCGTAACGGTAAACTTTATACGCCGGAAACTACCTCGGCTTTGGAAGGCATTACCCGTGACACCTTAATCACCATTGCTCGTGAACAAGGCTTTGAGGTGAGTGAAAAACGCATTAGTCGTGATGAAGTATATATTGCCGACGAGGCGTTTTTTACCGGCTCTGCGGCTGAAGTGACGCCAATCCGCGAATACGATGGCCGCGCAATCGGTAGCGGTAGTCGAGGCCCCATCACCGAAAAATTGCAAGCATTGTATTTCGATTACGTCAACGGGCGTCGCGATGATCATCGCGAATGGTTAAGTTTCGTTCGTTAACCGTGCCGCAAAACATATTGGTCATCGGCCCATCCTGGGTCGGTGATATGGTGATGGCGCAAAGCTTGTTTATCACCTTGAAACAATATCAGCCACACGCTCGGATTGATGTCTTGGCGCCGGCTTGGTCTTTCCCTTTATTGGCGCGGATGCCGGAAGTTAATCAGGCTTTGCCCATGCCGCTCAAGCATGGGCATTTCGGCTTAACCACTCGCATCCAGCTTGGCTGTCGGCTGCGCAGCAATCATTACCGACAAGCCATTGTGCTGCCCAATTCCTGGAAATCGGCAATCGTGCCGTTTTTTGCTCATATCCCTATTAGAACGGGGTATCTGGGCGAAATGCGCTGGGGTTTGCTGAACGATGTACGCTTGCTCAATAAAAATAGTCTGCGCATGACTGTCCAGCGTTTTGTTGCGCTGGGATTGTCGGCTGATGCGCCGCAGCCGCCTTATTATCCATTACCAAAATTAGCGATTAATAGTGAGCAGCAACGGGCAGTGTCTGCAAAATTTGGTTTAAACCATGGCGGCAAAATTTTAGCGTTATGTCCAGGCGCTGAATACGGCCCGGCCAAACGTTGGCCTAGCCGGCATTTTGCGGAAATTGCTAGGCAAATGCATAGACTAGGCTGGCAGGTGTGGCTGTTCGGCGCCGATAAAGACACGGCTGTTGCCGAAGAAATTAATACTTTATCGGGTGGTGTTTGCGCTGATTTGATTGGTAAAACCAGTTTAGGGGAGGCGGTGGATTTGTTGTCGCTGACGACTGTTGTGGTCAGTAACGACTCTGGATTGATGCATATCGCCGCCGCAGTGAATAAAAAAGTGATTGCGCTGTATGGTTCTTCCGACCCCGGCTTTACACCGCCGCTACATGCCGAGGCCTTAATTCTTAATCTTAACCTTGCCTGTTCGCCGTGTTTTAAACGTGAATGTCCTTTAGGGCATACCCGTTGTTTAACTGATATTTTGCCTGAAGCGGTACTGGCGGCGATTGACGCCACCAGCGCTTGAGTCATGAAAATCGCCATCGTTAAGCTCTCGGCTTTGGGCGATATAGTACATGCTATGCCGGCATTGCAATTTATTAAAGCCGCAATGCCAAGTGCCCAAATTGATTGGCTGGTCGAGCAGGGGTTTGCTGATGTATTGGCGGATAATCCTGACATACATCGGATTTTGCCGGTTAATCTTAAAGCGCTGAAAACCGATAAGTCGGCTACCTTTAAACAAATCGGCAACATCAAAGCCTATGCCAAGCAGCATTATGATATGGTAATTGATGCGCAAGGCTTAATCAAATCGGCACTGGTGGCGCGGCTGTTATCCAGTGCCTGCATCGGTTTCGATAAAAACTCCATCCGTGAAAAACCGGCGGCTTGGCTTTATCGGCAAGTCGTCGCCTGCCCCTATGATGCCAACACCATACGGCGCAATATCACGGTACTCACCGAACCGTTAGGGATTAACGTAACTGACGAGCAGATCAGCCATAAACAACCGTTTCTATTTTTCCAGCCGCCGAAGCTGGATTTAACCGAGTATTGGCAATCTGGTCAGCAGCATGTGCTATTGGTGGTAGGTTCTACCTGGCCCAGCCGCAATTATCCTAAGGAAAGTTTTTTACAAATTGTAAAGGCGCTGCCAGCCAATTGTTTAATTTGCTGGGGTAGTGAGCAAGAGCGCGTCATTGCCGAATGGATAGCTAAGCAGAGTACAGCAAGGGTTTTACCGCGCTTAAGCCTGAATGATCTTAAAGCAGTGATTGCCAAAACAGATTTGCTGATCGGCAATGATACTGGCCCTACGCACATGGCTTGGGGTTTAAATCGGCCATCTATCACCTTGTTTGGCCCTACGCCGGTCAGTCGAGTGTGGCAAACCGATATTAATAAGGTTTTAAAATCGCCGTCATTGGTAAATCCTTACAAGCTAAATAAAAATGATTTTTCGATAGGCGAAATATCGGCAATCTCTGTTATCGCCTTGGCGGAGTCATTGCTGAAATCATGCTAAAATCTACCGCTTAAAATATTATTTAAGGGAAAACCATGAGCCAAATTACCATAGAACACAACCCTAGCCAGGAACGCTTACAGGAACTGGGCGTTGCCGATTGGCCGATCTGGGAAAAAGAAGTTTCTGAATTTACCATTGATTTTGACGAAACAGAAACCGCCTATGTATTGGAAGGCGAGATTTTAGTTACGCCGGTGGGTGGTGAGCCGGTGCGAATTGTGGCTGGCGATCTAGTGGTGTTTCATGAAGGCCTGGACAGCAACTGGCAAGTCATCCAACCACTGCGTAAACACTATAGCTACGATTAATTTAGCGGCTTGATTATTGCGGGATGGAATGTCCGAAATGCTTTGGGCCAGCACAAAATTTGCTTATGGCAGTATTTGCAAAGCGCCAGAACATTTCGGGCTGCTCCAAAATTTCGTGCTGTTACGGCAAATTGTCGCCAACACCCCCTTTCCAGGATTTACCCGTCAGCCAAGCACCAAGTACCGGCTCAAACGCCTTATTACTCTGATCACGAAACTGAAACGGGGTGGAAACCAGTGCCATTCCTTGGTTGATCAACACCGCAAAATGTAGATGCGGGCCGGTGGTTAAACCAGTATTGCCGGAATAAGCGATCAAGCGGCCGGTTTCTACCCTGGCACCCGGCGAAACCTGGGCTTTTTCCAGGGCTAGATGAGCATACACGGCCATGGAGCCATCGTCATGCAGTATCCTGATGCTGTTGGCTTTACTGGCGTAAGATAGTTCGGTGCCATTGCCGTCATAGTCATCTTCGGTTTCCAATACCACGCCGCCGCGTGCAGCATATACCGGAGTACCTATCGGCATCATGATGTCGACAGCATAGTAATTCTGTGGATCGGTATGGCTAAATTCGCCGCCAAATCCCTGGGTGATCTGATAACGACTGTTGTCTGAGAAAGGCGGCGCATACAAGGTGTCGCTGTGGTAATCAGTGAGTGGTCGGCCAGTGACATATTGCAATTGCAGGGAATAGTGGCCTGTCTCTGTCGGGTCGCCGCTACGGACCGTCAGCAGCGGTGCGGATTGGCCGGGTTCCACCACAAAACGGCTGGGCAAGGGTGGCGTGGCGATGACATTGTTGTGCGCCCCCCAATCGATTTCAACTTCGATTGGGCCAGGATAGTGGTTCAACACATAAAATGCCGGATTGGCTTGGTCGCCGCTTTGTTCCAGCCAGACCCGCTGCTTGCGGCTGGGCTTCATTTGCCGGATTTCAACCTTGTCCAGCGTGGCAGGTTGTTGATCGGTAAAATGCCATAAGCCTTGTTCATCCTGATATTTATAGAGCTTTTTCGCTACGCAGGTTGGGGTAACCAGCAGTAGCGAAATCAGTAGAACCAGACCAATTTTCGCCATAGAACGTAGTGCTGTTATTTGCGGGTAGAGCTAAACGTGTACGAACGGACTATGCCTTGCTGATCAAAACGAATCAGCAAATCCTGTGTGTCATCGGCACCGAATAAGGAATATTTATAAATGCCGTAAGTCCAGGTTAGCCGGCCATCTTCCAGGCCGGTACGCCAGGGAATGCCGAATTGTTCGGAAATATCCTGCTTACGGGTTTGGCCGATTTTAATCTCAGGTACTCGGCTGGCTGCAAATTCCTGCCCCACAGAAAAACAACCGGTTAGTTGGGTGCCGGCGATACCGCCCAGCAACAACCATGAACCAAGTTTTGCGGCTTGAAAATGTTGGTTTGAAAAGAGCTTTTTCATAAATTTTGCCTATTTGAGAAAGTGATTATAAAAAGCGAGGAACTTGGATATTCTCGCAATAATCTAGACAGCTCTGCGCAGAATAGCAAGCTTTGTTGGCAGTCGTCATTTTCGGCGGATTTTTTGACAATTTTGTTAAAAAGTGCAAAAGTTGGCGTTATATTCGCGAAAAAATCTAACTTAAAAACTAGGGTTTATATTCTCATACAGCCTCCCAGCCATAGCTTGAAGCATATTATCGCCAATGAACAGTCAAACTGATACCGCACTCGCCAATACCCTGAGATTCGACAACCGGTTTATCCGTGAATTACCAGAGGATGCAGAAGCCGATAATTATCGACGTCAAGTTTACGCTGCCTGTTATTCGCGGGTGTTGCCTAAGGTAGTCAAGCAGCCGAGCTTGATCGCTTATTCTCAGGAAATGGCCAAACAATTAGGCTTATCTGAGCAAATTTGTCAATCCGAGCATTTTAGCCAGGTTTTTGTCGGTAATCATTTAACTGTCGGTATGGAACCCTTTGCCTGTTGTTATGGCGGTCATCAATTTGGACAATGGGCGGGGCAATTGGGTGATGGGCGGGCGATTAATTTGGGTGAGGTGGTAACGCCGCAAGGCGATTATCTGACGCTGCAATTAAAAGGGGCGGGATTGACCCCTTATTCCCGCAGCGCCGATGGTTTGGCCGTGCTGCGCTCATCTATCCGCGAATTTTTATGCAGTGAAGCTATGCATCATTTAGGGGTGCCGACCACTCGCGCCCTAAGCGTGATTTTAACCGGCGAGCAAGTGCGGCGCGATATGTTTTACGACGGCAATCCGCAAATGGAGCCCGGCGCCGTGGTGTGTCGGGTGGCGCCATCGTTTACGCGTTTTGGCAGTTTCCAGATATTTACAGCCCGTGATGATTTGGACACCCTGAAAAAACTACTGGATTACACCATTCGCACCGATTTTCCACAGTTAGGGGAGCCGAGTGCCGCAGTTTATGTGCAGTGGTTTGCTGAGGTTTGCAAGAAAACCGCCGAAATGATTATCCACTGGCAGCGTGTTGGTTTTGTGCATGGGGTGATGAATACCGACAATATGTCGGTACTCGGTCTAACGATAGATTATGGCCCTTACGGATGGCTGGAAAATTACGATCCCGATTGGACGCCAAATACCACCGATGCTCAGGGGCGAAGGTATCGCTTTGGTCATCAACCCAAGGTCGCTCATTGGAATCTGGTGCAACTGGCTAATGCCATTTATCCTTTGGTGAAAAGAGCGGAGCCATTACAGCTGGCAGTCAATAATTACTTGGCCGGTTTTGAGCAAGGCTGGCAAGAGATGATGGCAAATAAACTCGGTTTGTTGCCGGCTAATATTCAGCAGGAATCACAACTGATAGGTGATTTATTAACCTTGCTGCAAGCGGCGGAAATCGATATGACCCTGTTTTATCGTGGTTTAGCTGATATCGGTGTTGATCAGGCTGTTGCCGGTTTTCATACCTTGCTGGAAGATTGCAGTTATGCACCACTCTCTGAAGACAGTAGAGAGTTGGCGACAGCCTGGTTTGCAGCTTATCAAGCTCAGCTTCGCCAAGATGGTCGCAGCGATGCGGAGCGTCGGCTTGTAATGAATGCCGTAAATCCCAAGTATGTGCTGCGCAATTATCTGGCGCAACAGGCGATAGATCAAGCCGAGCAGGGCGATTATAGTTTGGTACATGAATTGCTTGCGGTGTTACGGCAACCTTATGCCGAGCAGCCGGATAACATAAAATTTGCCGCCAAGCGCCCTGATTGGGCGAAACAAAGGGCGGGCTGTTCGATGTTGTCGTGTAGTTCCTGATTTGTACCAAAAAGCTGGAGCCCTTGGTAAATCTGAGGTTATCAAAGGTTTTAAACAATAGCAATCTTAAAAAAACATGCTCAAATTGGTCATTTCAGGTATCCTTTTATTACCTTGTCCAACGATTTTTACCAGGCGCCCTAAATGAGCAATAGTTTAAACACAGACCTTACCGGAATATCAGACATTGATCCAGCAGAAACCCGAGAATGGATAGAAGCACTGGAATCAGTTATTGAAAAAGAGGGCAGTGATCGAGCCAGTTTTCTGATTGAAAAACTGGTCTGCACCGCCAGACGGTCAGGTTCCGATATTCCATTTTCGGCTAATACAGCCTATGTCAATACCATTTCTATTGATAAACAACCCAAGTTTCCAGGCAATACCGATATAGAGCGAACTATTCGTTCTTATGTCCGCTGGAATGCGATGATGATGGTGCTTCGCGCCAATAAATACACCAATGTTGGCGGACATATTGCCAGCTTTGCTTCTGCCGTTACCTTATACGATGTTGGCCAAAACCATTTCTGGAATGCCCCCGGCGATAAACACGGCGGAGACCTGATTTTTAGCCAGGGGCATTCCGCTCCTGGTACTTATGCCAATGCATTTTTGTTGGGCCGACTCAGCGAAGCGGAAATGGATAATTTCCGTCAGGAAGTGGGTGGGCATGGTTTGTCATCTTATCCGCACCCTTGGCTGATGCCGGATTTCTGGCAATTTCCGACGGTTTCCATGGGTTTAGGCCCTATCATGGCAATTTATCAAGCCCGATTTATGCGTTATATGCAGGATCGTGGCTTTGCAAATACCGAAGGCCGCAAAGTTTGGGCGTTTTTGGGCGATGGTGAAACCGACGAACCGGAAACTCTTGGCGCTATTGGTATGGCGGGTCGGGAAAAATTGGACAACCTGATTTTTGTGGTTAACTGTAATCTGCAGCGTCTGGATGGGCCGGTACGCGGCAACGGCAAAATCATTCAGGAACTGGAAAGCAATTTCCGTGGCGCTAACTGGAATGTGATTAAAGTCATTTGGGGGCGGCGGTGGGATCCTATCTTGGCGCGTGATAAAAAAGGCTTGGTGATCAAGCGCATGATGGAATGCGTGGACGGTGATTATCAAACCTTTAAATCCAAAGATGGTGCCTATGTTCGGGAGCATTTCTTCAACAGTCCGGAATTGCAGGAACTGGTTAAAGATTATACCGATCATGATATTTGGGAACTTAACCGGGGCGGCCACGATACTATTAAAGTTTTCTCAGCCTATCAGGCCGCCAACAAACACACCGGTCAACCCACGGTGATTCTGGCTAAAACCATTAAAGGTTACGGCATGGGCGATTCCGGTCAGGCCCAAAACACCAGCCATCAGCAAAAGAAGATGAGCATGGATTCGATCAAGCGGATACGCGACCGTTACCAACTGCCCGTTAGTGATGAAGAATTGCAAAATCTGCCTTATCTGCGCTTTGCCGAAGATTCCGAAGAATTAAAATATATGCGTCAGCGTCGGGTGGAACTGGGCGGTTATCTGCCTGCTCGTCGCGCCAAGGCCTATCCTTTGGAAGTGCCGGCGTTGTCCAGCTTTAAAGCCTTACTGGAAGGTACGGCCGAAGGACACGAAATTTCTACTACCATGGCTTTTGTCCGCATCCTGAATATGCTGGTTAAAGACAAGCAGATCGGTAAGCGTATTGTGCCTATCGTGCCTGATGAATCAAGAACCTTTGGCATGGAAGGTATGTTCAGACAATTGGGGATCTGGTCGCAAGTCGGGCAGCTATATACTCCGCAAGACGCCGAACAACTGATGTTTTATAAGGAAGACAAGCACGGACAAGTGCTGCAGGAAGGCATTAACGAAGCAGGTGGTTTATGCGACTGGATTGCTGCAGGTACTGCCTACTCCACGCATGGCGTACCGATGATCCCGTTTTTCATCTATTATTCCATGTTCGGTTTTCAACGGGTAGGCGACTTAATCTGGGCTGCTGCGGATCAAAGAACGCGCGGTTTCCTGTTGGGCGGTACTGCCGGTAGAACCACGCTAAATGGTGAAGGATTACAGCACGAAGACGGGCATAGCCATTTAATTTCGGCTACGGTTCCCAACTGCTATTCTTATGACCCCACCTTCGCTTGTGAACTGGCGGTGATTATTCAGGATGGTTTACGACGGATGTATGTAGAGCAGGAAGACATTTTCTACTACATCACGCTGATGAATGAAAATTACGAACAGGCAGCGCTGCCGGAAGGTGCGGAAGCCGACATTCTGAAAGGGATGTATTTGTTTAAAAAAGGCCTGAGCAGCCAAAAGCCACGAGTACAATTGTTGGGTTCCGGCACTATTTTCATTGAAGTGATTGCGGCTGCCAAATTGCTGCATGAAGATTGGGGCGTTGAGGCTGATCTTTGGAGTTGTCCAAGTTTTACCGAGCTGGCTCGCGATGGGCAAAGCGTTGACCGTTGGAATCGTCTGCATCCGACTGAAAAACCGCGTATCTCTCACGTCGAATTACGTCTGGCAGAAAGTAAAGGGCCGGTGATTGCCGCATCTGATTACATCCGCGCTTTTGCAGAGCAAATCAGACCGTATGTCAAAAAAGCTTATACCGTATTAGGTACCGATGGCTTTGGCCGCTCCGATACGCGCGCTAATTTGCGCAGTTTTTTCGAAGTCGACCGTTACCACATTACCGTCGCTGCACTGTACAGTCTGGTGCAAAGCGGCGAATTCGAAGCATCCAAGGTTGAAGTTGCCATTGCAAAATACAACATCAACCCAGAAGCAACCTCACCCTGGTTGATTTAACGGAAAGTACGATATGAGTTTTTTAATTGAAGTAAAAGTACCTGATCTGGGTAATGTCGCTGATATTGACATTATTGATGTACTGATTAAACCGGGCGATGAAGTCGTAGCCGAACAAACTTTGGCAGTGATGGAAACTGACAAGGCGACCATGGATTTACCGTCCAGTTCTGCCGGTAAAGTGCAGCAAGTGCATATCAAGGTGGGTGATAAAGTGGCGGAAGGTACGCTGATTGTCACCTTGGAAGTGAATGATGAGCCGGCATCGCCCAGCAAGCCGGTGCAAACACCGGCCGCCGCTGTTGCCGCGGTCGAAGCTACATTGGCACAAGCCTCTGAGATAACAGCAGCAATACCGGCGCCTGCACCTGCACCTGCACCTGCTGCAGTGGTTGATGTCGTGAGCAGTAATAATGCTCATAAACCTCACGCTACTCCTAGCGTTAGATTGTTTGCACGGGAACTGGGCGTTGATCTGGCTAAAATCAGCAATGGCAGTGGTCGCAAAGGCCGAATTTTAAAAGACGACGTTAAAAACTTCGTCAAGCAAGCTTTGTCTACACCGGTTGTCGGCACTACCGGCGCCGGCATTCCGCCGATTCCCAGCGTCGATTTTTCGCAATTTGGTCATATAGAAGAAAAACCGCTGAGCAAAATCAAACGACTGACTGGACAAAGCTTGACTCGGGTGTGGTTGAATTTGCCTTTGGTTACCTACCATGACGAAGTCGACATCGGCGAGATGGAAGATTTCCGCAAATCCGTCAACGCCGGCTTAAGCAAAGATGCGATCAAGCTGACCGGGTTGGTTTTCATTATGAAGGCGCTGGTTGCGGCTATGCAAAAATACCCGGCGTTTAATAGTTCTTTGTCATCAGATGGCGAAAGATTGATTTTTAAACACTATTTTCATGTCGGTATTGCTGTTGATACTCCGAATGGCTTGGTGGTGCCGGTGATTCGCGATGTCGATCAAAAAAGCATATCCCAACTATCTGCGGAATTGGCCGAAAAAAGTGAGTTAGCCAGACAAGGCAAGCTTAAACCGACTGATATGCAAGGCGGCTGTATCACTATTTCCAGTTTGGGCGGCATTGGCGGCACGGCGTTTACCCCAATTGTCAATGCCCCGGAAGTCGCGATCTTGGGGGTAACCCGCGCCAAAATTCAACCTGTCTGGAATGGCAGCAGCTTTGAACCTAAATTAATGCTGCCGCTGGATCTTACTTATGATCACAGAGTAATTGATGGCGCGGAAGGTGCTCGCTTCATGGAAGCTTTAAAAAATTATCTCGGCGATATTCGTCGTTTGTTACTGTAGGGGAAGGCATATGGAAAGCAATGCTGTGATTCATGCTGAAGTCCTGGTACTGGGCGGTGGCCCTGGCGGCTATACCGCCGCCTTTCGTGCTGCTGACCTTGGTAAAAAAGTGGTGCTGGTGGAACGCGAACCGGTATTAGGTGGAGTGTGCCTGAATGTGGGCTGTATTCCTTCCAAAGCGCTACTGCATGTTGCCCAAGTCATTCATGAGGCCGAAGCCTTTGCTGAGCATGGTGTCAGTTTCAGCAAACCAGTGGTTGATCTGGATAAAGTCAGAAGCTGGAAACAAAGTGTTACTCAAAACTTGAACCAAGGCTTGGCAAAATTGGCGAAGCAGCGCAATGTTACGCTGGTGCAAGGCACAGGCAAATTTGCATCAGCTAATAGTCTGGTAGTAGAGAGCGAAAAAGGCAGTCAAACCGTTAGTTTTGATCATGCCGTTATCGCTGCCGGATCACATCCGACTAAAATCCCGGTATTTCCTAACGACGATGAACGTTTGTGGGATTCTACCGATGCATTGGCGTTAAAAACTGTTCCAGGTAAACTATTAATTGTCGGCGGCGGCATTATCGGCTTGGAAATGGCCACGGTTTATCATGCGCTGGGTTCAAAAATCAGCGTGGTGGAATTAATGGATCAAATCATTCCCGGTTGCGATAAAGATTTGGTCACGCCTTTGCAACGCAAGATTAAGAAACAATACGATAACCTGTGGTTGCAAACCAGAGTGCAGGCCATAGAATCCACCGCAGAAGGTTTAAAAGTCAGTTTTGAAGGCAAAAATGCGCCGGAATCAGAAGTATTTGACGCTGTGCTGGTGGCAGTAGGTCGCAGGCCTAACGGTAAACAAATTGATGCCGATAAAGCCGGCGTCAACGTCGATGAGCATGGTTTTATTGCCGTGGACAAGCAGCAGCGCACCAATGTCAGTCATATTTTTGCAATTGGCGACATCGTGGGCAACCCGATGCTGGCGCACAAAGCCACTTACGAAGCTAAAATTGCCGCCGAAGTGATCAGTGGGATAAAAGCCGGTTTTGATGCGCTGACTATTCCTTCCGTGGCATACACCGATCCAGAAGTGGCCTGGATGGGGCTGACGGAAAATCAGGCTCAGCAACAAGGCATTGCTTACGAAAAAGCGGTATTCCCGTGGGCGGCTAGCGGCCGGTCATTGGCGTTGGGGCGTAACGAAGGCATTACTAAAATTTTGTGCGATCAGGATACCGGTCGTCTGCTTGGTGCCGGCATCGTCGGCCCCGGTGCCGGCGAACTGATTGCCGAAGCGGTGTTAGCCTTGGAAATGGGTGCGGATGCCGCAGACATCAGTTTGACGATACACGCCCATCCAACCTTGTCGGAAACCTTTGCGTTTGCCGCAGAGATGTTTGAAGGCACCATCACTGATTTGTACGTCAAGAAAGAAAAGAAGCATTTGTAAGTTGTCATGTAACTAGTAGGATGGGTAGCGCGTGAGCAAAACCCATCGCTTAGGCGTAGGGTGGGCACGTAGTTTGTACCCACCCGGGGTAGCAGACAAACGATCTTTCAATCGGAGCAGCTTAAGTCAGCAGCATAGGATTTGCCGACGCATCAGTCGCGGCAGATGCGCTTCACGCTGTTCAGCACATCCTATAACAGCCTGTTTTTCAAATTAAAAAATCAAGCGGCCTTCAACATTTCTTCAGTTCTGCCCAACAAGCCATCCCGACCGCTTTCGGCAAACGCCAAAATCCTGCTAGACTGATCATCGGCAATTGCCAATTCATGTAAGGTGTCGGCCAAGTGCGCCATCACCACATCATAATGAAAGTCTTCCGGCAGCAATTTCATCAAATGCGAATGCGCCTCGCAGACCAAGGTGATGGGGCGAATATCCCGTCCGCCGATAATCTCCAGTAAAAAGCCGAAGTCGCGACCGGTGACCAAGGCTGGCTTGGCATTGGTTCTGGCAAATGCGACGGTAAAATAATCATCTAATAAGCTTAAAGATTCGTCGGCAGTGCTTTTCGAGTCCAGCACAGCCACTAAAAAACGCTGCAATGCGGCGCTCTGATCAGCCGCCGGTCGGGTAAAAAAGAAACGGTTAATTCGATAATCGGCCAGCATTTTGTCATACAGGGTATCAACAATTTGTTTAAGCAACGATGCATTGCCTAAAAAGCCTGGGTTAGCTTGCAGTTGTGAAACAACGGACGTATTCATTATTATTCTCCTACCATTGCTAAAAATAATGTAACGCATTCAGCGTGATTTTTTTATTTTGCAAACCGAGGTGTTATACGATGTGTTGAACAGCGTGAAGCGCATTTGCACCTCCTGATGTCGGCATCCTATACGGTTTATCTATTGATGCTGAATAGTTACAAAACAATAAGATGTTGAGTGTTCCAGTAAGTTCAGTTTTGTCAAATTCTTAGCAATGAAAGAAGGGGGAGCTATTCAGCGCTCCCAGGATACGTGCACGTCCTATGCTGTTTTTTTATTTAAGCTGAAGAGTTTCGGTGGGTTTAGAGGCGTTGAGGCTGCCGCTAAACCCGCTCTCAATGCAGTTGTGTTACCCTAAAATTCAGAATTAACTGCTTTTTTTGCTTTCAAAAAACTTAGCCAGCGCCACGGCTCTATCATTGCTGACAGTTTGCGCATGTGGGCGGCTTTCTATCAGTTTGATATAGGCATCAATGCCGGGTATATTTTCCGCGACCAAATCTTTACCATAAAGCTGCTGAGTGGCGTAAGCAATCAGTTGTAAATGCGGCCAGGCGATAACGTCGGCAATGGTAAATTCATCACCTAGAGCATAAGGTGCCAGTTTCAACAATCTGGATACACCAATTAAACCGCTGCTGACTTTGCTTTCTACTTCGTCTTTAATTTCCTGAGAGACTTTGCCACCGAATATTGCCTCTGAGTAAATGCGGCGGGCGATCAGTTCTACATTTAATTCCAGATGCTGTACAAACTCCCTTACTTTAGCGCGTTGATAAGGATGCGCCGGATACAAGGGATGTGCCGGGAAGGCGTCTTCCAGATACTCTAAAATCGCTTGCGATTCAGACAAATAACCCTCATCCGTTTTAATAAACGGAACTTTGCCCAAAGGCGAACGTTGCAAAATGGCATCGTCCTGGCTAGGGGCAACCACTTCTTCGTTAAACGGGATTTCTTTTTCCAGCAGTGCAAATTTGACTTTGTTGTAATAATTGCTGATAGGTAAACCGTACAGTGTGATCATTGAGTTATCTCCAGAGTTGAAAAAAAGACAGAACAGACTGGTCTGTCTGTTGAAATAATACAGACAAGTCTGTATAGTTGCAAATTATTTTTTATGACAAATCATGGCGCGTAATCTTCAAGAACATATCCTCAATACCGCATCCGAGCTTTTTTACACGCAAGGCATTAAAGCCACCGGCATAGACGCCATCATCAAAGCGACCGGCATCGCCAAAATGAGTCTGTATAAATATTACCCGTCAAAAGATGCTTTAGTGCTGGCACACTTGCAACGCAGTAAAGAGCAAATCAGCCAACTGCTGTTAAACGGCATTCAGGCTAAGGCCGGTGGGCCAAAACAAAAATTGCTGGCGGTGTTTGAGGTATTTGCAGAAATGTTAGCCTGTCCAGGTTTTCGTGGTTGTCCTTTCATCAACGCCGCCGCCGAGTTTGCCGAAACCAACAATCCGGTGCAACAGGCATCCGCTAACTTTAATCGGGATTTTTGCGAGCTGTTAACCGATTTGGCCGCTCAGGCAGGCGCCGCCAAGCCGGAAGAACTAGCAAGCCAATTGGCGATGCTGATCAGCGGCGCGATAGTCACCGAACAACTGCAAAGACAATCCGGCGCCATGCAGCTGGCTTACACGGCGGCGGAAATTTTGATTGAGAAGAGTTTGTTGAAGGGGGAATGATTTGGTTTGGCGGCTAAATGCGTCATCTTATTCAATCGACCTATTGAGTTCAAACAAACTCGGATTCCAGTATTGGCTCACCATCTTCGAGTAACATTTCAATCTTAATTCAGAGAGTGCCGCAAGAAGGCAGCCCAATAGCTGACAAGTTGGGCTTTTGGCACCGGTCTGTCTGGCAGAGGTTTGCGCGGCATGGATGCCGCGCCAAAGCCTATATGGATATATTTACGGCGTCCTCTGTCAGACAGGCCGGCGCCAAAAGCCGGGGTAGCTGACCAAGCCTAAAAAACAGTAGGAACCTCAACTGCGAGTTTAACGCGCGTTATCAATCCAGCTGCCACCTCAGGATTTGCCAGCATTTTTTAACTAATTCGTCATGCGTCATTTTTAAGCTCTTTCATCCTCGATCTAGCCAACTGGATTTGCCGCTGGGAGTGGTAATTATTAGCACTTTCGCCCTCACCCCGGCCAACTCCAACCATCCACCTCAGGCAAATCCGTACCATGCGCATAAGCATAATTGCGGCATTCTATCTGCTTATCCAGCATTTTTTCCTTAACATGAGCGCCGGCAACCCGTAATTCAGCAATTCTATCAATGGCGTCAATCACCAGACTAAAGCGGTCAATTTGGTTTTGTATCGCCAGTTCCAGCGGGGTGTTGATGCTGCCTTTTTCCTTGTAACCGCGTACATGCAGGTTTTTATGATTGTTGCGGCGATAGGCGAGGCGGTGTATCAGCCAGGGATAACCATGGAAATTAAACAAGATAGGCTTATCCAGTGTAAACAAGCTATCAAAATCCCGATCCGACAGGCCATGCGGATGCTCGGAAATAGGGGTTAGTTTGTACAGATCAACCACATTGATAAAGCGTACCTTTAAATTAGGAAAATACTGGCGCAGGATCATCACCGCCGCCAGCCCTTCCTTGGTGGGAATATCCCCGGCGCTGGCGATCACCAAATCCGGTTCGGCGCCGTCGTCGTTGCTGGCCCATTCCCAAATACCGATGCCCTTGGTGCAATGCTTTATCGCGGCATCCATATCCAGATACTGTAAATGCTTTTGTTTATCGCACACAATCACATTGATATAGTCGGTGCTTTTTAGGCAATGGTCACTAACCACCAGCAAGGTGTTCACATCCGGCGGCAGATAAATACGGGTGACAGCTGGGCTTTTATTGACCACCAAATCCAGAAAGCCGGGGTCTTGATGGGTAAAACCGTTATGATCCTGACGCCAGACCGTGGACGTAATCAATAAATTTAACGAGGATACCGGTGCCCGCCAGGCAACGGCTTTGGACATCGCCAGCCACTTAGCATGTTGATTAAACATTGAATCGATCACATGCACAAAGGCTTCGTAAGTGGAAAAGAAACCGTGCCGGCCGGTCAGTAAATAACCTTCCAGCCAGCCTTCTAAAGTATGTTCGGAAAGCATTTCCATTACTCGGCCATCGACGGCAAGTTCGCCGCCGTCGGCATCTTCCGGCAAATAATCGGCCAACCAGGTTTTTTTGCTGACCTGATAAATATCATCCAATTTGTTAGAGCTGTTTTCATCGGGGCTGAATACCCGGAAATTCTGCAGATTGGCCTGCATAATGTCTCGCAAAAATTTGCCTAATGGCCGGGTGTTTTCCGCGCTGATCTGGCCGGGTTTTTCCAGCTCAATTCGGTAATCATGGAAATTAGGCATTTTTAGCGCTTTGCGCAAGCGCCCACCGTTGGCATGAAGATTGGCGCTCATTCGCCGTAGGCCGGTTGGGGCTAGGGCTTTTAGTTCGGTTTGCAGTTTGCCTTCGGCGTCGAACAGCTTTTCCGGTTGGTAAGAACGCAGCCAGGCTTCCAGTTGCGCCAAGTGTTCCGGGTTTTCGCGTACCCCGCTCAGCGGTACCTGATGGGCGCGCCAGAAACCTTCTACTTTATGATCATCCACCTGCTGTGGCCCAGTCCAGCCTTTGGGCGAACGTAAAACGATCATCGGCCAACGTGGGCGGATGGCTAGTTCGCTACTGCGGGCTTCAGCTTGAATCCGGCGAATTTCCAGTACGCACTGCTCCAGCGTGGTCGCCATTTTTTCATGCATAACCAATGCTTCGGTACCTTCAACAAAATAAGGCGTCCAGCCATAGCCCTGAAACAGTTTTTCTAGTTCATCGTGGCTAATCCGGGAAAGCAGGGTAGGGTTGTTGATCTTATAACCGTTCAGATGCAGAATCGGCAGTACCGCGCCATCGCGGATAGGATTAAGGAATTTGTTGGAGTGCCAGGAGGTTGCCAGTGCCGCAGTCTCCGCTTCGCCATCGCCAACTACTACTGCAACCAATAAATCGGGGTTGTCGTAAGCCGCGCCGAAAGCGTGAGAAATGCTATAGCCTAGTTCGCCGCCCTCGTGGATAGAACCCGGTGTTTCCGGGGTGCAATGGCTGCCGATGCCGCCGGGAAAAGAAAATTCTTTAAAAAAATTAAGCAACCCTTCTTTATCTTCACCTTTGTTCGGATAAATTTCGCTATAAGTGCCTTCCAAATAAACCGGCGCTAAAACGCCGGGTGCGCCATGACCGGGGCCGGCCAGGAATATGCTGTTCAAATCGTATTTTTTGATTAGCCTATTCAGGTGAATATAGCAAAAACTGAGGCCGGGGCTGGAACCCCAATGGCCGAGCAGACGGTGCTTAATGTGTTCCGGCTTAAGCGGTTCTGTGAGTAATGGATTGTCACACAGATAAATCATGCCGGCGGCCAGATAATTACAGGCGCGCCAATAGGCGTTAAGATTTTCCAGTTCGTTATTGCTGAGGGTGGTTTCGGTCATCATTCAGGAAGTGTTGAAAGTTAAGAACAGAGGTTGCCACGATGCTTTTCAGAGTCGGTAATGTCCGTTTAGTTCCATTTATTGTTGATTCGCGACGCTGGAGCGTCGTAAACTGCATTCCAACGCGGAGCGCTGGAACGATAAAAATAACCCTTTTTCCCGCATTTCTTTTGGATAAGTGATGGCATTCATTTTTGAGACTGTGCTAAAACAGCCCGAAGGCAAAACACTGGAATTCAAGCGCGATTTATCATCGCCCAAGCCGCTATTAAAAACATTGGCAGCATTTGCCAATACTGCCGGTGGTCGTTTAATTGTTGGCGTAAGCGATGATAAGAAAATCATCGGGGTTGATGATCCGTTTGCTGATGAAGAGCGGATATGTAATCTAATTGCCGACGCCATTTCGCCACGGCTAGTTCCCAATGTGGAAATGATTACGGTTGAGAATAAAACTTTACTGGTGATTGAAGTGTATCTCAGTAATTCACGCCCACATTGGTTAAAGACTCAAGGGCCTGAATCAGGTGTCTATGTTCGCCTGGGTTCAACTAATCGGCAGGCAGATCGGGAACTTGTCGCTGAGCTTAGGCGTTCCGTTGACGGGATTGCTTTTGATGAAATGCCGATGCCGGAACTGTCCATTAACGATGTGGATTTAACAGCCGCCCAAACAGCATTTGGTATTGCACGAGACTTAAATACCCAAGCTTTGCTCACATTAAAACTGCTTGTTCGGTATCAAGGTAGAGAAGTGCCAAGCAAAGGCGCTATTTTGTTATTCGGCAAACAACGCACTTTTCATTTTGCCGATGCCTGGATACAGTGCGGGCGTTTTTTCGGCACCGAAAAAATAGACATTTTTGATCATATTGATATCAATGCCCCTCTGCCGACTGCGGTAGAGGAAGTCATGCTATTTTTGAAAAAACATGCCTTTCGTGGCGCCGATTTATCAGAAACTCGCCGCAAAGATGTCTGGAGTATTCCGCTGGGAATTTTACGGGAAGCCGTCATCAATGCCATTGTACATGCTGACTATTCGCAACGAGGGGTGCCAATTAGGGTCGTGTTTTTGGATGACCGTATCGAAATAGAAAATCCGGGTTTGTTTTTGCCGGGGTTAACCTTGGAAGACATCAAGCAAGGTACATCTAAAATTCGTAACACTGTTATTGCCCGTGTTTTCAGAGAGTTGCATTTAATCGAGCAATGGGGTACTGGTGTGCGACGTATTTTTTCAGAAGCTAAAGCATTAGGACTTCCAGAGCCTCAGCTTATTGAATCAGGTATGCGGGTTCGCTTTATTATCCCGCTTCTGGAACCCATTCCGTTGTCGCGCTCTGCAAAACACATAAAAGAACCAGGTAATGAACAAATTAAAGTACGGCTAGAGTCACGGCTAGAGTCACGGCTAGAGTCACGGCTAGAGTCACGGCTAGAGTCACAGCTAGAGTCAGTGCTCGCCACTAAAGTTTTATTAAAGCTGCATGAGCAAGAAGCCGGAAAAGCCTCACTCGCTCACTATCTCGGACATAAAACAGTTTCCGGCGAACTGCATAAACAAATTAAACGATTGTTAGAGTTGAAACTAATTGAAATGACCTTGCCGGATAAGCCTAATAGCCGTTTGCAAAAGTATAGATTAACCAAAAGCGGGCAGGAGTTGATTGGTTTTGTCGCGAATTTTGCCTAAACGAATTGGGCAAATTTTTGCTGTACCCACGGCGGCAACAGGCCAAAGCGTTTGTTCAATTGTCGCATTAACAGTTAGGTTTCACCTTCCCGTCTTTCTTCCTCGGCAATTTCTTGGTAAAAGCGGGGTTGTTTTAATTGCACATCATTTAACGCCAACATGATTCTGATCTTCTCACGACTCAAATTCGGCTGTCTATTAGAACTGAAGTTTCCCAATAAACCTAACCTGAATCAGCTACTTCCGCTCAATCCAAAACGACCAACGACTAAGCACCGCCAGCAGCGGTAAAGCAATAATCACCGGCCATAGCAACATTGTTAAACTGTTAAAGCTGGCACTGGCATCCCAAATCGTTAGCGAGCTGTTTAACGAGCGGTTAGACGGCAGTAAAAATGGAAACATGGAAATGGCAACGGTTAACACCGAAAACACCACGGTAATACTGGTCGCCAAAAAAGCAAAATAACTGCGATGCAGTTTTGTCAGATATAAGCTGACGCCGGCGCTGATAAACACCAGCGCCGGGATGACCCATAAGCTGGGTTGATGCTCGTAATTATCCAGCCATAGACCATCATTACGTTTGACGAATTTATTCAGCGGGTTGGCATCACCATTCGGAAAAAATTCCGAGGTGATATGATAGCCTTCTAAACGAGTCACCCATAAGCCGGCCAAGGCAAATAACACGAGAAACGCCAATCCTGCTTTAAACATCAGGCTGCGGCTGGCGATATAAATGTCGCCGCTGTTTTTCAGTTGCAAAAACGCCGCGCCGTACAGCGCGAACAGGGTAACGCTAACAGCCGCCAGTAATAGCGCAAAAGGATTAAGCAGGCCCCAAAAGTCGCCTAGAAAAAAAATCCGCATATCACTATCCAGATGAAACGGTACGCCCTTCAATAAATTGCCGCAGATGATTCCCAATAAGGCGGCGATTAATAAGCCGCCGTAGCTTAAGGCTTTATCCCAATTTTGCCGCCAGTCGGCATTTTCACTCGCATTTCTGAAATACAAACCGGGCAGCCTGCCCAGCCAGGCAACCAGCATTAAAATCAGCACCGCTTGAAAACTGGAAAACGCTACCGTATAGACGATAGGCCAGGCGGCAAACAGCAAGGCCGTTATCGCAATCAGCCAGGCTTGCAAACCCATGGCGGCGGGGGTGATGCCGTTAAGCACGGTTTGTCGGTCGGTATCGGTTTTAGCGGATAATTTTAATAACAGAGTCACGCCCACCAACAAGCCCTCGGCCAGCGCAAAGCCTATCATGCCCAATACCAGCAGCGCCCACCACAATAAGCGTAAAGTTTCATAATCCAGACTCATAGCACAGCTCCGGTGGTTGTGGCGGACAATTGGCGGCGGATAATTTCCCGGCTTAGGTATAAGCCTGCCAGTAGTAGCGCCGTATAAATCAAGGCGTAAACCGTAACGCTGAACAATAATTCTTTCACCGATAGCGAAGAGATACTTAAAAAGGTAGGCAATATCTCGGCGATAGCCCATGGCTGTATTCCAGCGACGGTCATAAACCAGCCGCCGATACAGGCTAACCAAGGTAAGGGCAGTAGATACACGCTCAGTTTTAGTAGCCAAGCAGGGATTGATTTTTGAAAAAAGCTTTGCCAGCCGGCCAGCGTAAACAGCAGCAAACTGCCGATGGCGGCGGCGATTAAGAAACGGTAAAGCCAGTGTAACAACCAAGGTTGCGGAGGGAGGGCGCTTTGCGCAGCCAAGGCGATTTGTTGATCGCTGGCGTCAACCACATGCTCGGTCCAGCGTTGCAGCAATAAAGCATAGCCCAGATCAGCTTTTAGTGAGTTAAAGTCGGCTAATAACTGCGGGTCTTTATTTTCGTCGCGTAGCGTCTGCAATAATGCATAGGCTTTAATACCGTTATGGATATGGGCGCTAATCTCTGGCAACAGTTTGCTTGGGTCATCACCGTTCATGGCCGCCAGTTTACGCAGCTGTACAGGGTTAGCGGCTTGCGTGCCGCTATCGCCTAACGACACTGCCAGGGTGGCCGTTAAACCCAGTACCGCCGCCAGTTTAAAGCTGCGTCCAGCCATTTGATCGGCCGGATTTTTCTGCAATAACCAAGCGCTGATGGCCAGTATAGTGGCGGCGGCGACTAAGTAACAGGCTGCCAAGGTATGCAGCATTTTATGGCACAGTATTGGATTATGCAGCAGCTGGGTAAAGTCGCTTAGCTCCATCCGTAATGAATGATCATTAAAATTCGCACCCAGCGGATTTTGCATCCAGCTATGGGCGGTCAATATCCAGAAAGCAGAAATATTGACCGCCAACGCAATCAGCCAGGTCAGCAATAGATGTTGGTGTTTACTAAAACGCTCCCAACCAAATCGATACGGCCCAAATAGCACGGCGGCTAAAAACAGCGTGGTAAATGCCTCAATCAGCAAAGGTATTGCAAATACATCACCGACATAATGCGAAAAATAAGAGCCGTTTAAGCCAAATTGAAAGACCAAGGCCAGTCGGGTGCTGGCCGCCAACACAAAATTGACGCTAAAAATTTGGCTCCAGAAGCGGCAGGCGCTCTGATAAACCGCTTTACCGCTGATGACATAGATCGATTCCATCACCGCCAGCAGCACAGCCAAGCCTAAAGTGAGCGGAATAAATAAAAAATGGTACAGGGCGGTTATCGCAAATTGCCAACGCGATAATTCAACAACCGTTTCGGAAATCATGCCCACCTCGTGTGTTTCATAAAAGAGCGGCAATTATAGGGGGTAGAAAGAATTTGTCATGTTTGCTAAGACAAATTAAAGCATAGGCGCCAATTCCAGCGCATACATAATGGCATCTTCCTTGCCTTGCTTGGCGGGATAATAATTTTTGCGGACGCCTATCTCCCGAAAACCGATTTTTTGGTACAAATCAATCGCCCCAGGATTACTGGGTCGTACTTCTAAGAACACTTTTTCGGCGCGGGGGCGGGCGTACTCTATCATGTGTTCCAGCATTTTTCGGCCTGCGCCTTGCCGTTGAATGATAGGGCTGACGCTGATGTTCATGATGTGGGCTTCAAACGCCGCCACGGAGAGAATGCAATAGCCGACGATGGTATCGTTAGGGGCTTCCAATACCCAGTTGGAATAAGTCATCGTGCGCAGGCAGTCTTTAAAAATCCCTTCCGGCCAGGGGAACTCGTAATTGGCTGTCTCAATTTCCAGTACGGCTGTTAAGTCGCCATGATCCATTTTACGTAATCTGAGTAAATCTTTGGTATCTACTGAATCAGGGAATACCTTGGCATAAAAATCACGGTCTGCGTCATACATAATAAAATTTTTGAGTTGGCGTATCAGTTTCCACATATTATTATTCTAATGTTTTGTAAAGTGACCGTGCAAACTGCAAGTCTTCCCAGGCCTTGGCCTTTTCCAGCGGAAAGCGCAACAGATAAGCCGGATGAGGAATCACCACCAGCGGTGTGTCGCCAAGCTGGTGACGGGAGCCGCGCAATAGAGTCAGCGATTTTTGAGTTTGCAGCAGGTTTTGCGCGGCAATCCGGCCCACCGCCACAATCAGTTTAGGTTGCAGCAGCTCTATTTGCTGTTGCAGAAAAGGACGGCAAGCGGCCACTTCAGCCACTTCCGGGTCGCGGTTGCGCGGTGGCCGGCATTTCAGCATATTGGCAATATAGACTTCTTCGCGCGCTAAGCCGATGGCGCGCAGCATTTCATTTAACAGCTTGCCGGCTCTGCCGACAAAGGGTTCGCCTTGCAAATCTTCATCCTGGCCAGGCGCTTCGCCGATCAGCATCCAGCCGGCATGGTGATTGCCGACGCCGAACACCGTTTGGGTGCGGGTTTCGCAAAGTTTACAGCGCCGGCACAGGCTAACATCCTGTTGTAAGGTTGACCATTCGTCGTTGTCTGTTGCCATGCCGGCTTTTGTTGAGCTGTGCAAAAGTTGTTCTTGCGCTACGTTGGCGGGTTGATTGGACGATGGTGATGCTTCCGGTAGTATGGGCAAATCGTTGGCTGTCGCATAGTTTGCCGATGGGTCTGCTGCTTGGTTAGCAGCAACGGGCTGATCTCTGCTCACCCAGACATCAATACCCATTGCCTCCAGATACTGCAAACGCGTTGTTTGATCCATAGCGGTTTAGGAATCAAACATCGCCTTTTTGCGGATGCTGTTTGTAATTGACGCTTTGTAGTTTGTTAACGGCGTTGATATAGGCTTTGGCGGAGGCTATTACAATATCGGTATCCGCCCCGGAGCCGTTCACAATCCGTCCGGCTTTTTCCAATCGTACGGTCACTTCGCCTTGGGCATCGGTGCCGGTTGTAATATTATTAACTGAGTACAGCGCCAAGGTGGCATCGGTTTGGGTTAAATCGGCAATAGCTTTCAGACTGGCGTCTACCACGCCGCCGCCTTCGGCGCTGCAGGTCAGTTCCTCGCCGTTCAAGCGAATGGTGACTGTTGCGCAGGGGGTTTCTCCCGTTTCCGAAGTGGCTTTTAAAGAGACTAATTTAATATGTTCGTCTTCTGCTTCAAAACTTTGTTCGGAAATCAAAGCCTGTAAATCTTCATCAAAAATTTCATGCTTTTTATCCGCCAATTGTTTAAAGCGGAAAAAGACTTCGTTTAATTCAGCTTCGCCGGCAAATTCCACACCCAGTTCTATCATACGGGTTTTAAAGGCATTACGACCGGAATGCTTGCCCAGCACCATTCGATTTGTAGACCAGCCCACATCTTCGGCTTTCATGATTTCATAAGTTTCCCGGTTTTTCAAGACGCCGTCCTGATGTATGCCGGATTCATGAGCAAACGCATTGGCGCCGACTATGGCTTTATTGGGTTGTACCGGAAAGCCGGTGATGGACGATACCAGCTTTGAACAGGTAACGATTTCTCGGGTATCTAATCCGGTGTAGCAAGGGAAAAAATCCTGGCGGGTGCGCACTGCCATGACGACTTCTTCTAAAGAAGCATTGCCGGCCCGTTCACCCAGGCCATTGATGGTACATTCTATCTGACGTGCGCCGTTCATTACCGCCGCCAAGGAGTTGGCGACCGCTAAGCCTAAATCGTTATGGCAATGCACCGAGAAAATGGCCTGATCGGCATTAGGAATACGTTGCATTAAATTGGCGATAGTCGCGCCGAATTGCTGCGGCATACTGTAACCGACAGTATCGGGGATGTTCAGCGTTCTTGCGCCGGCGGCAATCACCGCTTCCAGAATACGGCATAAGAAATCTTCTTCGGAGCGCCCGGCGTCTTCCGGGGAGAATTCCACGTTATCGGTGTATTGTCTGGCTCGCTTGACTGCCCGCACCGCATATTCAATCACCTGTTCAGGCTGCATGTTCAGCTTGTTTTGCATGTGAATCGGTGAGGTGGCGATAAAGGTGTGGATGCGGGCGCTTTTTGCGCCTTTTAAGGCTTCGCCGGCCCGGTCTATGTCTTTATCCAGCGCTCTGGCCAGTCCACAAACGGTGCTGTCTTTAATCGCTCCAGCCACTGCCTGTACCGCGTCAAAATCGCCTTGACTGGCCGCCGGAAAACCCGCCTCGATCACATCGACTTTTAAACGTTCCAAGGCTCTGGCGATACGGACTTTTTCATCGCGCGTCATGGAAGCGCCGGGGCTTTGCTCGCCATCGCGCAAAGTGGTGTCAAATATTATTAATTTGTCTTTCATGAGAACTCCGTTCATGAAACATTCGGTGTTTTACGACTTAAGCGTTATCCGGCTGCCAGCCGCGGTTTTTATCTACCCATTTTAAGCTTAACCAGTACCAGATAGTCATGGGCGATGTCCAGATAAACCACTCCCAATCTTCAATCAAAAATAATTTGCTTACCCATTCGGTATCACTATACAGCTGAACCCAGGGAACACAGTAACCACTGAACAACACATTGCTCAAAATCAGCAGCAGAGCGCCTTTGCGGGTTTCAATGCTGGATAACGCTAGATAAACCCAGACTGGCATATTATCGGTTTTTTGCATAAATCTCTCTAGTTCTCATTTCAAGGCCGATGGTATTTGTGGGGCATTAAACCTAGCTAGTGCGTAGCAGTCTCACTTATTGGGTGATTTCAGCAATGCTTTTTTTACATTTTTGATTGAACAGTCAACTGTCAATTCCAGGTTTAAACCAGCCGACGATTATAGCAAAGTAAATATGGGGTTTTGGGGCTAATTTAGATAGCGTAAGCGATGCAGTCGTGAGAAGGCGTGCCAGTAAGCGCATAGCACCCGTCTGCCGCTCTTTTGGCGGAATCGCCAAAAATGACCATTAACTTCCAGAAGTAAGGTTTGTAAGAGCAAGGAGGTGTTTTGATACTGATAGAAGCCACGTAAAACCTAGGAGTGGTTTCCAGCATTGGACAAAATTGCACAAACTGTTCATTATTGCTAAATTTAACGGCTAGGTTACAGGAGGCAACGTGCCCGAAGGAAACTCTCTAATAAACCTCGGTGACCTCTCCAAACCAGCGACAGTGCTGATTGAAAAGGTCAGCTCCGCAGTTGGTATTATTTATGAGCCATTTCACGTTAAAAGAATGGCTCGAGCCGAAGCCGAAGCGGAAAAAATCAAGACCATATCAAGAATCGAACTGAGCGAAATTGAGCAACGGGCGGTAGAACGCTTTGTTCACCAAGAAGCCCGAAAGCAGATCAATATTGAGCAAATCACTGCACAGGCAGCCGCAGCCCTTCCGCCCGATGCCAAAGTCGAGAATCTTGAAGAAGATTGGATTGCCCACTTTTTCAAGCAATGTGACACTGTTTCTGATAAGGAAATGCAGTCGCTATGGGCGATGTTGCTTTCTGGGGAAGCAACAAACCCTGGAACGTTCTCAAAGAGAACTGTTGATTTCGTATCAGCAATGGACAAGAAAGATGCAACACTCTTTACTACCTTCTGTCAATTCGTGTGGAAGATTGGTGAACCAACACCGCTCATCTACGAAGTTTTAGATGAAATCTATAAGAAGCAGGGTATTACGTTTGATGCATTGAAACATTTAGATGCCATAGGACTAATTTCATTTGAGTCGGTCATCAACTACTCAAGGACTGGATTCGGGAAATTGGCTGTTAGTCTCTACTATGGGCAACCGACACTTATAGAATTCAATAGCCAGACAAACAACCAACTTGAAATCGGTCATGTCTTACTGACAAAGACTGGGAAGGAACTTGTGAGGATTTGTGGTTCATCGAGAAACGAAGAGTTTTATCACTACGTCATTCACCGTTGGTTCAACTGTGGTTTGGTTTTGTCAACATCTCGAAATTATCACCCATGAAAGCAATTACACGTAAGGATTGCTTCGTAAATGAGTAACAGGCGGCACAAAAAATCTGACTCTTTTCCTGACTCAGCTTGAGGCGGCTTTGCCAATGCCAAATCATCAAAATAACAAACATGAGACAAAACGCCACGAAGAAAAATTAGCCGCTATCAAGGCCAAGTTGGCAAACAATAAATTATCTATGCCATTATTTGATACGCCCCGCTTTACCCGGCATTTAGAAGCAGCTTATGGGCAAATGGTTGAGCGGTATTGCGAGTAACTACATAACATTCCATCACTGTATCAAGATAAAAATAGTCTTAAAGCCACCGTTTTCGATAAACTGTCGGCATTGTCCTACTACCTACATTCATGTCGTCAGCACTAAATGGCGCGATGGCTTCGCTGCAGGGTAATTCAGACGAAGGAATCCGGTAAATCCAGGGAGAGGTTCTCTGACCAGAATTTTAATCATTTTTCAGTCAAAAAGACTTTTTAAAATCTATATGATTGTTCATTACAAGCTTACCAAACTTTTTTGTCTGGATGTTTGCTCAATTTCGGCAGCTATAGCAAAACCATTCAGCACTCAAGGCGGTGTTGCATGCCAATGACCAAGCAAACTGATTTCTCTGATTTTGGCTTCGTGCGGAATTTTTTGCATAGGATTTTGCCGAATTCCCAAGTTGTATCCTTGGCAACTATTTTATTGACCGGTTCTTTATTGATCTATGGTCTGGCTGGATTGCTGATGCCGGTGTTTGCAGCCATTGTGCTGGCGTATCTTTTGGAAGGCTTGATTGCCAAGCTGGAACACCGGCAGGTGCCGCGATT
>Ga0316222_1000864_pt1 | contig 42434 bp, 41 predicted proteins | sample TBH18011metaG_FD_206008 | JGI IMG/M metagenome (GOLD analysis project Ga0316222, IMG submission 206008) | Freshwater microbial communities from Trout Bog Lake, Wisconsin, USA - TBH18011 | ecosystem: Environmental > Aquatic > Freshwater > Lake > Hypolimnion/Profundal zone | place: USA: Wisconsin... | reverse complement strand
GCGGGGGTCATCTAATTGTCCAAAAATATCTAAAAAATCCATTTTCTCCAGTTCCATCATTACTTACTATGTTCTTGTTGTTCAAAACGGTCTATTTTACAGCATTATTTTAATGAGGTGGCCCTGGCATTGGGAGGTTAAACAAGCTCAATGCGTAATGTTCGGCCAACAGCGTTTGCCGCTTTTTTCAAGGTGTCCAACGTCACGGATTGGATGGCGGGGTCAAAAAGCCGATCTAGCTGGCGGCGGCTGGTGTGCATCCGTTTGGCCATTACGCTTTTTGTTAGCCCGTTTTCTTTCATGGCGGCAGCAATCTGTTCGGCGATCATTTCTTTAATCGCATGTTCCTCACAGGCTTGAAGTAACCCTTGTGCGGCGAGAGAATCATCAAATGTCTCGTTGCTTATACTGCTTTTTTTGTACTGTTCCATCACGTCACCTCTCGTTTGCGTTTTAGGGCAAGGTCAATATCCGCCTGTGGCGTTCTCTCGCTGTCGGCGCTGCTGAGCTACTATCCTGTGGGTGCGAATTAAATAAGCGCTCGGCAGCATCCAAATCATCACGATGAATATGCTGTAAAACACCTTTGCGTTTTTTCTGGCTAATCGTGCCATTATTTTCGATCAAAAGATTGGCAATCAAGGTAATGTCTTTTTCGGGTAAGTCAAAAACTTTATCTAATTGCTCAGTCAGGGCATCGAATTGCCTGAGCCTTTCTACTTCTGCGGGAATTATGATTTCAGCGACTTGTCGGGCAATGTCGGAAAGAAACAGGGCATGTTGATCAAAGACAAGGTGCCGATATAAATCGACGGTGTCATTGTCGACCACAACTTCATAATTATCCAGCAGCGTGAACTTTACGCTTTTCATGATTTTCATTGAAAGCGATTTCAAAACTGCATAATAAGCTTCGATATTTTTGAGAATACCCGCCGATAAGGGCAAAGCATAAGAATGTTCGATCGTACCGGTTTTATACAACGTGTCCTGCATGATGTAGCGACTGAGACGGCCATTGCCATCCATAAAGGGGTGAATATACACAAAGCTGGATGATAAAACCGCCGCTTTGGCAATGGCGGGCATATCAGACGCCATGACACGATCTCTTAAGCTAAACCAAGAGCCCATTAACAAATGGGTGTCTTCCGGTTTAGGTGTCACATAATCGACTGAGGCATAGCCGCGTCCACCCTTACCCAGGTAATTTTGCTGGCAGCGGTAATCAAATTCTTGATATTTTGCATCTTTAATAATATTCAGCGTATCAATCAATTTTTCTTTGGTCAGATTTTTATAGCTAATGGTTTCCAGGGCCTGCATGAACTTCATCTGCTTACTGGGGTTGATCGGTTCAGCCTCGATTTCGCTCGATGAGCGAGTTTCCAGGGCGATTAGATAGCGGGTGGTTCGCGCCAAAAGCGTTGCATCATTTAGGGAAAGCGATTCCTTGGACAAACGATTTAATGCCTCATCAGCTATTAATGCGGAATTTCTGTGAAGAATCGCCGATAGTTTGCCGTCGCCAATCAAGTTGTTGTTAACTCTGAATTTTCGATCGCGTATTGTTTCAGCGACGTAATACAGGGCAGGATCGATGGCATCGACATAGTTGCCCGATGTTAAATGCGGTACGTTCAATGTCTTATGGGTTAACCACTCAAAGTAAAAACCAGCCAAACGATAATACTTACTGTTGGGGCTGGCTAATAGTGCTTGTTCAATACTATCTTGAGTCTCGGTCTGCTGAAAAACACTGTTTAAGCATGGCAAGCAAAGGGGTTCATACTTGAAGGCGAATTGCAGATGACTGAGAGGGGTGTCCACATTGGGTCGATACGACAAGGGAAAAAAGCGCATTGTCTGCCCGTGCTTCTCGTCTGTTTTGATCGATGCGATTGGCGCGCTTTGGCAAGTAAACGCTATCTCAATGCTATGTAACAAAAAGTAATCGATTAGCCATGCGTACCCCAGCAAAACGTTTTTAGTCATGCACAACAATCCTGTATGCCCTTTGGAATGGGTTACAGCCTATCACAGAGCGTTGAAAACCGCTTATAGATTGTTTAAAACTGATTATATTAAAACCAGATTAATGTAAAAATGGATTTTAACAATGTATAACCTTTCCTGCGGATGCTGTAAGTTGCCATTTAGGAGAACCTCTATGTCAATTTATAAACTCGGAGATACCTGGTGGATTCAATTCACCGCACCCAACGGCGAGCGGGTGCAAAAATCTGCTCGTACTTCGGTTAAGAAAGAAATAGAGGGTAAGTTGTCTTCAGGTACTGCTGCCGCATGGCTGGGTATTGGACGATTGGCTTTCCTAAGATTGGCTTGTGAGGCAGGCGTTACTCTATTGGAAGATACCGCCGACGATTATGCGTGAAACTGCACTACTATGATTTTGCGCCTAATCACGCGCTATTTTCGTCCAACAACCTCTGCTCTCCTACAAAGTCGGCACTAGCGCCCTTCGATAGATCATTCAATATCAATAAAATCAGTCAACTATAGGCTTTTATTGTATCGGCAATAAAATCGGCAACAATTTTTGTCATCTGTATAATTAATCAAAGAAAAACAATTCATTAGATTAGTTAAAGATCGGCATGCCAATACCAACCGAAACGCCTTATCGCATCGAGCCTTGTCTACTGGAAAATCCGTCGCTGGATGTGGTCGATTTGGTGGCGGATTTGACTTCGCTGACTGAACAGTTAGGCGCCCGATTACATCCCGATGCCGCCGCAAGCTTGGCCGATATGGTGCGGATCATGAATTGCTATTACTCGAATCTGATTGAAGGCCATAACACCATACCTCGTGATATCGAGCGCGCATTGGTCAATGAACTTGATAACGACCAAGCCAGGCGCAATTTACAGATCGAAGCCAGAGCGCATATTCGTGTACAAAAGCTGATCGATGAGATGCATACCCAAAATGACTTACCGGAACCGGCGTCTGCAGATTTTTTGCAATGGCTACATACCGAGTTCTACCGAGACGCTAGTGATGAGATGCTGATGATCAAGCAAGGGCAACAAGACTACAAAATACTGCCCGGCGAATTCAGATCGATAACTGTTCATGATGTGGCTGTCGGTCGCCATCTGCCACCCAGCAGTGAAGCAGTGGCGAATTTCATGCGGCACTTCGAACAGCGTTACCGGCTTGAAACCATGGGCAAAGGAAGCCGTATTTTAGCGATGGCCGCTGCGCATCACCGTTTGGCCTTTATTCACCCGTTTCTCGATGGTAATGGCCGTGTCAGCCGATTAATGAGCCACGCCATGGGGCTTAAGGCCGGAATCGGCGCATTCGGGTTATGGTCAATTTCCAGGGGATTGGCACGCGGGCTGCACAGCAGGCAAGAATATAAACAGATGATGGATTACGCCGACAGCCCAAGACAAGGCGATTTGGATGGGCGCGGTAACCTGTCGCAAAAAGCCTTAACCGAATTTGTCAGATGGTTCCTGTCGGTGTGTATCGATCAGGCGAAATTCATGAACTCATTGTTTGAGTTCGATCAACTCGCCAACCGACTAAAAATCTACACCGAAAGACAAGGTTTGCGACCGGAAGCCTTTTTCATTTTGCATCGAATTCTGTTGCAAGGGGAAATGCCGCGCGGCGAAGCGGAGCGAGTGACCGGCCTGAAAGAACGTAGCGCTCGCATGGTGTTGGCGGATTTGGTCAAGGATGGCATTGTCAATTCTCAGACCCCCAAAGGTCCCATATCGCTGCGATTTACCAGCCAATCCATCGACATGCTGTTTCCCAAGTTATTTGCCGAAAGCTGATGTGTTTGTTTACTCAATAGACTGAGTGTGCCTAGTTGTTTGATTTAATGGCAAAGCTTGATTTGACGAACCCAATAATTTTTAGCTATCGATCATTTTATAACCCAAACTGCGGTAACCCACTTTTCGTCGCTCACTCATTTTGCTCAGCATCGGCACTTGATCATCGACATAATCATAAATTCTGACTTCCGTTTTGGCGTGATTCTGCTGCCAGGCTTTGTCGAGCCTGAAGCGTAACTCGAATGGCGAAATGCGCTTGATGGTGGAGAGATAAGCCCACTGATCGGGATAAGCCACAAAGTGTTCATCGACAAATTTGCTGTTACCGTGCTCACGCGCCTTTTTCTGCAACGGCAAGGCGATCAGATTACCAAAACCGCCTTTGGGCATCGTATCTTGATTGGGAAATAATCGATCGTAAGACTCAAATCCCAAATCGGGATATTGATCCATGGCCAGGGTTAACAGACCGGCGAATAACCTGTCTTTCCAGTTTTACTGCTTTCGAAACGTTTGGGATACACATCTTCACGGCCTTTGAATAAATCGCGAAACAATTTGATTTTGTCTTGGCGAGATGATTGATGCGTAACCGTTGCCTCGGCTACGCGTTGCGCAAAGCTGTCGATTTGCTCCTGCCGTCGTTGCCTTAAAGCTGCCAAAGCTTGAGTCACCGTCGCGCGCTCGGCATCCAAGACATGGAGCCTTTGCTCTAACTCGGCGATCTCGTGTTCGAGGCTGTTCATTGATTAAAAATACCGATCGGTAATGTTTTTTTGGCAAATTGAGGTAACATCATCTAAAATTCCTGATCGGTAATATAATGGCAATAAGAGACCATGACAAACTTAAAACCACCGTTCGGTAATATTCAGAATGCCATGGAATTAGGCAAAATGGTTGCCAGCCAGCGTAAAGCCCAAGGATTGACGCAGTCGGATTTAGCCGGATTAGCTCAGACCGGCACACGCTTCATCAGCGATTTGGAAAACGGCAAAGGCACGGTGCAATTCGATAAAGTCATGCATATTCTTAATTTGTTGGGCTTGGATGTCGTGATTATGGATCGGCAATCATGAAACGCTTAGCCGTATTCGCTGGCGACCAATTGGTCGGTCATTTACAGGAAAGCCAACAGTACGAACTGCTGTTTAGTTACGCGCCGAATTGGTTGATCAACCCCAAAGTCATTGCGCTTTCCGCCAATTTGCCACTCACCGAACAAATCTTTACAGGCGATGATGTCATCGCTTTTTTCGAAAACCTGTTACCGGAAGGCGATGTGCTGAGTTTCATCAGCCAAGCCGCGCAGATTTCTCAGGGTAATATCTTTGGCTTGCTGGAGCGATTTGGCGGTGACACCGCAGGCGCATTTTCGATTTTGCCGGAAGACATGAAACCCACCGGCGAGCCGCATTATTTGCCCGTTACGCCGGAAACAATCAAAGCCTGGTTCGAGCGTTCCAGAGGTATTCCACTGGATATTTCCGGCGAACAGGCGCGCATGTCGCTTTCCGGTGCTCAAGACAAAATGACGGTGTTTATCGATGACCAAGGCAGTTTTTCGATTCCGTTGGGTGCTGCGCCGTCCAGCCATATCATCAAGCCATCCATCCAACATCGGCAGGATATCCCTCATACCGCGATCAATGAAGCCTTGGTGATGGTCTTGGCGGAACGGATTGGCATGAAAGTCGCCAAAGTTCGCTACGCACCGGAATTAACAGCGGCGATTATCGCCCGTTATGATCGAACCATCGATGCTGATGGGCACTTGCAGCGTCTGCACCAAAACGATTTATGTCAAATTTTAGGCATTCCATCCGGCAAAAAATACGAAGCCGAAGGCGGACCTTCACTCAAAACTTGTTTCGACGCGGTATTGGCGCGTAGCAGCCAACCGGCGCTGGATAAAAAACGCCTGATCGAGTGGGTCATCTTCAATGTAATGGTCGGCAACATGGATGGCCATGCCAAAAATCTTTCGTTAATGACCCAAGGCAAGCGGACACAATTGGCGCCGTTCTATGATTTGGTTTGCACGGCGGTTTATCCCCACCTAAGCCAAAAATTGGCCTTTAAGATTGGTGGGGAGAATAGGCCTAAATGGATAATGGCTCGCCATTGGCAGCGATTTGCCGAGGATGTTGCCGTCAAACCCAAATTTGTCGATAAATTGATGGCTGAAATGATTGCGCGGATCGAGTCAGCATTGCCCAATGTCGCGGCGGAATTAAAGGGGATGGTTTCAAGCACTGCAGAATCGCAAATGCTTGAGAAGGTAGAAAATCAGATTGTAAGTTCTGTTTGTCTGGTGAAATCCAGGCTTGAATCTTAATTCGTTGATATCCACTATGCGCACCAGTATTTCTACGCCTTGGAAACCAGATTATTTGAATTTTTACAAGACCGATGAATAGTGGGCACAAGGTATTCAAAATCAACAAAAGGTTCAAGCCATGTCCTGTTGAAGACGAGGATGAATTGTTTCCAAATGGTATCTTTGAATTCAATGTGACAAAAATGAAGCTATTCATGGATGAAAATCCTCATTTGTTCCCGTTAACCCAAGCGGGTGGCCGAGTACAGTGTGTTGAACACAAATCTAGACGATGCCTATATTGCATCCGAAGCAGTCGATGTTGATCGGCCTGTGATCCTCGCTGAAATAGCACCGGATAGATACAATTTAATCGATGGCCATCATCGTATTGAAAAAGCCAGAAAGCGGGGAATGGAGTTTGTGCCTGCTTTTAGAGTAGCCGCCGAACAACACATGGCTTTTTTGACAACCTGCACCGGTTACACCGCCTATATCGACTATTGGAACCAAAAAGTGAAAAATCTTCGTCGCTTGCTTCGATAACAGCTCTCCGCTGTTGAGTTGAAAATTCCTGGTAACAGGATATTTCAAAGCCTATCGAAGCTGACGCTTGAATTTACACCCGCATTGTTTGAGATGCTCGATTGGGAAGACTCGGCAAATCCCTATCCGCTAGACCATGAGGAGATGGAGCGTTTGTTGAAGGCCTTGCCAGAACATTTGCGTGTGATGGCGATATTTGCGGCAAATACTGGTTTGCGTGAGCAAGGCGTATGTTGGTTGCGTTGGGATTGGGAAGTGGCGGTGCCGGAATTGGATACCAGCATCTTCATCACCCCGTGGCGAAAAGGCGAGTATTCGAATGGTGTGTGGCCAGTGGTCATCGGCTTAGGGTTGCTGGGGTTTCGCTGGAAACATGTAAGAAATTGCTGCATCACACTAATGGCGACATTACTACCCATTATTCGCCTGCGGGGGGTGGCAGAACTTCTGGAAGCGGTAGAGAAAATCGTTATCCTAAAACCGGTGTCGATCTTGAGACGGGCGATTTAAGTGATGCTTGAAAAAGGAAAAGTTACCACAGCGGCTTTAATGGACTGGAGTGGTTCTGAAAAAAGTTACCACAAAAATTACCCAGAAAACGTTAGACATAAAAAAACCACTTACCCGGCCAGAGTCAAGTGGTTGTTTTTATTATCAATTGGTGGTGGGTCGTGTGCGATTCGAACGCACGACCATCGCATTAAAAGTGAGCTAAAATTTAAAAACCATCAAACCTAATAACAAACAATAATAAAGAATTCAATCTATTATCTTGTTTTATGTGTTGCTGATTGCTGCTGTTTTTCACCCTTTTTTATCGGCAACTGCCCCACCAGTGCCCCATGGGCAACGGCTAAAACTTTACCCCAGAGTCATTAAATCCAAAAACATCAAGTGATGTTCTACTGCTTGACTGTTCTCAATTTCCAGCGAGATAAAGCCTTGCTTGTGGTAAAAACTGACAGCTTCGCTTTTGGCATCTGTTACCACAAAACGACAACCTACGTTTTCGGCTATCATGTCTGTTATCAAGGCAATAGAATAAGCCACCAGTGTTGCGCCAATGCCGCTACCCCGGTATCTGGTATCAACTGCCAGTCGAGCAATTTTTATAGCGGGTAAAAATTCATAATGGTTAGCATGGCTGCAATCGGCCACCTCATAGCCATTTTGTAAATCTATCTCGCTACAGATCAAGGTTACATAGCCAATGATGTTTTTATCACCTGTTACGGCAACATAGGTTTGCGCTATGCTGGCTTGCTGAAATTGCTTGGCTTGTTTTTGTAGAAAGGTTTTTAACGGTAGAAAAGACGAATTGCCTGTCTTGAAGTTTTGTACTGTGTCGGTCTGTTCCAGCTTGCGGATATAAAAATCTGTCTCAGGCATGGTGGTTCAGTTTGAATGCTTCGCCTTTTTTTATTTTTTCGCTGATTTCCCGGCCACGGGCAAGCGCCGCCATAGCCAATGGATTGGCTTTATCGTTGTTCATGTGCTGAATAAAACACACGGCTTCTTTTCCACTTAATTCAACGCGGCCAAACGTGCTGGTTTTAATTGCCATAATAAACCCCGTCCAAAAGTTATGATCTTGGTAAGTCTTTATTGTATTGGAATAAAGGGTACTTATCCATAACTTTTGACAACAAGCGTCACTATGTACGTGAGCTAAAGCAGGCCCCATGTACACGGTTAATTGCTGGTTTTGGCGGTTGTTACCTAGTAATGGAGATAATGTAAAACAGGTGGTGGCTAGATTAAAACTCAACACCGCCGCTTTGCATTCTATCTTTCACCCTCAAAATAGTTTGCCGGGTAGTGTTGAACTCCCTAGCCTGATCCATTTTCTGAAACCGGCAAGACGATGAACCCGAACTTAAAAGGTCAAGGTATTCGAGAAATTTTCGATACCGAGGATTATCAAGTTTTGCTGGTGGCCAATAAATTTCAAACCGGTTTCGACCAACCCAAATTATGCGGCATGTATGTCGATAAACGGTTGTCTGGCATCACTGCGGTGCAAACGCTATCCAGGCTAAACCGAAGTTATCCTGGAAAGGATACACAACCTATGTGGTGGATTTCATCAACGACCCGGAAGACATTCTTGAAGCTTTCAAGGCGTACTATGAAACCGCTGAGTTGGCCGATGTCACCGACCCGCATCTCGTTTACGATTTACGGAATAGCAAGACTGCCGGCGAGGCTCAGGATGAACTGAACGCCTTTTGCCATTATTGGAGTTTGGTCGAGAGCGGGAAGGCATTGACCTTTCCAAGGTAGTGCTCACCCATCACACCCTTAAAAATAAGGGAAAGCGAGATATACCGCTAGGAGATGGCGAGACGACAACTATTCTGACACAGGGGGCTCATTGAACAGCATCGGTTCGACAACGAAGATGATTTCCGCCGCGCCATGCTTGATACAGAAACCATTAAGCAGAAAATCCAGCAGTGGACTGGCCACAAAAATCTAAGCTCTTTGGACGTTTACATCAATTTAGCATTTGAGGAGGCGGCAAACTTCAAGAAAACTTACAACACCGTCAGCCTCAGACGGGTAGTCGATTCATTTAAGGCCAGCGTGAACCAGGTGCGGCATGAATTGCGAAATGGGTTATCGCCAGCCGAAGTATCCCAGCAGTTGCTAAAAATGATCGAGGCATTTGATGCGGACTTGGATAGGCATCAAGACATCGAAAAAAACTGTAAAACCCCTTGATTAGGCATACTCATGCCCAAAGGAAGTTATTACGCTGAACCGCAATATTACTACCGAGTGTCAGACTGGAGAGAAGGTCAGCTCTCACCCACTTCCATAGTTAGGGGCTGAGTGGTGATAAACTGAGCCTCTATTTTGAAGGTTCCCGCTTCTTTTTTCAGCTTCTTACTATAGCTGACTACGGCCTTACAACTCACGTTAGTTTGAGCAATTCGCTTCTTCCAAGTTGAGTGACTTCATTGTCCAGCCATTCCTTTGCCAATCGCTTCAAATTATTACGCACTGATATGCTAAGGTTGAACGGTCGAAAGTATCGGTCCTTCTTGAAGCAGAATATAAAATAGCGATGCCCATTTTTTTGAATTTTATCAAAGGTATAAAAACTTGCGTGACTTCCTGTTTTACTTAGACACAGAACTACGTCCCCTTCTTGATAAGGCAGGTTTTCACCATCTTCGTCATTCCAAGTAAAAAATTCCCGAAGGGCTAGCCTTTCCCTTTCATCACTTTGCCCTTGGTTAAAACTTTCGATTATTTCTGTAGCCTCTTGCTTTGTTTCTGCACTATGTGGAGATGTCCAAATGAAGACCGGAATCATTTGGTTGGACTCATCATCCAACCACTCACAACACTGCTTCGAAGAGCGGGTTCTAGTCTTGCCAACTTGAATTTGTCGATGACTTTCCTTATATTTTTCAAATAACGGTTCGAACTTTTTGTCAATCGAGGAGACAAGATTTCCATTCTTCTTCCATAACTGAATTTCCATCAAATAGTAGTCGTATATTTTCCTGCTGTTGAATACGACACATGTATCTCGGACGAGGTCTAATCCCACACCAGTAAAGTTGGCGCTCCCTATAATGACTTGGTTTGGATGTACTAAATAAAGCTTCCAGTGTATGCTCGATTCGTATCTAAAGTCGACAAAAAAAGATAACTGCTTTTCCGCTATTTTTGAGCAGTAGGAGATAAAGTCTGGCGACGTAAACGAGTTTATTGTTCCAACAATGATTTCCACTTTGTTGTTTTTAACCAACTCGGCTACAACACGCTCTGTTCCTGACCCGAAAGCCGAGACAATAGTTATTTCTTTGTTTTTGATATTTACAAGGTGGTCTCTTAAAGACTTGTTCTTGTCTAGTACTTCCATGTCTTACTCTTGGAGTTGGCTATTGCGTTAGTATAACCTAGTTGAACGACAATAATCTGCTCAGGAAACGGCCGTAGCCATTGTCAACGTCATCTGACGGCTCTGGGTCGAGTACCGCCAGTAGACACTCCGATTCCGAATTTTTTGAATGTCCGTCATCGGGATTCACCGAGCCGCGCTGTCAACTGTTCTGTCGTTTTGGACAACTTTTTGCCTTATTCGCATGAAAAAGCTAAATGATGCAAAATGCAAGGCGTGCGCAAGCAACTCAGGTGAATTTTAGCTTTAACCCTGAAACCAGCGTACTCCAGGTTAGTGATGACGGTTGCGGCATTGACTCGATTGAGACTTTGTTTACTGTGGCTGAATCCGGCTGGGATGCGGAGATTGTTGCGCACGAACATCCGTTTGGAATAGGTTTTTTGTCGGCGCTGTTTGCCTGTCGGCATACTTTTGTAAACCTAGCATCAGCAGGCTCAAAATTCCGATCAATTAAAACTAATGCCTTTGAAAGGTGTATCAGTGGTAATGCAGTATCTACCATCTGCCTTGCTTTTCTTGTAACAGAAAGGCTAGGTGGATTTTTCCACGGTGCAACTTTCCATATATCAGCAATTGTCGTTACGTCTGCTTGAACGGTAGGCTTGTGATTTAGAATTACCCGAAATTGTCTACGAGCATGTTCATCGAGAGCATTTTCAGTCCATCCTTTATTGTCATCCCAAACAGCAGATTGCCTCTCATATAAGGCTCTTTTTTCGAGTGCAATTAGTAATTCTATAAGGGCACTTCGCTCAGACTCACTGACCGTATTAAAAAGGTCAAAGGCCGGATAGGGAAATCATAGATCACGCAAAAGTCACGCAAGGAAATTTCGGGCATAAAAAAACCAGCCGACACTAAAATCTAACTGGTTGTTTTTATTATCAATTGGTGGTGGGTCGTGTGCGATTCGAACGCACGACCATCGCATTAAAAGTGCGGTGCTCTACCGGCTGAGCTAACGACCCAATCGATCCGTGTATTATAGCCTGATTTTTTTAGAGTGCAACATTTAATTGTAAATTAAACGTCATAATTGGAAAAATATTGGGATGTTTTTTACAAATTCATTACAAATCAAAAAATTACAACACCCTCTGCTTTTAAAAAAATTTGTCATTTATCCGCTGAAACGAAGACTTTTTCACCTGCTTTAGCGCAAAATACTGACGCCAACCCGCTTGGCTACGCTGAATTTTAACCGCAAAAACCAAAATAAAGCGGCAGACTCTCAATCTAAAGCTGACAACGGTATAATCAACGCTTTCAATAGGCCCTTACACCTTAATATATGACTAGCGTTAACACCGAAAAACTCTCCAGCGCTCGCTTTGCCGAGGCAACCGATGCTTTTGTGGAAGAATTTACCGCCTCTGTCGATTTTGATCAACGAATGGCTGAACAAGACATTCAAGGCTCGCTGGCTCATGCGGCAATGCTTTGTAAAATCGGCATTTTAACCGAACAAGAACTGGCCGATATTCAACGTGGCTTGGCGCAAATTCAGGCGGAAATCCAGCGCAGCGAGTTTGTCTGGTCGATTAAGCAGGAAGATGTGCATATGAACATCGAAGCCCGCTTAACTGATTTGATCGGCATTGCCGGTAAAAAACTGCACACCGGCCGCTCCCGCAATGATCAGGTGGCTACTGATATTCGGCTGTATCTGCGTAGCGAAACGGATGTGATTCTGCACCAGCTGCAACGCTTGCAGCTGGGTTTGCTGGATCTGGCGGAACGCGAAGCCGATACCATTATGCCGGGCTTTACCCATTTGCAGGTAGCGCAACCGGTAACCTTTGGCCATCATCTGATGGCCTGGTTTGAAATGCTGGCGCGCGATAAAGAGCGTTTGCTGGATTGCCGTAAACGCATCAACATCATGCCGTTGGGCGCTGCGGCGCTGGCAGGCACCAGTTATCCTATTGATCGCTTTATGACTGCGGAATTATTGGGCTTTAGCAGACCGTCCAATAATTCTTTAGATTCGGTGAGTGATCGGGATTTTGCGATTGAATTTACCGCTGCGGCTAGTTTGATCATGCTGCATTTATCACGCTTTTCTGAAGAACTGGTGTTATGGGCCAGTGCGCAATTTAATTTTATTGATATTCCTGATGCGTTTTGCACCGGCTCGTCGATTATGCCGCAAAAGAAAAACCCGGATGTGCCGGAACTGGTGCGCGGTAAATCCGGGCGGGTCGCTGGGCATTTGGTGTCGTTATTGATGTTGATGAAAAGCCAGCCGTTGGCATATAACAAAGACAATCAGGAAGATAAAGAGCCGTTATTTGATACCGTGGACACCGTGGTTAATTCATTACGCGCTTTTGCCGATATGATGCCCAATATTCAGCCTAAACGCGAGAATATGTATAACGCTGCTAAACGCGGCTTTGCTACAGCGACCGATCTGGCCGATTATCTGGTACGTAAAGGCATGGCGTTTCGCGATGCGCATGAAGTAGTAGGGCTGGCGGTGCGATTGGGGCTGGAAACCGAGCGGGATTTGTCGGAATTAAGTTTGCAGGAGTTACAGGGTTTTTCTGCAACGATAAGCCAAGATGTGTTTGATATTCTTAAGCTGGAAGGTTCGGTGGCGGCGCGTAAACATATCGGCGGCACAGCGCCGGAAACTGTGCAACTGGCCATTAAACAGGCTAGAGAGTCGTGCATGAGCGGTTTAACGCCACTGATATAACGATTTTTATCCTTCCCATGTAGAGAGTTCATTATTCCCGCGCTCCGCGAGGGAATAATGAACGAGCGGTAAATCCACAGATATCGCGATAAAATCACCAGCTGCCACATTGCGCTGGATTCTTTTTGATTTATTCAACAACGCCGCTTACCCCCCACTAGACGGGTTTTCATAGCTATAAAACAGCGGTCTATTAATGCACAACCAGTTCCAAGGTTTTGCCGATTGCATGCAAGGCATTCGCAATCGAGTCGATTTTTGATGGATGTCTTAGCCTTAAGAGCCGTGTTACATCCTGTGGCTTTACTTCAAGTTTTCTAGCCAGATCAACGGGACGAATGTGCTCAGTTACCATTGCGTTCAACAACAAAACCTTTGCCCAAAGTGATGCACTCAGCTCGATAACAGGCTGGTCTTTTGCTGGTACCGAAGGCATTGGTACCGAGCGCTCATCCTCGAAATAAAATTCGAGCGCTGTTTCAAGCGCGTCCTTCGCCATTTCCAAAGCTTCGTCCATTGTTTGGCCTTCTGTTAGCGCCTCTGGAATATCTTGAAAGCTTACGAAAAAACCGGTACCGGTTTTTTCTACAGTGATGGGATAACGCATACTCTTACACTCCAATTATTGGCGAATTAATCGCTCTTTCTCGCATATAAAACGGCTACCACCTTTCAGTGATAGCCGTCATATGATCATCTATAAATTACTTTTTACGCTTACTTTATTCGCTCAAGCCAAGTTGTTTAATGATGGCTTTACGAAGCGGCTCGCTTATTTCTGCTGCATGTCGTGGCAGCGTAGATTGCCTGTCATCTAAATACAATTTAGTGTGTTTCTTGCCTTCTTTGAAAATTACACCTTTCGACTTCAGCCATTTTGCAAACTCACTCGATTTCATCTCGCATCCTTACCAGATTAATACGATCAAATTATAAACAATAATGTTTATAAAGTCAGGCTTATTCAACAACGCCCAGAAAAACCCAAAGCCATAGTTTTGTTCCGGCTTCATTGTGGGTCGTTTCATCGGCATTCATCAAAGATTCTTTGCACAGTTCCTCAATCAGTTGCGCTTCTACCGGCTCTAAGGCGCGAGCCGATTCAACCATGCAGTTTTGTAGTGTGCCAATACTGAGTTGCAGCCCAAACACATTTCATAGAAATTGCTTGACCTTGCGGCGGGTGACGCGCATATCCATCGATAAGTACACAATCAGCGCGGCTAAATCGGGGCCTATCAGCCGCCATTCTGTCATCCCTACATTTTTCCAAAACGCCATGTAGAGCGTTCATTATTCCCGCGCTCCGCGTGGGAACGATAAGTGAGCGGTAAATCCACAGATATCACGATAAAATCACCAGCCCCCGCCCAAAGCCTTATATAACGCCACATGCGCCTCCGCCCAGGACAGCCGGCTTTGCGTCAGTTGCTCGCGGGCGTTGTGCCAAGCGCGGCGACTATCCAATACGCTTTGCAGATCGGCCTCACCTTCGCTGTAATAGGCTGCAGCGGTTTCGACACCCTTAAGGGCCGATTGCTCGGCGTTTTCCAACGCTAACCGCCGGCTTTGTTCGCCCTGCAGAGAGGCCAGACTGTCTTCAACTTCCCGTAGCGCCGATAGTACCGATTTATCGTAGAGTGCCAACGCTTCCAGGTGACGTGCTTCTTGTGCGTCGATATTCGCCAACACCCGTCCGCCCTGAAAAATAGGCAACGACAGCCGAGGGCCAAAACCGAAAAAGCCGCTGGACAGGTTAGTGAAATTGCCCAAGTCCTGGCTTTGATAGCCGACTGCTCCGGTCAAGGATAATTTGGGATACAAATCAGCCACTGCCACGCCTATAGCAGCAGACGCGGATGCGACCATGCGCTCTGCCTGACGGATGTCCGGCCGCCGCCGCAACAAATCGGCCGGCAGTCCGGGCTGGATCGCCGGCGGAACCGGAATATTCCCCTGAACATCGGTCAGTTCGGTTTCCAGTGCCTCAGGCGTCAAGCCCGCCAACAGCGCCAAAGCGTGCCGGGTGTTTTTGATCTGCGCAACTATCGGCGCGACGACGCTTTCGTCTGCCTCCAACTGGGCTTTTGCCCGCTGCACATCCAGCTGCGTAACCATGCCTTCCTGATAAGCGGCTTGGGCTAAGCGGTAGTTTTCCCGCTGGGTGTTCAACCTGTCTTCGGTGATTGCCAGCCGGCAATTCAACCCGGTCAATTCCAGATAAGCCCTGGCAACTTCGGCGGCGAGACTAACCTGAATGTCGCGCAGACTCTCGGTATTGGCCTCGGCATTGGCCGCGGCGGCTTCCTGTTTGCGGCGGATGCCGCCGAACAGATCGGCTTCCCAGGAACTGTCGAAACCGGCCTGAAACAGGTTAAACGGCGTACCGATCGGCCCCAAAGTGGAAAGCAACGCGTTCTTGTTTTGACCGCTGCCGCCCTGTATGGAACCCAGCGCCCCCAGTAAAGCATTAGGACTTATCCGCTGACGCTGATAAGCGCTGGAAGCGTTAAGGGTGGGCAAGCTTTCCGCATTGGCGGCATCGCGCTGGGCTCTGGCGGTTTGCACACGGGTTTTTGCGGCCTTGAGATCCAGATTGCCTTGTAGCGCCCGTTCGATCAACCGATTCAAGCGTTCGTCGTTAAAGCCTCGCCACCACTGCGATAAATCGATAGCGGGTTCGGTTGGCGTGATTATCTTAGCTTCCTGCCAGTTATCCGCCAGCGCCGGTTGCGGTGGATGATAGTCCGGGCCGACCGTGCAGGCTGCCAGCAGGCTAGACATGCCTAACACTGCCAGGCGGTGACTGCGCCGATGGATAGAAGTTAATATTGGTGTAGCCATCTATTCCTCCTGTACTTTAAACCAAGCCGCATACAGTGCTGACACAAACAATGGCGTCAGTACCGTGGCAATCAGCAATCCGCCCATAATGGCCACCGCCATAGGCCCCCAGAACACACTGCCGGTTAAGGGAATCATCGCTAAAATAGCCGCCGCGGCAGTGAGCAGGATGGGCCGTAACCGGCGCACGGCGGCTTCTATGATGGCATCCCAGGGTCGCACGCCGGCAGCGATGTCTTGATCGATCTGATCGACCAGGATCACCGAATTGCGCATAATCATCCCGGCCAGCGCGATGACACCCAATGTGGCGACGAAGCCGAACGGCACATTTAAGATCAGCAAAAATAAGGTTACGCCTATCATCCCTAACGGCGCCGTCATCAGCACAATAGCGGTGCGCTTAATGCTCTGTAATTGCATCATCAATAAGGTTACCAAACAGAAAAACATCACCGGCATCACTTTATTGATGGACGCCTGGGCTTTTTGACTGCCTTCTACCGCACCACCCAACTCGACGCGATAACCGTCCGGCAACTTGGCGCGCAAAGGTGCCAACAAGGGCTCGATTTGCGCGGTCACGTCCGGGGCCTGGATATCGTCGCGGATATCGCTACGCACCGTGAAGGTCGGAAAACGGTCGCGCCGCCAGACTATGCCTTCTTCAAAACCGTATTCGGTATGCACCAATTGGCTCAGTGGTACCGCCTTGCCGCTCCGGGTATGAATATTAATTTCCTCGATCAGCGACGGATCATTACGCTCGCCGGCTTCGGCTCGGCCCAATACCTTGATAAGCTTATTGTCTTCCCGATAGTCGGTAATCTCCATCCCTGACAGCACGGTATTCAACAATAGGGAAATATCCTGGGAACTGACACCCAGCAAGCGCGCCTTGTCCTGATCCACCTCAAAATGCACCCTCTTGCTGGGCTCACCCCAATCCAACTGTACATCCAGCGTATATGGATTGGTACGCATGATCTTGGCAACCTCTTCGGCAATCTGGCGGGTCTGTGCTATATCACGGCCGGACACCCGGAACTGCACCGGAAAACCGACCGGCGGCCCGTTCTCCAGCCGGTTCAAGCGGGCGCGCAGCAAAGTAAAATCGTTATCAAATGCTTGCCGCAAGCGGGTCAGCAAACGTTCGCGTGCCGCCAGATCTTGAGTCAGCACCACGATCTGCGCAAAGTTGTTACGATCCAATTGCTGATCCAGCGGCAGATAAAACCGTGGCGAACCGGCACCCACATAACTGACAAAGTTAACAATGTCTGCATCATCCTTTAATAAGGCTTCAGCTTTGCGGGTTTGCTGTTCGGTGGCTAGAATGGACGATCCCTGCGGCAACGACAGATCTATCAAAATTTCCGGTCGGTCCGAGAACGGAAAAAATTGCTGTTCAACCTGGCGAAACGAGACCATGGCCAACAGAAACAGCAAGGCCGTTGCGATCAGCACCAGACGTCGGTGGCGCAGACAGCCGGCTATCAGCCGCCGAAACCGGGGATAAATGCCGCGGCGGTAGACCTCGGCTTCATCGTGCATGTCATGCCCCTTAAAATCCGGTAGTATCAGATAGCCCACATAAGGCGTAAAGATCACGGCAACCAACCAGGACGCCAGCAAGGCAATCGCCACCACTGCAAAAATCGAGAAGCAGTATTCACCGGCCGACGACTTGGCGAACCCGACCGGGGTGAAAGCAGCCACGGTGACCAAAGTACCGGTGAGCATCGGAAAGGCCGTGGAGGTGTAGGCAAAGGTGGCGGCTTTGATTCTATCCCAGCCTTGCTCCATTTTAACCACCATCATCTCCACAGAAATGATGGCGTCGTCCACCAACAATCCTAAGGCGATGATGAGCGCCCCCAGCGAAATGCGCTGTAAATCAATCCCCAGCAGTTTCATCACCAAAAAAGTAAAAGCCAGCACCAGCGGAATGGACAGCGCCACCACTAAGCCGGTGCGCCAACCTAAAGACACAAAACTGACCGCCAGAACGATAATGACAGCTTCGCTTAGGCTTTTCATAAATTCATCAACCGAGTGCTTGACCACGCGCGGCTGATCGGATACCTGATGCACCTCAATTCCGACCGGCAGATTAGCCGACAGGCGGTTGATTTCGGCGGACAGTTGCCCGCCTAATTCTAGAATGTCGCCACCCTTGGTCATAGATATAGCCAATCCTATGGCATCTTCGCCTTGATAGCGAAACTTTGGGGTCATCGGATCCGCATAGCCCCGATAGACGCGGGCGATGTCGCCCAAACGAAACTGCCGGCCATTGGCTTCAATGCCGATTTCCCCGATTGCTTCAACCGACTTCAGATCACCGCTAACCCGTAAGTAAATCTTGTCGCTGGCGGTATCCACGCTGCCGGCAGGATTCATACTGTTTTGTTGACGTAAGGTCTGCGCAATGATCATTGGGTCTATGCCTAGATTGGCCAATTTGCGATGCGACATTTCGATGTAGACTTTTTCTTGCTGTACGCCGATCAGATCCACCTTGGCGACATTGGGAATTCTCAACAGCTCCTGACGCACATCATCCACGGCGTCTTTCAGTTCGGCATGAGTAAAACCGTCGGCTGTGAAAGCGTAAATCGTACCGTAAGTGTCGCCGAATTCATCGTTGAAAAACGGCCCGTGCACGCCTTCCGGCAGGGTATGGGCAATATCGTTCAGCTTTTTATGCACTTGGTACCAGGCATCCGGCACCGCCGAGTTGGGAGCGTAATCCTTCAGATTAACGAAAATAAAACAGTGGCCCGGCTCCGAATAACTCTGCACGTAATCCAGCCAGGGCGTTTCCTGCAGTTTCTTTTCCAGGCGGTCGGTTACCTGCTGTTCCATTTCTGAGGCCGTCGCGCCCGGCCATTCGGCGCTGACGATCATGGTTTTGATGGTAAATTCCGGGTCTTCGGCGCGGCCTAATGTAAAGTAAGACAACAGCCCCGCCAGCATAATCACACCCAACAAGTAGGCAACGAAGGATTGATGACGCAAGGCCCAGTCAGATAAATTGAGTCCGTTCATGGTTTTACTTCCAATAGGCGAACTTTCTGCCCGACTAACAGTTTGTGTACGCCGGCGGTGACTACTTGCTCGCCGTCGGCCACCCCAGCCAGCACTTTGGCATTGTCATCGTTATAACCGGCTAGGGTGACGGTGCGCGGCGCAACGGAGCCGGTGGCCGCGTCAAATACCCACACTGCCGGCTGGCCGTTTTCCTGGGTTAACGCCGTTAACGGCAGCCAGGCCACGGGTTGCGGCTCATTTTTTTGCACATGCACGGTAGCGGTCATTCCCATGCCAACGGCGGCATCGGCATCCAGAACCGTCACCTTGACAGTATAGGTGCGCAGCACCTCATCCACGCCAGGCGATACCTCCCGTAATTTGCCTGCGTAAAAGCGTTCCGGGTTAGCCCATAAGTTAACCCTAATTGCCGAGGCCGCCAACAAATCCTGCAAGCGGTTTTCCGGCACACTGATGACTACCTCCTTTTCCAGCGTTTGCGCCAGACGCACGATAGCCTGTCCAGCAGAAACGATCTGACCCGGCTCGGCGTTTACCGCAGTAATGACACCGGCGTGATCGGCGCGCAGTTCGGCGTAGCCGGATTTACGGGAAGACGAGCCTTGGGAGGCCCGCGCCGCGGATACCCTAGCTTCGGCAGCACTCAGCTGATCCTGGCGGCGTTCCAGAGCTGCCTGACTGGTCAAGTCCTTTTCCCTGAGATTAGCAAGATGGGTTACATCCTTGCGAGCCTGCTCCAGCTCCGCCTGTGCCGCCGCCAATTGTGCCGACGCGCCGGCTTCTTCCAGCTTGACATCTTGCTGATCCAGGATGGCCAGCACTTGGCCGCGCTGAACGGTCGATCCGACGTCCACCAAGCGCTTAAGCAGCTTGCCGCCTACCTGAAAAGCCAGCGGACTTTCATGGCGGACCCGGATTTCCCCGGAATAACGGGCAGTGGTGGCGGTTTGCTGATATTGCACCACCGCAGCCCTGACCGGGCGGAGCAGCGGTTCGGGTGCCTTAGGTTCGGAACAGGCCGTCAGCAACAGCGCGGTAAACAGCGTCGCGACAACCCGCTTAGGCTGTTGCCGATCAGATTTTCGTAAAGCGGATGGTTCAAGAATAACATTAATGTTTTTCATCGTTTCAAACCCCTAATCATAATATCGATGGTCATACGAGCAGTTTCCTCCAGGCTGCGCCACTCTATCCACGGGTCGCCGTACTGGGTGATATGGATGGCAACGACGCCATGTACACTGGCCCAGCAGCATTGGGCCAACAAGTTGGCGTCATCAAGATCCGCGATCACAAGTTGTTTGGCTATCGCTTCGGTGACAGTATTCAACAACAGCTGGTAACCGTCCGTTTCAGGATTGCCATGCCCCATTTGCGGCAATTGATCCTTTTCGTGCAGGCGATTACTCATAAACATCAGCCGGTAATGGTTAGGATGTGAGTAACCGAACGCTACATAGGCCATGGCGATCTTGCGCAGCCGCTCCAGTGCATCCGGCTCGGCAGCTACATTATTTAACGCCTGTGTCAACGACATTAAGTCCACCCGACACAGTTCGTTTATCAAGGCGTCCTTATCCTTGAAATGCAAATAAATAGTCGTTGCGGAATATTCAATGGCTTCAGCAATGCGGCGCATCGTCACGGCATCGTAACCTTCGGCAGCGAATAACTCCCGCGCTGCATCGAGTATTTTGTTGCGGATTTTCAGGCGATCCCGCTCACGCCGTTCGGAAATACTCATAAACACCGTTTATTTACTTAACGTAGTTATGTTAATGAGCAAAGTTATTCTTGTCAATCAATAAAAAAGCAGCAGGGCCAAATGGTGCGCGATGCGTACCCGAGTGTGCCCGGCATGGGCTAAAACTCGTTATCTGAAAGGAGATAAGTGGCAGAGGTGGTGGGTGCAATCCAGCCACCCCGAGCTGATCCTTTTGATATAGCCATTCCACGATGAATAGGATGATGAGCAGCGTGAAGCGCATCAATCGCGAAAGATGCGCCTCCTTCGTCGGCACATCCAGCTTGTCCATTTCATGATTTCATTATTCCCACACTCCGCGTGGGAATGCAGGCCAAGACGCTCCAGCGTCGCGAATTGAGGTATGACTCAAGCAAGTTGATACTTAGATAATACACAGAGGGGTCAAAAAAAAACGCCGCCTATCGTTAGACAGGCGGCGTTTTTTTTAGCAGAACAAGCTAAGCTTATGCAGTTTTACGTTTACCTAAACGGCTAACCGCAAATAAGCCAGAAACAAACAACAGTAAGCTAGGTGGAACCGGCACTGGAGCAGCGGCGGTTACTTGCAGACCAAAGTCATTACCCGCACCGGATGTCAGTTGATAACCGCTGGTTGAAATACCGTCATACCAAGCAGTGGTTAACGAATTGGCAACCGATACCGGCATCAAGCCTTGCAGCGTGTCATTATTAGGGCCTACTTCAAAAGCCACCCAATAAGAACCTGCTTGCAGATCCAGGCTTAAACCGCTCAAGCCGTTCCAGCCGTCGGCTGTGTAGCTGGCTTGTTGAGAAAACACAGCAGGATCAATGGTATCTGGCGTATTGTTCGCGCCGTTATCATAAACCGTGATGGTAAATGTCGCGTTGGCTGGGTTACCAGCGTCAGCAAGAATATAACCTTGAATTCCGGTAATGATCTCTTCCTGGCTAGTGGTGATTTCCGCTGCCAGCCATTGCGAGCTGGAAAGCGTCAAAGGCAAACTGCTGGAACTAGGTACGCCGGTATTGACGATTAGTTGGTCAGCTTGTGCTTGCGGCGCTAAGGTAAGCGCCAACAAGCCTGCGCCAACGAGATGGCTAAAATTTTTCATGATAATCCCCTAGTAGGACGAAAATTACTGTGCAGAAGGCAAAGTAAATGTGCCCAGTGTTTTTACAGGATTGGTCATGGTGGCATCAAAACCATAAGTAGTCAGCACAGCTTTACCACTTTGGTGTATCGATACGGTACCCCAAGCGTACATACGGTCGGTTGCCAGAGTACCCAGTGGGAACACGGTAGATGAGTATGGGTAGGTGGTGTCGCCGGCAGTGTAGCTAGACAAATCATCAAATGGTGAACCACCTGCGCCAACGATAACTTGGTAAGCAGTACCGCCGGTTGAGGTAGTGTTGTTGATAGGTTGTGACACGTTATAAATGTGCTCGTGACCTGAGAAATAAGTCGCGTTATGTTTGGTAATCACGTTCCAGAATGCAGTACCAGCTGCAGCGTTGGTCAGATACAACGACGAACTTGAGCTAGGAGCAGCGCCTGCATAAGAATAATAGAAAGCAGGTTTGTGTCCGAATACGAACAAGTTATTCGCGCCATTGGCAACCGCAGCAGTTAAGTCTGCATCCAGCCAGTTGTATGGTGCATGGCCATCGTTGCCGGCAGGGTCGGTGTTGATGATTGCAAAGTGAGAAGTACCCACGTCAAATGAATAGCTCAATTGGTTTTGTGGGGTAACCAGACCATCAGCGGCGCCTGGGGTGTTAGCTGGGTTCCAGGTGCTGGTGTTCAGTGTTAAACCGGTAGGAGCCAGGGCTTTGTTCAGACGGGTTTCATCGATAACCAAATCGCCCATGTTGTCGCGCCAGGCGTTTTCGTTTTGCCATTGAGATTTTTTGCCGCAACGTTTACATTGGGTTTCATGATTGCCTGGAACAGGAACGATGTAAGTACCGGTTTCGATAGTAGGTGCAACCATACCGCGCCAGAAGCTGTATTGTTGATAGATTTGCAACAAGTCAGAAGTGATAATGTTGTTGATGCTGGTGGTGTTGCTGACAGTCAAGCTTTGCGCTGCTTCACTGTCGACTGGTGTTGGGTTGGCAGCGGTAGGCGCAGCAATGCTGACGCTGGATGCTCTGGAAACTGGAATATCAGCCAAGCCGTAGCCCATGATCATGTCGCCGTTAAAAAACAGCAGATTGGCTTTTTGCGCTTGGATATTTTGCAGGATGCGAGCAAACGCTTTGCTGTTTTGCAACCATTTGCAATCTTGACCGGTTAAACCTGGGTTAGCAACCAAACCGGTGGTGCTGGCAGTGCTAGGGCAGCTGCCTACGCCGACTTGAGCAGGATTAACCGTAGTTGAGTCAGGCGCAGCATTGTCTTGTCTGGAGTCACCAACGGTTGAGAAAGTCAGGATAACTGGATCGCTGGAAGCCATAACTGGAGCAGCATACGCGGCAGCCGCCAGAGAAATTGCAGCGCCAAGCAGACCTTGACGCAAAATATAATTTTTATTAAACATTGATGCATTCCGGGTTAAGTTAAAAACGCCGGAATCTTAACTTAGCTATATTGCAACTTAATGAAATTTGATAATGACAACTATATTACATCTAATTTTGTAATACATTTGTACGATATTCAATCATAAAATAGTGTGTATTCAGCCCCAGTTCATCAAAGCGGCTTCTAGGGATGACAGACATCATGCAGGATGTGCCAACCAACGGTAAATAGTTGCAAAATATATTTAATTTATTGTTCCCACGCTGTTATATCAAGGAACAACCACTCCAACACTGCGTAAGCCATCGCTACAAGCACTGCCCACGGCTTGCGATGGCTGCTTGCCGGCAAAACTTTCTGTCTGACCAGCTTTAGGGCCTTGCTTATATTGACAGTTAGCAGCTAAAGGCACATTTGCTCTTTCTTGTAGTTTGGCAGCCAGTGCCGCGGCTTTGGCCGCTTCTTCGGCTTCTTCAGCTTCCTCGTCTTCTTTATCAAACACCGCAATACCAGAATTGCCCTGTCCGTCCGCACACGGCTTACCAATTAAAACCGGTTTAGCTTTGTCTTTAAAGCTTTCCACTTCACCCGCTTTAGGGCCGTCATTGTATTGGCAGGTGGTGGATGTCTGACCGGGTTTGGGTTTTAAGGCGCTGGCCTCGGCGGTAAACGATAAGAGCGTAATGCTGCTGGCCAATAGAGAAACGATAAGGTATTTCATGATGGAATGCCGGGCTGGTAAAAGGATCAATCACATTAAAACGGGTGTATTTTCAGCTGCACTATAAAACAGTTTTATGACAAAAATATTTAACACTAGCCGTTTGTGAAGAATAAATTGCAAGTATTCCGTGGAGGGTGGGGTCATCAAAAATGTAGGACTCGGCGGGTAAGCCCTCGCCTCATCCTCTGAAAAAGATGTCGAGCTTGTGCCGCAGGATAGCGCAGACTGCTAGCGATGCTACATATGCTGGATCAACCGGAAAACAGTGCCGGCGAGCGTGTAGCGGTCTCACCCTTTGGCTGATTTCATTCAGGCCTATCTTTTCCAGTGACGATAAGCCTTTACGATAACAGCGGAGCGGTCAACTGCTGATTCTAGGTTTATCGGCCAATCACTGCATAATCCACTTTGCTTGCCCCACTGGAGCGTCCATGCAAGCCGTTGCAACAAGAAAAGCTTCAGCCGCAAAATTGGCGCACTACTAGATGCAAAGTTATTTCGCTGAATTGTTACAATACGTTTAGTTTATGATGATCTATTGTTTATTACATTTTGTTTCAGGGAGGCTGCTGTGGTTTCGATATTTCACCATCAGAGTATTAAGGCTTCAATGCAAAAATCTGGCTGTATTATGGCGATATCGCTAGCAACATGCAGTGTGGCTACAGCCAAACCCGCCAATGTGTTTGACTATTTTGATAACACCATGGATCAGTTTTATAACAGTTTTTATGTCTATGCCGATGCGGATTCGGCTGGGAATCATTTTGTGGCTAGGGCAAGAGTCAGTAGTGATGGTGATGACGCCACTATACCGCCGATGAATGAACATTATCGGCACAATTGTTACCAGGGTGATACTTGTATTCAAGCCCGATTTAATGCTAATGGGCATAATTGGGGAGGATGGTATTTTATGAATGGGGTGATGTCGGCTGGAGCAACTGAACCGGTGCCTAATTGGGGAGACTTTCCCGCTGCCGGCATTGATTTAAGTAGCGCAAAGCAGCTGAGTTTTTGGGCTCGCGGCGAAAAAGGCGGGGAAATGCTTGAGTTTATCGCTTTAGGCTTTGGTCGAGATGTGTCTAGCGGCAAGCCTATTAAACCCTATGCGGATTCTGCAAAACAGCATAGTCTTAAAATAACACTCACTCCGCAATGGCAAAAATATTCCCTGGATGTAAAAAATAGCGATTTGAGTTATGTGATAGGCGCTTTTGGCTGGGTGGCGAATACGCATGATACGCAAGGAAACAATAGTGTATTTTATCTGGATGAAATTCAATACGATGCTTCACGCTTAGCAGAGCCGCGTCTGCTTACCAGTTTTGAAACCTTGGCGGCGGAAAATGAAGTCGATAAACTTTTGCGTAATACTGCTTTTACTTATGATAATGCGCTCACTTTGATAGCCTATCTTGCCCAAGGCGATAGCAAACGTGCCAAGTTGATTGCAGATGCTTTGGTTATTGCTCAGCACAAAGATAGGGCATTTAAAGATGGTCGGCTAAGAAATGCTTACCGGGCCAGCGAAATGGAAGTTTTTTCGGGTTTACATCCACAGGGAAATAATATTTCCTTGGCTTTACCTGGCTTTAGCTGCCCGAAAATTGATAAACCCGATGAATACACTTGGTGTGAGGATGAGTTTCAAGTCAGTACGCATACTGGGAATGTTGCCTGGGCTATGTTAGGCCTATTAGCTTATTATGAAGTGGTGGGCGGTAATCAATATTTAGAATCGGCCAAACAGCTAGGTGAGTGGGTGGTTAAAAATTGTGCCGATAATGCTCCGGGATACTCTGGCGGTTACCAAGGCTGGGAAGCGAGTGCTAAAAATCCCCAAGGTCAAAAAAAGCTCAGTTATAAAGCCACTGAGCATAATATTGATCTGTATGCAGCTTTTAAACGTTTGTATACCCATACGAACGAGTCAAAATGGCAGCAACGATCGGATTCGGCAAAAGCCTTTGTGGTATCGATGTGGGACGACAAACAAGGTCGGTTTTGGACAGGTACAGGTGAAGATGGCGTGACAATTAATCAGGCGGTTATTCCGGTAGATATTCAAGCATGGTCTGTATTGGCATTGACTGAACAGGGTAAAGCGTATTGGCCGGCTTTAACTTATGCAGAAAAACATCATTCCACTGCGGGTGGATTTGATTTTAATGAAGATAAAGACGGTATTTGGTATGAAGGAACTGCGCAAATGGCGGCTGCTTATTATGCAACTGGTCAAGCAGATAAATGGAGTGCGACATTAACAGTACTGGATGCCGCTCAACGCGCTTCTGGCGCAATACCCGCCGCTAGTAAAGATGGGCTGACAACCGGGTTTTATTTAAGTAATGGCAAACCGTGGTTATATTATGCTCGTGAACATTTAGGGGCAAGTGCTTGGTATGCTTTGGCAAAGCTTAAGGTGAATCCGTTTCAGAGGATGGTTAAAGCTAAGTAATGCGATAAGGCGCCATTATTTAAGCATTTGCCCTGGCAAGCGCATTAAAATTTTAAGCCTAACGTTCAGGGTTTGGTAAGGTGTTTAGCTACTTCGGTGGGTACGCAGTTTGTGCCGCCGCGGGGTGGCTGAAACAGCTTTCTAAATCAGGTGGGATTTTATGGAACAACAATTAATTGAATGGCTTAAAGAATACGGCTACATTATTTTATTCTTATGGAGCATAGTGGAAGGCGAAATGGGGCTGGCTATGGCCGGAATCTTAACTCGCACCGGCGACATGAGCTATGGCTGGGCAATTTTTGTCGCCGGCCTGGGCGGTTTTGTGGGTGATCAATTCTATTTTTATATAGGACGATTTAATAAAAAATATATTCATCAAAAACTGCATAAGCAGCGACGTGAGATTGCCATTTCATATTTGCTGTTAAAAAAATACGGTGGATTTATTATTTTTATTCAGCGCTATCTGTATGGCTTACGCACCATCATTCCCATGTCAATTGGCATCAGCAATTATTCGGCAAAAAAATTTGCCTTAATCAACCTGATCAGCGCATGGCTATGGGCTGCCATCATCATAACGCCTGCTTATCTGTATGGTGAACAAATATTAAGCGTATTAAGCTATGCTAGGCAGCATTGGTATTTTGCGTTGCCGGTAGCGGCAGGGTTACTTTATGGCATTCATACCTATTTTAAAATTTTGGAACGGCATTTTTTGCAGAAGCGGAAAGATCGTTTGCCTCGCTAACTGTTCCGTATAGGGAAGGGTTATCCCGCGCGCGGCACATCATATGATTGCAAGACCCTAACAAAGGCATTACAATCAACCCCATCCCAATGTCCAATCAAACCGTTTGCCATGCAACATGCGATTGATCCAAAAATTGACTGTGTTTTCAAGGCGTTACTGGGTGCGGAAGAGAACCGTAATCTACTGGTGCATTTCTTAAATGCTTTTTTAGGCCAGGAACTGAGCGAACCCCTGGTGTCGGTGGAAATCCTCAATCCCTACAACGCTCAGGAATATCTGACTGACAAACTCAGCATCGTCGATGTCAAAGCCCGTGATAGCTAGGAAAGACTGTATCAAATCGAAATCCAGCTCACCGGTTATCACAGTTTACCGGCGCGTATTCTTTACAATTGGGCCGATATTTACAGCCAGCAACTCAAAAGCGGGGAAGATTATCACAATTGCGGCCTACTTACGCGATCTGGCTGTTAGCGGAAAATCTGCTGCCAAACGATCAACGTTATGCCCACCATTACAAATTCCGCGATGATCAAGGCGAAAGCTTTGTGCAGCACGGCGGTATTTACTTGCTGGAGTTAACTAAATTCCATGCCCAACAGATTGAAAACGAGCAGCAACGTTGGCTAAAGTTTTTTAAAGAAGGCGAAGCGCTGAACGATAACGCGTTGCCAGACTGGATGAATATCCCGGAGATGAAACAAGCCATGAGTACCTTAACCGCATTTTCAGAAAAAGACCGCGAATATTTTAAGTACCAAGCCCGGCAGGAATATCTGCGAGAACAGCGCGCGATACTACGGGAGCGGGAGGATGAAGCCGCCAAAGCCCAATTAGCCCAAGAAGAAACCGCTAAAGCCCAAGAAGAAGCCGCTAAAGCCCAAGAAGAAACCGCTAAAGCCCAAGAAGAAGCCGTTAAAGCCCGAGAAGAAGCCACTAAAGCCCAAGAAGAAGCCGCTAAAGCCCGAAAAGAAGCCGCTAAAGCCCAAGAAGAATACCGGCGGCAACAGCAAGCATTACAGCTGGAACGGGATGAAGCCAAACAGGAAATAACTCAAGCCAAACAGGAAACTCAAGCGGCACAAGCAGAAATAGAACGCTTAAAAATGCTCTTAGCCCAAAAGTAAACTTAAATATGACCCGATTAGCAAGCTGATTCGTATGATTTAAGCGACGCCGCCATTCCAAAGATTGCCGGAACCCAGGGGCTAGGGATGGTTCGACGTCCGCCATCTTGGGCACTTGCGAACTCTGTTCGCGGATGATCCAAAACGCGGCGAATGTATGCGGCTTGAGGCTGTCGGTATCTATTTCGATTATTCCAAGTAATAGATCACGGCCGAAACAGTTCAACACCTGCTGCAGTTTGTTGAGGAGTTTGGTCTGAAGGGGCGTATTGATGCAATGGCTGATAAGTTTAGCATCTGAACCCGCTAGTGCGGCGTTCAGATGCTTATGACCAATGATGATTATTCAATGGTGAATGTATAGGTTGTGGCGGGGGCATGGGCTGTATCGTTGATAACATACAGTAAATTGCCGGATAACACGGTTTGGTCGATAATGACAAGATTGGGGGCATTGAGTGTTCCGGTATCGACAAGCTGGGTACCGCAGGTTTTACTGTTTAACTGAGCCTGGGTGCCAACGCAAAGTTGAAGATTAGCATTAGCTTCAGTGACTTGAAATGATATTTTAAACAATGTCGGAACCGATTTGACGGTGGTTGGAATTACCGAACCGCTGATCGGTGCCGCATAGCCGCCAACGACTTGACCGGTGATTGTCGTCAGGGCGGATGCCTGCCCCACGTTTAAAACAAGTAAAAAGGCACCCAGAGAAATACATTTAATGATTTTTGACGAGATTTTCATGTCGTACTCCTTCTTAAATTTCAGGATTGAAAATAAATTTAAAAACAACCGACTAAAGAAACGAAATTCTAACAACACTTTTAGTCGATAATATTCTAGACAATCAAAATATTTTTAGCAATGGCGAATGAATTTAAAATTCACCTGGGTTTAAAAGCCCCCAAAAAGGAGTCCTACCCATTAGCCAGCCGATGTCAATAAGTTAAATAATATCCAGGCTGCTCAATTGATGCTTGACATTGGTATGAGTTTAATCAACGCAAGATTTTTAACAGGTTGCGCCAGTGTGCCGCAGTACAGCAAGGTTGCTTTTTACCAAAGCAACCCTTTGTACGTGTTTGAATTAACATGATACAGTTATTTAGCGTTGGATGGGGAGGCGATAACGAAAGTCATCGTGTAGGCCTAAGTTCACAGTTAAATAATTTTTGGAGGATTAAATTTATGTTTACGCAAAAGGTAAAAACAGCCCCCATTTTTAGTGCGCTTGAGCTAAATGATTGTTTAGCAAAAACATATGGTGACAAGCAAGCCGGACGACTGGTTTTAAACCATTGTCAAATCGTCGGCAACATCGCTCGCGAATTACTCAACCGCTTACCTAAGGAGTTGGTAACCGAATTTTTTCCAGACGGTGCCGAATTAATTGCTGCTGCACATGATATAGGCAAAGTCAGCCCCTGTTTTCAAGAAAAAATATATCGGGGAACCGAAGGATATGTCAAAAACACTAAGCCAGGATTAGAGCAATTTGATCCGGCGCTCGAAAAAGAATGGGGTGGTCATGCCGGCGTCAGTCAGGCAACGGCTGAATATTTAAAGCTTGGTAAATACATCCCGGAAATTCTTGGGCAGCACCACGGTTACTCACCTAACATCAGCAAAAAGGCGATAGACGAAGTTTTTGGTGGGCTATCTTGGGAACAGCGAAGGGAGGAATTGCTTGCCGCTTTAAAAACTTTACTACATACTGAGTTTCCAACCGTTAGCAGCGAACTGCAAGCTCGCGTATTGGCGGGATTTACCACGGTATCCGATTGGTTAGGCTCTGGTTCATTGTTTGATGATCCTGCTGAAGACTGGCAACCACGCATCCAACAAGCGCTGGATATGGCAGGTTTTATACCGCCGGTGCTTAAATCCGGCTTGGGCTTTGCCGATATTTTTCCTTTCCAAGCCAGTGATGTTCAACAGCACTTTATCCAACAAGTTAAACAACCAGGAATTTACATTTTAGAAGCGCCTATGGGTTTGGGTAAAACGGAAGCTGCATTGTATGCCGCGTATCAAATGCTGGCGTCGCAACAAGCTGTTGGTATCTATTTTGCCTTACCCACGCAACTGACGTCCGACAAAATTCATCAGCGATTTGAACCCTTTTTACACGCTATATTGCAAGAGGATAGTCAACACCAACAAGCGTTATTACTACACGGCAATGCTTGGTTAAAATCTGAATTGGGCAAAGAAGGCAACCCCGGCGGCTCGTGGTTTCAATCCGCTAAACGCGGCATTCTGGCACCTTTTGCCGTGGGTACTGTAGATCAGGCATTAATGGCTGTGATGAATGTTAAACACGGCTTTGTACGTACTTTTGGTTTAGTCGGTAAGGTGGTGATACTGGACGAAGTACACAGTTACGACAGCTATACCGGCACTATTTTAGAAGAATTAGTGCAGGCATTATTACAATTAAATTGTACGGTGATTATTCTCAGTGCAACGTTAACTGGTCAACGCCGCGCGGCGCTGTTAGGCAAAAATCCTGCTTGCCGCGATTATCCATTGATTTCCGCCATTCCTAAAAATGGTGTTTTATCTGAGCAGGCTACGGCGCAGATAAACGATGCAAGTGTCGCAATTAAACACTGCCAACAGGAAGAAAGTGCCATAGAAGAAGCTTTGCTCCGCGCCGAACAGGGCCAGCAAGTATTATGGGTGGAAAACACCGTAGCCGAAGCGCAGCGAATCTATAGATTATTGGCGGCACGAGAATGCTCGCCGAAAATTGAATGTGGTTTATTGCATTCGCGGTTTCTTAAAATAGATCGGGAAAACAATGAAAATTACTGGACTGGTCTGTACGGTAAAGAGGCAGGTGATGCGCGAGGACTGTGTGGGAGGATATTAGTTGGGTCTCAGGTTTTGGAACAATCCCTGGATATTAGCGCTGATTTTTTAATTAGCCGTTTTGCCCCCAGTGATATGTTGCTGCAACGTATGGGGCGGTTATGGCGACATCAACACAACTGTCGGCCAATAGCGGCCAGACGTGAAGTCTGGCTATTGCGGCCGGCATTAACAGTCGCGATAGCCGACCCTGAACAGGCATTTGCTGATTCAGCCAAAGTGTACAACCCCTATGTGCTTTGCCGCAGCTTGGAAGTTTGGCAAGATTTGTCATCTATTGCAGTGCCTGGGCAAATCAGAAGCGTTATTGAAGCAACTTATACAGACCGCGAAGAAACCGGCGCCATGCTGAATTATCTAAATCAACTTCAGCAGCAACGCAACACCTTAAAAAACTTGGCACTATTAGGTCTGTCCTCGGCCGGCACCACTTTGCCGGAAGAAAAAGCCAGCACCCGCTATAGCGAACAAGACAGTATAGAGGTGTTACTACTCAGAAATTATCAGCACGACCAACAAAATGCCGCTGTTAGCGTAGAATTTCTTGATGGTCAGACGATTTTACTACCCAACAAAAGCAAAGACTTACAGCCTCTGGAGCGGCGCGAGCTGGCGGCAAAACTGCTGCAAAATACGGTTAGAGTTGCGGCTCATCTGGCGCCAAGTCCAGTTGTCGGCAACAGTTTGAATTGGTTGGGGGATTATATGTATCTGGGTAAAACTGATCAGGGTGAAAACCGCTTAAGAGTAGCCAAAGTGCTGGAAAGCGGCAAAGTGGTCAGCTTAAATGATGGTGATCCATCAGAAAAATATGAAATTCAATACGACCGATACCTTGGTTATCAAACGGATAAATCTTGATTGAGCTCCTGTTAAGGAACTGCCCACAAAAATAAACTTGTTAAATGGTAGACTTGGATATAAAATAAAAACCGTCATTCATTTGTTAACAGCAACCTTGCATTGCTTTTGGGAAAGCGAATAAAAAAATCCCCATTTAGCATAGGGCGTAGTGCGAAATTTTATGCTGTCTTACGCCAAGCATTTGATAAGACAAAATCGATAGGTTTTCTCCACGGCTGTGGAGGTGTTTCAGGTAGGCTTGGTTATGAGGTCTCTTCCTCACGCTGGTGGGGGTGTTTGTTAGGGCTGAGACTAGGCTGAATCATGCATGAAAAATTGCTAACTATGCACTGTGTAGGGGAATAAATGAGTAATGAAAACCGTTTTAACCTGATCGACGAGCCCTGGCTACCCGTTGTGGATGTTGGACTGATCAGTTTACGGCAGCTTTTTAGCGCTAGCGATTACCGCGCCTTGGGTGGTAATCCGCTGCAAAAAATTGCCATCACCAAATTATTATTGGCAATAGCCCAAGCGGCAGCCACACCAAAAGATGAAGAAGAATGGGCAAAATTAAAACCAGAAGGCCTAGCGGCCAAGTGCCTTGAGTATCTGGAATATTGGCATGAACGGTTTTGGCTATTTGGCGAGCAGCCGTTTCTGCAAATACCCGCTATTAATAGCGCAAGCCTACAGAGCTATGGTGCCGTTTTACCGGAAGTTGCCACCGGAAATACCACGGTATTTACCCAAATACAAACTCAAAAAGCCTTATCGGATGCCGAGAAAGCCATGCTGGTTCTTGTACAGATGGGGTTTGGTTTGGGTGGAAAGAAAACCGATAACCGCGTGGTGTTATCGGCCGGCTATACAGGCAAAACCAACGACAAAGGCAAACCGGCAACCGGAAAGCCTGGGCCTAGTCTAGGGTTCATGGGATTTTTGCATAATTTTTTGCTGGGGTCATCCATCACAGAAACACTCTGGTTAAACCTGTTTACCGCAGAACAGTTGCAGCAATTGCGCGTTTACCCCAATGGGCTAGGCACACCACCCTGGGAAGTGATGCCGTTAGGTGAGAATTGTGAAACAGCAAAGTCGTTTCAATCCAGTTTGATGGGTAGGTTGCTACCTTTTGCACGATTTTGTTTATTAACAGAGACTGGCTTGCACTATTCAGAAGGCATTGCGCATGCCGGATATAAAGAAGGCGTGTTTGACCCCAGTGTTTCGGTCGATTTTTCCGGTAAAGAGCCAAAAGCAATCTGGGTTGACCCCGAAAAAAGGCCGTGGCGATTTTTAACAGCATTATTAAGCTTTTTAGAGCAATCCGGCAATCGAAATGCAGATTGTTATCAAATACGCTTGGGGTTGATGCGGGCCAGAACCCATGTTGCAAGCTTAGGTATTTGGTCTGGTGGTTTACGGGTCAGTAGTAATGCCGGTGAGCAGTTTGTTTCCGGTTCCGATGATTTTGTCGAATCAGTGATTATGCTGCCGGAAAATATATTAGGGGGGCTGTGGTTCGGCCGTTTACAACTGGAAATGGATGAGTTAGATAAACTTTCCAAAATTGTTTACAGCGCCACCCTTAATTTTTATAAAAGCCAGAATATGGATGGCAAAGCTAAAGCAGGGCAAGCCAGTAATCTGTTTTGGCAACTTTGCGAGCGCGAATTTCAACAATTAGTGAACGTTTGCGATGATTTAAACCAAGCTAAATCCTTGCGTAAAAAATTTGCCGGCTTTGTCTATCAAACATATGAACAGTTTTGTGCCAAAGATACTGCCCGGCAACTGGATGCCTGGGCAAAAAATCGACCTAATTTGGCTAAATACCTGCACGATCAAACCCAAAACCAGGAGGCTCAGGCATGAGTAGCGAAGCACATAAACCTAATAAAAGTGAAAACTTTGTTAATTCCACCATCGAAAAATGTCGGGATAACAAAGGGCTGGCTGCCGCTTTAAAACGTGCAGACAACCCAGCCACCGAGTATCAAAGCTGGGAACATCTGGCTGCATTTCATATTGATCTAAACAATGCGGATTGGCGTTTGCCATACGCCACCATTGCTGCCGCCATTGCCAGAGCCAAGGTAGAGCGCAATGGTGCAATCGGTATTGGCCGAGCGATTGCCTTATGTTATGAAGACGGCAATAACAGTGATCAGGCCAAAGCTAAACTAAGGCGCTTATTAGCTTGTGAAGATGTCGTTGAAACCTGTCGAATATTAAGGCCATTATTTAGTTTAATTGATGCCAAGGCCGGGGTGTCATTGAACTATGCCCGATTATTGGCCGATTTATTGTATTTTGCCAAAGACAGTCTGCGCATTAAAAGTCGTTGGGCGCAAGACTTTTACGGCCGCCCAGATGAAAACAAGGAGGTGCTATGACTCAAGCTGTGGTTAAGCCGTTATATGCCGGCGTGTTAAAGCTGTCTCGTAGTGATATTAAAGCTTTGAAGATTACCGATGCTTATTCGTTGCATCGGGTGGTGTACGATTTATTTAGCGATATTCGTAACGAACAACAAAAACTAGCCAGTACCTCCAGCGGTATTTTGTACGCTGATAAAGGCGGTGATTTTAAACATCGTTTAATTTTGTTGTTGGCTGATCGTTCGCCAAATCCCAATCCGGCCTATGGAGAAGTTAATATTCGCGAAATTCCGCCGCAGTTTTTGCAACACTCACGATATGCCTTTACCGTTACTGTTAATCCTACAAAACGTAATCAGCAAACCGGCAAAATTATGGCCGTGCGTACTCGGGAAGCTGTTCACGATTGGTTTATTGAACGTTCAGTAAAATCCTGGGGCTTTAAGGTTAACCCCGTTAATCTACAAGTTGAAAAACTATCCGTACAAACTTTTGAAAAAGACGGAAACACCATTACACACGGTAGCGCCAGTTTAAAAGGCGAGCTATTCGTCACCGATCAAGAGCAATTTATCCAAAGCTTTCAGCAAGGCATAGGCAGAGGCCGGGCATTTGGCTTTGGCTTGCTGCAAATCGTACCGCTTAATTAAAAATTTTATCCAAAGGAATTATCACTATGAACAATCCGCTTAAAAATACCCGTATCGAATTTCATATTCTGCAATCTTTTCCTGTCACCTGTTTAAACCGTGATGACGTAGGCGCGCCCAAAACAGCTATTGTCGGTGGTAGTACCCGCGCCAGAGTCAGTTCTCAAGCATGGAAAAGACCGGTACGAATGGCTTTGCAAGATTTTGGTATCAAACTGGCTATTCGCAGCAAACATATTGCCGATTATGTGGCAAAAATCTGTTTAACACTCGGCGCGTCCGAAGAGCAAGCGCAAAGCTCTGCTGAAACTATAGCCGCTGCTTTAAGCAAAGACACCTTGCATTTTTTTACCGAAACAGAAGCAAAAGCATTTGCAGAATTTGCGCAGGAACAAGGTTTTGATAGCAGCAAAATTAAAGATAAGGATATTCATAAACTTGCTAAAAAAACGTTTAATCCTGCTTTAGATGGTTTGGACATAGCCTTATTCGGACGCATGGTCGCCCAAGCCGCAGAACTGAATATTGAAGCTGCTGCGTCTTTCGCACACGCCATTTCCACCCATAAGGTCAGTAATGAAGTTGAGTTTTTTACAGCATTGGACGATCTGCAAGACGATCCGGGTGCTGCGCATATGGGAAGCTTAGAATTTAACTCGGCAACCTATTATCGATACATCAGTTTAGACTTGGGCCAGCTTTATCAAACACTAGCGGGGCAAAATTTACCGGAAGCCGTAGAAGCTTTAACCAAAGCCTTGTTTGTCGCGGTGCCTGCCGCGCGGCAAACAACGCAATCCGGCGCATCTCCCTGGGAATTTGCCAAAGTATTGGTCAGAACCGGCCATCGCCTGCAAGTACCGTTTGAAACAGCGGTAACAAAAGCCAAAGAAGGCGGTTTCTTGCAGCCCAGTATCTTGGCATTACAAAATTATCTAACGACTAAAGAAAAACTAGCCGGCTCTCTGTTTGGAAAAATTGCCGAATATACGTTTGGCGAAGATGAAAGCTTTAGCGTTGATGACCTGATTGCCGCTTTAAAACAACATGCTGAGGTTAAAGTGAATGAGTAACCCCTATTTACTACTTTGGCTGGAAGCGCCATTACAATCTTGGGGGCATGACTCAAAATTTGGCCGTCGCGATACGCTTAATTTCCCGACTAAATCCGGCGTATTGGGGTTGGTCTGTAGTGCTTTGGGCGCCGGTGGCGAGCAATCTGCGTTATTGGCTGAGTTTGCCGATTTAAATCAAACCGTACTGGCTTTTGTCCGTAAGCAGGGTAACCGTGATGAACGCATCAGCCAGCCCTTATTACGTGATTTTCATATGGTAGGCAGCGGTTATGATGATCAAGACCCGTGGGCTAGTTTGTTAATCCCTAAAACCAATGAAGGCAAAAAAGCCGTAGGCGGTGGCGCTAAACTAACTTACCGATACTATTTGCAAGATGCTTGTTTTGCGGTGTTACTGCAAGTGCCTAAAGATAGGGCGGCTGCAATAGCTGAAGCTTTGCAAAACCCGACGTGGGATGTTTATCTGGGCCGTAAAAATTGTGTGCCGACCGATTTTATCTATCGGGGGCTGTACAACGATCAGACCGATGCAAAGACGCAAGCCTTGATGATAGCCGAGGAAAAAGCATTGTTAGTAGATTTTAGCGTAGTGGATGGCGTACATTCAGGAAGCGAGGTGCTGACTATTATGGATGTGCCGATTCAATTTGGTGAACACAAACAATATCGTGATCGCCAAGTGACAATTATTGCTGCTTAAGCCGTCCAATGATTTATGTTCTTTAACAATTCGGATTTTTTATAAGGAGTATTTTGGTCATGGCTGAGAATAACGCAACACGTTTGCTGATTAAAGTAACCCGTGACACGCTGCCGCAAGTTAAAAACAAATACCCGTTTATCTATTTAGAAAGAGGGCGTTTGGAAATTGATGACAGTAGCGTTAAATGGATAGATAGCGAAGCAAACGTGGTGCGTTTGCCGATAGCCACCATCAATTGCTTGTTGCTTGGCCCCGGCACCAGCATTACCCACGAAGCGGTTAAAGTAATGGCCAGCGCCAATTGTTCAGTGTGCTGGGTAGGTGAGGATAGCCTATTGTTCTATGCTGCCGGGCAAACTCCGACAGCCAACACCCGTAACTTAAAAAAGCAAATGGAGCTGGCTTGTAACGAGCAAAAAGCATTGGAAGTGGTTAGGCGCATGTATGCCCGTCGTTTTCCTAAAGCAGAGTTGGCCGGCAAAAGCTTAAAAGAAATGATGGGCATGGAAGGTTATAGAGTACGCGAATTGTACGAGCAAAAAGCCCAGGAATATCAAATTGGTTGGAAGGGGCGGGCGTATTTGCCAGGCAAATTTGAATTGGGCGATATTACCAATCAAATTCTGACTGCTGCTAATGCGGCTTTGTATGGTATTTTAAGTTCAGCTGTTCATAGTTTGGGGTATTCGCCGCATATCGGTTTTATACACTCAGGCAGCCCATTGCCCTTTGTTTATGATCTGGCTGATTTGTATAAAGAAAAACTGTGCATTGATTTAGCGTTTTCATTAACCAAAGAAATGGCAGGTCGATATAATAAGCATAAGGTTGCAGAGGGTTTTAGGCTACGCGTTCTGGAAATGAATTTGCTGGAATGTTTTGGTGCCGACATTGAAGAAATGTTAGGAGGTAAAATTGCTCGTCGTAATAGCTAATGATTTGCCGCCGGCGGTTAGGGGGCGCATGAAATTATGGTTTGTGGAACCGCGTCCTAATGTATTTGTTTCTGGCGTTAATGATGCGGTTGGCAAGTCTGTAGTGGATTATTTGTATGAACATTGTCCGCCGGAAAGTGGCCTGATGGTGTTTCGTCGAATCAATCAGACGCCGGGTTACGAAATTCGGGGAGTGGGTGATACGCGTCGTAGCATCGTTGAGTTTTCTGGATTACAATTGGTGCAGGAAAAATGCAACACCGACACAACCGGCAGCCTTTGAAAAAACTGTATATTGTGTTAAGTTTTAACTAACACCACTAAATGTTGGTGTCTTCCCCACGCCGGTGGGGGTGTTTCTAACATTAGTACCATGACCGGCTGTAATTGCAAGTCTTCCCCACGCCGGTGGGGGTGTTTCTATTCTCTTGCTCTAATAGATAATATATAAAAAGTCTTCCCCACGCCGGTGGGGGTGTTTCTAGCGGGTATCGGGCTGTCCAGATTGGCCGCCAGTCTTCCCCACGCCGGTGGGGGTGTTTCTGGAACCGGAAACGGAAATACCAGCGCTGGAGGGTCTTCCCCACGCCGGTGGGGGTGTTTCCGGTACTATATCGAAAGACGCACAAACCAAAGCGTCTTCCCCACGCCGGTGGGGGTGTTTCCTCATCCTCAAAACCCCAGAAGCACTAATCCGCGTCTTCCCCACGCCGGTGGGGGTGTTTCCCTGCATCCGGCCACCATCGCCCAGCTGCTAAAGTCTTCCCCACGCCGGTGGGGGTGTTTCTAAGGGGTATTGCCGGCGTACTGCTTCTAGCGCGTCTTCCCCACGCCGGTGGGGGTGTTTCTATACATGTTACCCATTTCGCGAAACTTACTTGGTCTTCCCCACGCCGGTGGGGGTGTTTCTAAATTTCCCATCGGCCCGGCGGTCAGAGTTAAGTCTTCCCCACGCCGGTGGGGGTGTTTCTATTACACCGCCGCCGATTATATACGTGCTGTCGTCTTCCCCACGCCGGTGGGGGTGTTTCCTATAATGGATAATACCCAAAGATATATCCCAGGTCTTCCCCACGCCGGTGGGGGTGTTTCTGCATTTAAACCGGGACCGGAATTAGTATGTTTGTCTTCCCCACGCCGGTGGGGGTGTTTCTTAGGATAAGCCCTAATTTGTGCCAGCAGCATCGTCTTCCCCACGCCGGTGGGGGTGTTTCCTACCTAAACTGCCACTAGCGCCCTGCACTAACGTCTTCCCCACGCCGGTGGGGGTGTTTCTGTATTAGTACCGGTAACTGTGCTAGGCGTTAGGTCTTCCCCACGCCGGTGGGGGTGTTTCTAGCGCGTTCGCCCACGCCATCGTTTTAGGATTGTCTTCCCCACGCCGGTGGGGGTGTTTCCACTGATTTTATTCAGTTTTTTACAAGAGCATCGTCTTCCCCACGCCGGTGGGGGTGTTTCTTTCGACAGATAGTTAATGATATTTCGCCGGTTGTCTTCCCCACGCCGGTGGGGGTGTTTCTCCAACAAAAGTCATCAGATTTTTTATTACGCGGTCTTCCCCACGCCGGTGGGGGTGTTTCTTATACCGGCAAAATAGACAAAAACGGTACTATGTCTTCCCCACGCCGGTGGGGGTGTTTCTAGCAGGTAATGATTGAGTATTAGCCTGCAATTGTCTTCCCCACGCCGGTGGGGGTGTTTCTTGCGACAACGTTGCAATTTGCGCACGCGATAGGTCTTCCCCACGCCGGTGGGGGTGTTTCTGGCAGAAAATACAGGATTTGGAGTCGATTCTGGTCTTCCCCACGCCGGTGGGGGTGTTTCTTAAAGTATACTGTAATACTACCCCGGCTTTTGGTCTTCCCCACGCCGGTGGGGGTGTTTCTATAATCGGGATATACTATGTTATTCGGCGGACGTCTTCCCCACGCCGGTGGGGGTGTTTCTAATGCTGAATTTTTTCTATCCAAACTAGATGGGTCTTCCCCACGCCGGTGGGGGTGTTTCCAATTTTTTTGATGTCGATCATCTGTCTTACGAGTCTTCCCCACGCCGGTGGGGGTGTTTCTGTATCCTGCACTGCAAATCCGCCCCCGTTTGTGTCTTCCCCACGCCGGTGGGGGTGTTTCTATAGGTATGTTCCCATACCCAATTCAAGGCCCGTCTTCCCCACGCCGGTGGGGGTGTTTCTCAATAAAAATCCGCGATAGTTTCAGATTATTTGTCTTCCCCACGCCGGTGGGGGTGTTTCTGCACGACAGGTCGATTTAATTTGCGGGCGCTGGTCTTCCCCACGCCGGTGGGGGTGTTTCTGTACTGCCCAACGGATATGTACACCACATACTGTCTTCCCCACGCCGGTGGGGGTGTTTCTAGCCGGATAACCTAAATTAAAATTCCAACCCCGTCTTCCCCACGCCGGTGGGGGTGTTTCTACACAGTTCGACCGCTGGTAGCAGCTACTAAAGTCTTCCCCACGCCGGTGGGGGTGTTTCTGGATAAAGAACCTATTATATTTACAGATTCGGGTCTTCCCCACGCCGGTGGGGGTGTTTCTTGATTTTGCAGATCAGTTATCTGCGATTGATCGTCTTCCCCACGCCGGTGGGGGTGTTTCCGGCTCAGCTACGTTTTCTAACGTTTCAGCTCAGTCTTCCACACGCCGGTGGGGGTGTTTCTATAATCGGGGATATACTATGTTATTCGGCGGAGTCTTCCCCACGCCGGTGGGGGTGTTTCTTTGGGTACAGCAACATTTTATTATGCCGCAACGTCTTCCCCACGCCGGTGGGGGTGTTTCTCCAGTTAATTTTACCTTGGCTAGACCAAAGCGGTCTTCCCCACGCCGGTGGGGGTGTTTCTCAGCAGGGTTGCCGATATCATTCTCTAGCATTGTCTTCCCCACGCCGGTGGGGGTGTTTCTTTCATTTTATATATTATCCAAATAATCCGGTCGTCTTCCCCACGCCGGTGGGGGTGTTTCCCTAACAGCGTCGCCGTACTGTGGGTGGGTTACGTCTTCCCCACGCCGGTGGGGGTGTTTCTCTGAGCCGAGACGTTAGAAAACGTGGCCGAGCGTCTTCCCCACGCCGGTGGGGGTGTTTCTGCGATATGATTATTATATTGGTACAGGTTTAGGTCTTCCCCACGCCGGTGGGGGTGTTTCTAAAAGAATATTATTTATGGGTTTATATACCAGGTCTTCCCCACGCCGGTGGGGGTGTTTCCACTTTGACTATTATATGTAGTTTGTACAGCAAGTCTTCCCCACGCCGGTGGGGGTGTTTCTTAATGAGCGGTTTTAGTTTAGATAGTCCGTATGTCTTCCCCACGCCGGTGGGGGTGTTTCCTATCATGGCACAACATGAGGGATTATATAGTAGTCTTCCCCACGCCGGTGGGGGTGTTTCTAGCAGGCAATGATTGAGTATTAGCCTGCAATTGTCTTCCCCACGCCGGTGGGGGTGTTTCCACGTATCAACGGTCCGCTTTCTGCGATTGTCAGTCTTCCCCACGCCGGTGGGGGTGTTTCTCTTTAGTTCCCTCACTATAAGCGATAGTATCTGTCTTCCCCACGCCGGTGGGGGTGTTTCCAAACTGGCGGACATATTCCGTTATTGCGCAGCGTCTTCCCCACGCCGGTGGGGGTGTTTCTGGCTGCTTGCAAAGCTCCCAGTTCCGAGGTCGGTCTTCCCCACGCCGGTGGGGGTGTTTCTACTTGCATGGGTGTTTCCTTGGGTGGTTAAACGTCTTCCCCACGCCGGTGGGGGTGTTTCCAACTCAGGAGTCAACCATGACCACCCCAGAAAGTCTTCCCCACGCCGGTGGGGGTGTTTCTAATGCTGTTACCGCGTGACGTAGTTGCAGTCAGTCTTCCCCACGCCGGTGGGGGTGTTTCTGTCAGAATCGGATCCCACCACCATTTCAGTTAGTCTTCCCCACGCCGGTGGGGGTGTTTCTGGACATCCGCGACGACGATGCCGCCCAACTTGGTCTTCCCCACGCCGGTGGGGGTGTTTCTTTCAGCAATTTCAGAATCAAGAAGGCGAGCCTGTCTTCCCCACGCCGGTGGGGGTGTTTCTCCCTCTACCCGATCCATTTCCAAAAATATAAAGTCTTCCCCACGCCGGTGGGGGTGTTTCTGCATCAGAAAAGCAATGGGAAGTAGGCCCGCGGTCTTCCCCACGCCGGTGGGGGTGTTTCTTTTGGCGCTGGTGCAAATGATGCTATACGCTGGTCTTCCCCACGCCGGTGGGGGTGTTTCTTGATAAAAATGCGATTTCACGGTTAGCGGCGACGTCTTCCCCACGCCGGTGGGGGTGTTTCTCGGACGCTGCCAACAAAATCGTATCACCCCGCGTCTTCCCCACGCCGGTGGGGGTGTTTCCGCTGGCGGTGCAGTTGTAAACGTTGAAATCAAGTCTTCCCCACGCCGGTGG
>Ga0316222_1000863_pt1 | contig 42447 bp, 31 predicted proteins | sample TBH18011metaG_FD_206008 | JGI IMG/M metagenome (GOLD analysis project Ga0316222, IMG submission 206008) | Freshwater microbial communities from Trout Bog Lake, Wisconsin, USA - TBH18011 | ecosystem: Environmental > Aquatic > Freshwater > Lake > Hypolimnion/Profundal zone | place: USA: Wisconsin... | reverse complement strand
GGATTGCCGGCCTGATAAAAACTGAATGTCCAGGTGCCGACTTTAATGCCGGCACTGCTGGTAGTGGGCAGAGAAGTAGTGTCGGCAAGCGCAACTTGGCTAAACAACAATGAAGATAAGAGTATAAAAAGATAAAAGTTTTTCATTCGTTAATCTCGGGTTTGGGGGGATTTATATATTAGCATAGGGCTGGCTCAAAAAATCCAGTTGGTTTTGTATTAATCGTTGCATAAATTCTTGCATGAAAGGCTTACTATCCATTCTGATTTTGACATCCTGACTGTCCGTCAGAGGACGCCGTAAATCCATCCCTGCCATTATCAGCGGATTTGAGTGCAAGAACTTATGCAACGATTAATGTCTGCCATCGATCTGCCTGATCTTGCTTAAAACTCAAAATGCGCCCGGACGCCGTAAACATCCACCGGCCCGCGGTCGGCATTAAAGCCGGGATTGCTGATATGTTGATAATCTAATGTCAGCCAGGCGGTTTTGTAGACATTGTATTTATAAAAAAGCTCCAACACCTGTTCCGGGTTGTAATTAATTTTGCCGTCACCGATAAATTGATCGATACCGCCCTGATTTAGAAACGCTATATGAGTGGCGGAAAGCCAGCTGAAGGCATATCCCACGCCAATGGCGTCTTTATTGCGCTGCCAGCGTTCGCCATCTATCAAAGTGCCAAAGGATAGCGACCTGTCTGCCGAAGTAAAAGAATCGGCTTCGGTTTGGCCGTCCGAATACATGCCGCGTAAAAACACCCCTACGCCTTGGCTAAGGCTTTGCTCCAGATTTAGACCTATGCCCATTTTGATATTGGTTTTGCGCGCCCAGCATAAATCCGGGGCGTTAGCCTTGTTGGAACCGTAATTATAGCTGTTGCAGCTGGCGGCATTATATTGCGCTGGATTTTTATCAAAAGCCGCGATTGCGTCGGAAAACTTGCCCATATATTCTTGATTTCGATAACCCAGCACTCGCACAGCCCCCGGTTGGTCGCCGAGCAGATGCCGGTGTTCCAGTTCAAATTGCTGACCGAAATATTTAAATAACTGATAACTTAGCGGCTTGCCGTTAGGCTCTTGCGGCGGCATGAAGTGAGCAAATCTAAACGCCCAGTTATCCTGATACCATTCGGCCGCCGCGCCGCTGCTATAACCGTGGACATCGGCGGCAAAATCATAAGCGGCATTGGTCATAAACGCCATGCTCATAAATTGCTGGCGGATATCCCCGGCATAGCTGTTTTTATCAAAAATGTCGATGACGCTCATGATACCGACCGAGAACACCATGCGGCGGCTGTCCATATGACCGGCCAGTTGCAAGGGCCCGGAGGCGGCATGGCTGTTTGCCCCCCCCAGATTAAGGGTTTGTCTTAAATAAAACCGCGAGGTATACCAGGATGAATTTTGCGCACCGCTTTTTTGCAGTTCACCGTTTTGAATACTGCCGCCTAAACCCTTTAAATTGGAGAATGCCATTTCAGCAACCATTTCCGGTGCGTAATAAATCTCGCCGCCTTGCCAGGGGGCTTTAATGCCGGCATAAAAATCGACCGTGCCGGTATTGCTGCGTTCGGCTTGCGGCAACAGCGAATTGGGACTGCCGCCTAGATTGGTATAGGCGGCCGGAAACGACGGTTTCCATTGCGAGACATAGGAGGCCTGACCGTGTACATTCCAGCTTTCTTCATGCATATTATGCCAGCCTTGTTCGCTAAGCAGCTGCATAAAGCTGAAGGGCTCCTCAGTGTCCAGTTCGTTGGGGTCGGCTATGGCGTATGCCTTGCCTGCGGTAAGCAGCAAGAGTAACGCAAATCCCAAACCGCACGGCTGTATAAGTTTAATTCCCGATACCCAAGCTGACTGTGGGCGGGGGCAGTGCTTGTCTGCCATGTGGGCAATTATCTTAGAAGGCGAGCGTGTAACGGTTTTCATCCTTTGGGTGATTCCATTCAAGTCCATCTTTTTCAGTCACGATAAGCCTTTACGTTAACAGCGGAGCGGGCAACTGCTGATTCTAGGATTATTGGCAATGGCCTTAATATTCAAAATGCGCTCTGGCGCCGTAAATATCCACCGGGCCGCGGTCAGCATTATAAGCAGGATTATTAATATGCTGATAATCCAGGGAAAACCAGATGGATTTAAGCACATTAAATTTATAATAAATATCCACAACTTTCTCTGGCCGGTAATTAATCGCGCCATCGCCGATGAAGTCGTCCACGCCGCCCATGCTTAAATAAGCGACATGGGCGGCGGACAGCCAGCTGATGTTATAACCAACGCCGATGGCATCCTTGTGTCGGTTCCATAAGCCGCCTTTGATCTGGGTGCCGAATGATAATGAGCGGTCGGATGAGGTATAAGAATCCACCTCGGTATTGCCGTCGGAGTACATGCCGCGCAAGAATACGCCAATGTCTTTGCTTAAGGCTTGTTCCATATTAATGCCTATCCCCATTTTAATATTGGCTTTGCGGACAAAGCATAGATCAGGGGCATTAGTATTGGTCGAGCCGAAGTTGTAAGCAGTACAATTGTTGGCGTTGTATTGTATAGGATTGGCTCTAAAAGCGGCAATCGCATCCGACCATTTGCCCATGTTTTCGCGGTTCAGATAACCCAGCACGGTAACCTTTCCGGGTTGATCGGCTATGGTATGGTCGTGCTCCACTTCAATTTGTTCGCCAAAGAATTTTAGAAATCTAAAATCCAATGGGGTATCGTTAGGGTTTTTCGGTGGGGCAAAGTGACCAAAGCGAAATGCCCAGTCATCGTGATAATATTCAGCGGCCGCACCCACCGTATAACCGCGGGCATCGGCGGCAAAGTCATAAGCGGAACTGACCATAAACGCCATGTTTAAAAACTGCTGACGCGGATCGTCGGCGTAAGTATTGTTGTCGAAGATGTCCAGGATACTTAAGTTGCCGACGGTAATCACCAAACGACGGCTGTCAAAATTGCCGGCCAGCTGTAAAGGCCCTGCGTCTTTAGTATCACTCTGGCCGCCCATATTAATGGTTTGTCTTAAATAGAATCGCGAAGTATACCAGTGAGAACTGACGCCGCCGTTTTTTTGCAGCTCACCGTTTTGAATGGTACTGCCCAAGCCGTGTAAGCTGGACAGTGGCGTTTCTGAGATCATTTCCGGGGCGTAATAAATTTCGCCGCCTTGCCAGGGGGCTTTTAAGCTGACATAAAAGGTGTTGGAACCAGTCCAGCTGCGTTCGGCTTGGGTGACCAATGAATTTGGCGAACCGTTCAGATTGGTGTAAGCGGCCGAAAAGGCCGGCTTCCAGCTGGAAATATAGGTGGACTGGCCATAGATATTCCAAACTTCTTCGTTTAGCTTGAATAAGTCTAAGTCCGCGAAGGTTTTCATGAAAGAAAAGTTATCATCGCCAAAAGTGGGCGCTCTGTCGGTGGCTAGAGTCGGCGTACTCCACAACGCGTTACTTGCCAGGAGAAAGCCGATATTGGCGTAAAAGGCTAAGGTGTGTTTCTGGTTGCGAAAATTAAAATGGCAAAAAAGCATAGATTAAAGGTTGGTGTATCAAGCAATTAAAAAAATAAAGGTAACTATTCAGCGTAAATAAACAAACCCTATAGGATGTGCCGACGCCAGGAGGCGCATCAATCGTGACAGATGCGCTTCACGCTGTTCAGTACGTCCTATAATACTTTGTTTTTAAATTTAAAAATTCACTCTGAATAGTTATAAATAAAGGTAACGATGGTCGTTATTGCCAACCATAACGCCGGGCAAAAATGCCTTTCATCGCTTGGGTCAAAATGGCGTAACCCAGTAAAATCACGGCTAACCACGGAAAATATTCCATGGGCAAGGCTTGCAGTTTTACGTAATGAGCCAGTGGCGACATCGGCAGCATGACACCTAACACCATCACCAGCATAGTCATTGCCAGTAACGGCCAACTAGGCCAACTTTGAATAAACGGAATTTTTCGGGTGCGTATCATATGCACGATCAAGGTTTGCGACAGCAAACCTTCGATAAACCAGCCGGATTGAAACGCGGTTTGCTGATCCAGGTTGTTGTAACCAAATACAAACCACAGCAAACAATAGGTGCTGATATCAAAAATGGAGCTGATCGGGCCAAAGAAAATCATGAAATGGCCCAGCAAATCAGGGTTCCAGCGTTGCGGTTGCTCCAGCAGTTCTTTGTCGACATTATCAAAAGGAATGCCGACTTGTGAGATGTCGTAAAACAGATTTTGCACCAATAGATGTAAAGGTAACATCGGCAGAAACGGCAGGAAGGCGCTGGCAACCAATACCGAGAACACATTGCCGAAATTGGAGCTGGCGGTCATCTTAATGTATTTCAGCATGTTAACGAAGGTACGCCGGCCTTCTATGACACCCTCTTCCAACACCAGCAAGCTTTTTTCCAGCAAAATGATATCGGCGGCTTCCTTGGCAATATCCACTGCAGAATCGACGGAAATGCCGATGTCGGCCGCCCGCAAGGCGGCGGCATCGTTGATACCGTCACCTAGAAAGCCCACTACATGGCCGCGGCTGCGCAGCACCCGTACAATACGTTCCTTGTGAGCAGGCGTTAGCCGGGCAAACACATTATTGGTTTCCGCTAAGGCAGCTAGCGCCGCATCATCCAGCAGCTCAGTTTCTGAACCCAACACCGGTCGGATCACCGGCAAACCAACGACTTTACAGATTTTAGCCGTTACCAGTTCGTTGTCGCCGGTGAGGATTTTTACATCAATCCCATGCTTTTTTAAGGCTTGCAGCGCCGGTGCCGCTGTTTCCTTGGGAGGATCGAGGAAGGCGATATAGCCCACCAGCATCAGGTCAGATTCATCGGCTACACTGTAAATGTCACGTAACGGCCCGAATTCGCGAATGGCGACCGCAATCACCCGCATACCGTCGTCATTTAAATCATTGGTGACTGCGCGGATCATCGCCAGATGGTCTTCATCCATTTTTTCGATTTGTTCGCCATGTTTGATGTGCGAACAGGCTGCCAAAATTTCTTCTACCGCACCTTTGCAAATTAGTAAATGATGGTCTTGTCGTTCACTTACTACTACCGACATCCGTCGACGTTGAAAGTCGAATGGAATTTCGTCAATTTTGGCAAAGTTTTTAGTCACTTCCAGTTCTTGATGGATCTCGCCATGTTCCAACACCGCTACATCCAGCAGGTTTTTCAGCCCGGTTTGGTAATAGCTGTTCAGATAAGCGTATTCCAGCACCTCATCGGAATCCTCGCCAAACAAATCAGCATGTTGTTCCAGAATGACTTTATCCTGGGTCAACGTGCCGGTTTTATCGGTACAGAGTATATTCATCGCGCCGAAGTTGTGGATGGCGTCCAGGCTTTTCACCACGACTTTTTTGCGCGACATGATCACCGCGCCTTTCGCCAGCGTGGCGGTGACTATCATCGGCAGCATTTCCGGGGTTAAGCCCACCGCGACGGATAGGGTAAACAAGGAGGCTTCCAGCCAATCGCCTTTGGTAAAGCCGTTAATCAGCAGCACAATCGGCGTCATCACCATCATAAAGCGAATCAGCAACCAACTGACCTGATTCACGCCGGTTTGGAAGGAGGTCGGCATCCGCTCGGCACTGACCATCCGTTGTGCCAGGGCACCGAAATAGGTGCGGACTCCAGTTTCCACTGCCACGGCGGTGGCGGTGCCGCTGACCACATTGGTGCCCATGAAAACGATATTATCCAGTTCGATAGGGCTTTTAACATCAGGGTTGCTGGGCACGATAAATTTCTCAACCGGCATGGATTCGCCGGTGATGGCAGCCTGATTGATAAACAAGTCTTTGGCCGTCAGCACCCTTAAATCGGCTGGGATCATATCGCCGGCCGACAACACCACCACGTCGCCCGGCACCAGTTCACGAATCGGAATTTCAACGCTATGCGCAAGTTTAGGGTGCAGGGTCACGCCGTACATGCGTTGGGTTTCTGCCGCTATGGTTTCGGCTACATCCCGACGCAATACCGTCGCAGTGTTGCTGACCATAGATTTAAGCTGTTCGGCGGCTTTATTTGAGCGGGTTTCCTGTACAAAGCGCAATACTGTCGATAACACTATCATCATGGAAATGACGATAGCCGCTTTCATGTCTTCGGTAAAATAAGAAATTAGCGCCAATACCGTCAGCAATAAGCTGAATGGATTGCTGTAACAATGCCAAAGATGCACCCACCACGGCCGGGCTTTTTCATAGTCCACCTCATTAAAACCGGCCTGCTCGCGGATGGTATTAACGGCGATAGGGTCCAAGCCGTTGCTGTGGCTATTGAGCGCTGCCAGTAAATCAGCAGGTGATTTGAGCGCGGCTTGGGTTAGCGATTGCGATAAGCCGCTGGGTACTTCACCGCTGCCCGATACATCCTGGAACATCTCCAATATCGCCAAGCGCCGGAAGTGGCGGGTAAAATGTTTTTTAACCAGCCTTCTACCTAAAATTTCTTTAAGCATTGCAAACTTCATAATTTTCTCTCTATCATGTCAGCCAAATGTCAAACTGTGGCAACAAGCTTAACTGCTGGTTTATGTTAACTGAACAGGACAATGGGAAGGCTGAATAAATTCTGAATTCTTCTTCAGAAATAGCGCAGAAGAATGTAGACACGTTAAACTGTAAATATTACAGGCCGGTTAAACAGCGGGTTGCGGCTTGGTTTTGAGGATAGAAACAGCTCTTTATCCGCTATTAAGCTATATAATCCTAGAATCAACAGTTGACCGCTCCGCTGTTAACGTAAAGGCTTATCGTGAGTGAAAAAGATGGACTTGAATGGAATCACCCAAAGGGTGAAGACCGCTACCCGCTGGCTATCAGTGTTTTCCGGTTGCCTGATTGGGATACATTTTATGAGTTGTTGCTTTTCCTTGACAGGGTGCGGCCGCGGCCTAAGAAAAAGCGCCTTGCCGGCCAATCGGAAAACAGCATCGGCAAACGTGTCCAACTGCTGATTCTAGGATAATGAACCATCAACAAATCATACCCTGAGCCAATGTCTTACGATAATGGATACAAGTTGCTCTTTTCGCATCCCGAAATGGTTGAAGACCTGCTTAAAGGCTTTGTAAAAGAAGAATGGGTGAGTCAATGCGACTTTCAAACACTTGAAAAAGTGAGCGGAAATTATGTGACAGATGACCTTCGTGACAGAGAAGATGATCTGATTTGGCGCATACGCTGGGGTGATCAGTGGTTATACATTTATTTGCTGCTGGAATTTCAGTCCACAGTTGATCATTTTATGGCGATTCGGATACTGGGTTATCTTGCGCTACTGTATCAAGACATCATTCGCTCTGAAAAACTGGGTACGCATGATTTGCTGCCACCTGTCTTGCCGCTGGTGCTTTATAATGGGGCTCGTCGCTGGAATGCGCCTGTAGAATTAAATGCACTGATACGTCCGGCGCCTATTGGATTAGAGAAATTCCGTCCGCAACTTAGCTTTCTATTATTGGATGAAGGGCGCTTTAGCGCTGAAGACCTAAGTAGCCTTAATAATTTGGTGGCGGCTTTATTTCAACTTGAAAACAGTCGCTCTGAACAGGACATTAAAAAAGTCGCACGATTGCTCCGTCACTGGTTAAACTCTGCGGAACAAGTCAGTTTAAAGAGAGCATTTGTGGTATGGGTTAACCGAGTATTCCTGGCAAAGAAAATGTCGGGCATTCAATTTACTGAATTTAATGATCTTGAAGAGGTAGAAACCATGTTAGCTGAAACTGTTCAAAATTGGCAAATACAAGCTCACGAAAAAGGAATGTCAGAAGGACGGCAACAAGGATTGCAAGAAGGACGGCAAGAAGGACGGCAAGAAGGACGGCAAGAAGGACGGCAGGAGGAAGCGGCCAAACTATTTTTGTTGTTACTGGATTCCAAATTTGGTGCAATTAGTCAGGATGTACAAACTAAAATCCGCCAAGCCAGCCTGGAAGAAATTGAAGCCTGGACAAAGCAGATATTTCAAGCGGAAACCCCGGAAGCGTTGTTAAACGGTTAGTGCCAATCAAAATAGCATTGCTCCTTTAGCGGGCCGGGCATTTCTGGATGAACTGCCGCATTTGTTTGAGCGTTTTTATCGAGGCAGCGCGGTCATAACTCATGCCATCAGTGGGGTGGGTTTAGGTTTGGCGCTGTCGCAAGCGATTATCCTAGAATCAGCAGTTGATCGTAAAGGCTTATCGTGACTGGAAAAGATGGACTTGAATGGAATCACCCAAAGGGTGAAGACCGCTACCCGCTGGCTATCAAGTACGCTGGCTATCAGTGTTTTCCGGTTGCCTGATTGGGTTACATTTTATGAGTTGTTGCTTTTCCTTGACAGGGTGCGGCCGCGGCCTAAGAAAAAGCGCCTTGCCGGCCAACCGGAAAACAGCATCGGCAAACGTGTCCAACTGCTGATTCTAGGATTATGCGCAGTTTGGGCGGACGGATTGAGGCCTGTAATCTGCCGGCTGGCGGCGCGCAATTTTCAGTCCATATGCCTTTGTTTTCTTAGCTGACGGGTGTTGCCGACAGCACTTGATCTTGCGATATTTCTTATTTCTTTTGGTAACTACTCACCATCGAATGGCTATATCAAAAGGTAGGATGTGCCAACCAACGGGCGGCGCATCATTTAAAGCCCAGTCAACCTGGAAGGTGGTCTAACGGCTTGGCTGCCATAGGATTAATCGCATTGAACAAAGCGTGTGCTTTGCCGATAAAGGCCTCTTGAGGAATGATGCGCCGCCCCTTGGTTGGCACATCCTTGATTTAATATGTGTCATCTGCTGTAGCAAGTTGCTTTGATGAAACGGCGCTGAATTATTACTTTTTTTTGAATATGCATAGGTTTTTCGGCTTAACGTTGATCGTTGCTTTTTTTTTAAGCCGGCCGGTATCAGCCACCGAGCAGGGCGGCAGCAATTATTTGCCGGGCTTTTACGGCGATTTTGAAATGGGTGCGATGCCGGAAAAGCCGGGGTTTTATTTAAATAATCTGTTTTCAGCCTACCAAGATCCTAAAGCCGTGACCGGTAATTTGCTGGAAATGCCGGGTATTATGTATGTGACTGAGCTAAAGTTTTTGGGGGGCAACTTTACCACCGGCCTGTGGCCGGCCTTGCAACTGGTTAAAGATAATTCTGTCGATGACAATCATGCCATTCTGGCGATAGGCGATCCTTATTTAATGCCGGTTTTGCTGAGCTGGGATTGGAGCGACATCAAGGCTCAGGTGTTTGAGGGGATATCGGCTCCTATGGGGTATTATGCAAAAAACCAATTAAGCGCCGGTAGTAATATCTGGACTTTCGATCATAATCTGGCCGTGACCTTTAAGCTGCCGGCAGATAACGAACTATCTATGGATCTTGGTTATATGAATAATACCCAAAATCCGGCTACTCACTATACCAATGGCGACGAATTGCATATTGATTATTTGCTGGGGCATTATTTTCAGGACAATTTCGGCCTTGGCGTTGTCGGTTCTTATTACCGGCAACTCACTGCCGATCAAGCGCCGCCTACAACCATGGCAAAGGTATTTACCGCCGCCGATACCATAGGGCCCGCGGTGATGTTTACCCCGCCCATCGGCAGACAGGAAATTAATATGTCTTTAAAATGGTTGCATGAATTTAATGTGCAAGGCCGTTTGCCGCAGGATTACATTCTTTGGCGGATTGATTCGCCGTTTTGACTCATTATCCGTAACGCTTCGCTTGGGTTGTTTTTTAAACCGCTTACATTCACTATTTTCATGGGCGTATCTTATGGGAAGATTTATAAGGCTGTTCCGCATCGGCTTCCGCTTGCCGGTTTCGCCGATGAGCGATTTGATAAAGCGCCGGCAACACCAGCAAGGTCAGCAGCGTTGACGACAAAATACCGCCTATCACCACGGTTGCCAAAGGTCGCTGCACCTAGGCGCCGGTGGCTCGGTGTTTGCTGGAATCCAAACATATCATGACTCATTCACGTTAGCTAATACATGATTAATTACAGCCGCAGAAATGCGAAAGTCTGATCCGTGCAATATTTCAAAAATTGCTCTCGCAGATGGAACCAATCCTTGTTTTTTGGCGAGCCCGATAATGGCGGCTGTTCCAACAACATGTAGTCCTTTCTCATTGGCTACAGCTCGTCCAGCGCGTTCATCCATGATCAATAAAACCTCATCGGGATTACTTATGCCGATATTGATGCAGTCTGTTTCTCCGGCATCCAGGTCAATGTCTAATTGCTCAGATATGGGATAAGGCCATACTGTTATCCAACCTGCGGCAATCGCATGAGCGATAGCCTGTTCTCCCGGCGCCTTTTTACCGGGTAATACTTCTTGTTTAACCGATTCGGGCATGAAAACCTGATCAAACAGTTTTGGCAACCAGACCAAACCATCGACTAAGGCTAGGCCAATCAAAGGGCTGGAATCTATAACAACCTTATTTTTCACCAGCAATTAGGCTTGCTTGAGCCATTGTTCAAGCGTGTCTAAATCTTCTTGCACTTCTTCGGCAGTTTGATCGATGACCGAGATACCTAAACGTGAAACATGGGCAATAAAACTGGCTAACGGCATGTCAGCCAATTTCGCTGACCGAGCTAAAGATAAATTGCCATCTTTAAACAATGCCGTTGCCATGGCTTTGCGTACGCCCGGCATACTGATTATTTTGGCCGATTTAAGTCCAACCATCACAGCATCCGGTTCGTTTCGATTCAGAATCAGTACCATATCATCATGCGCCATCCGTAACGCTTCGCTTGGGTTGTTTTTTAAACCGCTTACATTCACTGTTTTCATGGGCGTATCTCATGGGAAGATTTGTCAGGCTAATTATACGTCCAATAGTGGCAAAACTAAGCGAGGTAAATTTAATCTGTTTAGTTGACGTGATACATAAAATTGATAAAGCGTCATGAATCGGTACGCATTTAAGTGCGTGAGCTATCTCGCATGGGCACAACACCCTACGGCTGTCAAATCGATTTTTGGCGGCGTCAAGCGTTATTCCGGCATTAAACCAAATCCCGCCCGCAAGGCTGTTCCGCATCGGCTTCCGCTTGCCGGTCGTGCCGATGAGCGAGTTGATAAAGCACCGGCAACACCAGCAAGGTCAGCAGTGTTGACGACAAAATACCGCCTATCACCACGGTCGCCAAGGGCCGCTGCACCTCGGCGCCGGTGCCGGTGGCTATCGCCATCGGTATAAATTCAAACGATGCCACCAGAGCCGTCATCAGCACCGGCCGCTGCTGGCAATCACGGCCAGCACTTGGCCTTTTTTTACGGTATCGCCCAGCATCACGGCAATATTTTCGGCCACGCCGCTCAGACGCGGCACGATATGAGCAGTGTTGTCTTCGTTGTAACGGATTTCACCCGGCAGGGTAATAAAGGTGGTGATGCGGCCGGCGGCGGCAGTGCGGATGTCGATGCCGGCGGCGCTGATCTGTTGATCGCTGAGTTGAATTTGCGCCGAGGTTTGATCGAGTGCGGGTAAGGTTTCCGTGCGGATGCTGGAAGCGGCGCTGAGTTTGTCGTCTTCAGACTCGGGTTCAAGCGCGCTGTTGCCGGCAATTGCTGCAGGTTGCGCCGAGCGCTTGCAGATGCAGGATCAACACCGCCAGTAAAATACCCAACGCCAGCAGGCAAAAAATCGCCAGCCCAGAGGTATGCAACCGCCACGGCTTAACAGCCATAATAATCGGCGCCAGATAGCGATAAAGCGGTTATGAAGCAGTACGCATTTCTTTTAGGATAATTTTTTCTTGCGCCAGTCGCGCCGTCAGTTCTGCATCGCTTAACGCCAAAGTGCCGGCATTATGGGTTTCCTGAGACTGAATGGATACATCCAGCCCCAAGCTTTTTAAATGTTTGCCGATAATGGCAATGGCGTGACTTTTACCGCAACTTGCCGGCCCTTCTATGGTGATAGTGATCATTCGAATGTCCTAACGAAATTATTATTGTGTCAAAAGGGTGCTGCTTTTTTGATTAAATAAATTTAAAATGCACCTAATCAGCCGAAAAAACTCAGAATAAGCGGCAGCCTGCTTATTATAGGGCTGTTGTCGCTCGGGTAACAAGGAGCCGGCCTAACAATTAAGATGAAACTAAGCGCTGTGGAATTTTTGAGTCATACTGATGGGTGCAGTTTTCCAGATATCTCTGCAATATTCGCGGATGGCTCGGTCAGACGAGAACCTGCCAATCCGTGCTACATTAAGGATAGACATTCGGCTCCAGTTTTCAGCGTCCTTGTACTTGCGACTGACATCTTCCTGACTCGCTGCGTAGCCGGCAAAGTCGGCGCAGATAAAATAGGGGTCATGATTCCACAAGTCATTGAGGAATGGGGTAAACAATTCCCTGTTGCCGCTCGAGAATATACCGGATGACATAAGATGCAATGCCTCGCGAAGGTGTGGCGTGTGTTCGATAATGTCTCTACTCCGGTAACCGCTGGTTTGCAATTTACGTACTTGTTCAGCGCTAAGACCGAACAGGAAGAAGTTATCCGCACCCACAGCTTCCCTAATCTCTATATTGGCGCCATCCAGGGTGCCTATGGTCAGTGCCCCATTCATGGCGAATTTCATGTTGCCGGTACCGGATGCTTCCATGCCTGCGGTGGATATCTGCTCTGACAGATCGGCGGCAGGATATAAGCGTTGTCCCAGTTTAACGTTCATATTCGGCACAAATACCACCTTAAGGCGTTCATTGGTCTGGGGGTCGCGGTTAATGACATCAGCCACCGCATTGATCAGCTTGATGATTAGCTTTGCCATACGGTAGCTTGGCGCTGCCTTGCCGCTGAAGATAAAGGTGCGTGGCGGGATGTCGAGGCGGGGATCTTCTTTAAGCCGCTGATAAAGGCTGATGATGTGCAACACATTAAGGTGCTGGCGCTTGTATTCGTGGATCCGTTTGGCCTGGATGTCGAACAGACTATCGGGGTCGACAGCGACCCCGCAGGTAAATTGAATATAGTCCGACAGCTTGGCCTTGGCAGTGCGTTTAATTTTTTGCCAATTGTGGCGGAAGCCGGCATCGTCTGCGTGAGATTCCAGGTTCTGCAGTTTTTCCAGATCCCGCAGCCAGCCGGAACCTATGCTGGTATCAATTAATTGCGCAAGTGCTGGATTGGCCAGGGCAATAAAGCGGCGCGGAGTGACCCCATTGGTCTTGTTACTGAACTTCTCCGGCCAGACTTTATAAAAATCCTGAAGAACGGTGTTTTTTAAAAGGTCGGTATGCAAAGCGGCAACACCGTTAATGGCGAAGCTGCCTACACAGGCCAAATTGGCCATGCGGATTCTTTTTTCACCCGCTTCGTCGATGAGAGAGATGCGCTGAATACGGTCGTTGTCGCCCTGGAAGTGCCAGTGCATTTCATCCAGAAAGCGGGTGTTGATTGCGTATATGATTTCCAGATGCCGCGGCAGGATGCGTTGAAACAGGGGAAGCGGCCAAGTCTCCAAAGCTTCTGGAAGCAAGGTGTGATTGGTATACGCAAAGGTTCGCCGGGTGATACTCCAGGCTGACTCCCAGTCCACCTGATGCTCGTCCACCAACAGCCGCATTAATTCAGGAATGGCGATGGCTGGGTGAGTGTCATTGAGCTGCACGACAAACTTTTCTGCAAAGTCGGTTATTTTGCCTTTGTCGCGCAGGGTCATGTGGATCATGTCTTGCAACGAGCAGGTGACAAAGAAATATTGCTGCCGCAAGCGTAATTCTTTGCCGATATCAGGCTCGTCATTTGGGTATAACACTTTGCTGATATTTTCGGCGACTACCTTGTCGCTAACCGCACGCAGGTAGTCGCCTTGGCTAAATGCCAGCAGATCAAAAGGCTCGGGCGCCTCCGATTTCCATAGTCTGAGCAGGTTGGCATTGACCACGCCATAACCCAGAATAGGGGTGTCGTAGGCCAGTCCATAGATACAAGCTGATGGGATCCAGCGCTGCTGCGGCTGCTGTTTTTCGTCTAGGTAGTGTTCGATATGGCCATCCATCTTGACAGGATATCTGATTTGCCGATTGGGCAGTTCCCAGGGATTGCCGTCACGCAGCCAGGCGTCGGCGATCTCGGTTTGCCAGCCATCGTGAATTTCCTGATCGAAGATCCCGTATTCGTAACGAATGCCATAACCTATGGCTGGAATTTCAAGCGTGGCGAGCGAATCCATATAGCAGGCGGCCAGCCGCCCAAGTCCGCCGTTTCCCAGGCCGGGTTCCACCTCGGACTCCAGAATGGTATCCAGGTCCAAGCCCAGGTTGTGCAACGCCTCACGGGTGTGATCCATGGTATTGCCCCACGCATCCAGGTTGAGGATGTTGTTTCCCAGATGGGGGCCCGGCAGGAATTCTGCCGATAAGTAGGCCACAGTTCTGGTATTAGCTTGCCGATATCGTTCTGTGGATGCGACGAATCTGGCGAGTAGGCGGTCACGGATAGTGTAAGACAGGGCGGTGTAATGATCCATGGGTGAGGAGTCTTCAAGCGTTCTACCTACAACATAAAACAGGTTATCCAGAAAGGAACGCTGGATAGCTTCGACTGATCGCGCGATGCGGATGCTAAGTGCCTGTTGAGCAACATCAAACATAAATCATCCTCAGTATGAATAGTTCATTAAAAATGGTAACTATTCAGCGTGACTTTTTAGCCTGCAAAGCAAGGTGTTATAGGATGTGTGCAGTAGCGTGAAGCGCATCTTTCGCGATTGATGTGCTTACCTGTCGTCGGCACATCCTATGCAGTTTATCTATTTACACTGAGTAGTTACTATGAATACTTGTTTATTTTACTGGAGTTTCTCGGAAAATTTGAGTGATTATTCAATAACCACGTCGATTTATCCGTACAGGGCTCAATCTACAAATTTCTGATCATCAAACCAGCCGTATAAAGCCGGTAACATAATCAGTGTCAACAATGTAGAGCTTATTAGCCCACCGATGACGACGATGGCGAGTGGTTTTTGCACTTCAGACCCAGGGCCGGTCGCCAATAAAAACGGCGCCAGACCGAGTAAGGCAACGGTTGCGGTCATCATCACCGGTCTAAAACGTTGCTCGCAGCCCTGACGAATGGCCGCCGCGCGCGACAAGCCATTAGCACGCAAGCTGCGGATATACGACACCAGCACCACGCCGTTCAATACCGCGATACCCCACAAGGCGATAAAACCCACCGAAGCCGGTACCGACAAATATTCACCCGTGACAAACAGGCTGACGATGCCGCCGATGGAGGCAAACGGTAAAACTAATATAATCAGAGCGGCAAAACGTAGCGATTTAAACAGCATGAACAACAAAAAGAAAATCGCCGCTATGGTGAGAGGAATGATCATTTCAAGATGCCCCAAAGCCCGTTGCATATTCTGAAACTGTCCGCCCCATTGCAGATAATAGCCTTCCGGTAATTTCAGTTTATTATCGACTTGTTGTTGCAACTCGGCGACGAAGCCGCCTAAGTCGCGGTCGCGGACATTAACGCCAACCACTATCCGCCGCTTACCCATTTCCCGGTTGATTTGCGCCGGCCCTTCATTCAAGCTGATTTTAGTGACATCGCCCAGCGGCACCCGCGCACCATTTGCTGAAGTCAGCATGATGGCGTCAATGGCCGCGATGTTGTTGCGGAATTCTTCAGGCAAGCGTACCGCCGCAGAAAATCGCCGTTCGCCTTGATAGATTTGTGTCGCAGTCTTGCCGGCAATGGCAGTTTCAATCACATCATGAATATCCGCGGCATTCAGCCCGTGGCGGGCAATGGCCTGACGATCTATAGTCACATTCAGAAATTGTTGGCCGGTGAGACGCTCAATGCGAATATCCCGGGCACCCTTTACTTGATTGGCAATCACCGCAATCTGGTCAGCCACTTGCTTGAGTTCAGCGATATCGTCTCCGAATACCTTGACAGCCACATCGGAACGTACCCCGGTTACCATTTCATCGACCTTGTCGGAAATCGGTTGCGCCATGACCACCTGTACCCCAGGCAGATTGGCTGTGAGCTTTTCCTGCATCGCATCAACGATATGGTCTTGCGTCCATCCCGTCGGCCACTGTTCCGGCGGGTTGAGCGTGACGATGGGCGTAGAGTCGTTCTGACCTTGCGGGTCGGCAGGGCTTTCACCACGGCCGATATTGGACACCACCATCTTGACGCCGGGTGTTTGCATGACAATTTTCATCGCCTGCATTTCCATATTAATGCCTTCTTCCAGGGAAATGTTCGGCACAAAAGTGATTGCCGGCACGATAGAGCCTTCCTTCATTTCAGGAATAAAGGAAGTACCCAGCAGCGGCAACAAACTCAGCGCCGCAAAAAATACCGTCAGCGCCGTGCCGACTACCTTTAAACGATGGTTTATCGCCCAATCCAGTATTTGCAGATACGGCCGTTTCAGCAGCGCAATAAATCGCGTATCATGCTCGCTGTCATGACCTTGCAGTAAATATGAACAAAGCACCGGCGATAAAGTCAGTGACACAGCCAGCGAAATCAGCAGCGCAATGGCGATGGTATAAGCCAACGGCGCAAACATTTTCCCCTCCATACCTTGCAGGGTCATCAACGGCAAAAATACCAAAACGATGATGCCGACGCCAAACAAAACCGGTGTCGCCACCTCTTGAGTTGCCGTTATCACCACCTGCACACGGCTGTTGGCACGGCCTTTACGTTCACTCAGCAGCCGGAAAGCATTCTCCACCACGACTACCGAACCATCCACCATTAAACCAATGGCTATCGCCAAACCGCCCAGCGACATCAGATTAGCGGAAATATGTAATTGATTCATCACGATAAAGGTCACCAACGGCGTGACAATTAAAGTGCAGACCACAATCAGGCTGGAACGGACATCGCCCAGAAACAGAAACAGTACCACCACCACCAACGCAATGCCTTCCAGCAAAACTTTGATGACAGTATGCAGTGCCGCATCGACCAGATCGCTACGGTCATAATAGGAAATGATTTTCAAGCCGTAAGGCAACATGGCTTTCTCATTGATTTCCGTCACTCGCTCCCTGATACGCCCGACGACCTCTTTGGCGTTACTGCCGCGCAACATCATCACAATGCCGCCTACCGATTCGGTGTAACCGTTTTTAATCACGGCTCCTGAGCGCACTTCGTAAGCAATTTTGACTTCCGCGACATCACTGATATGGATAGGCACGCTGCCTTCTTCTTTAAGAACAATATTGCCTATATCTTCAAGATTGTTGATTAGACCAACACCACGAATGATGTACTGTTCTGTATAATGCGGCATGATTCCGCCGCCGCTGTTAGCATTGTTACGCGCCAAGGCGTTAAAAACCTCGTCCAGCGAAATACGGTAATGATACAAACGATCCGGATTCACCAGCACCTGATACTGCTTGACATAACCACCCTGAGAATTAATTTCCGCAACCCCCGGAATCCCTCGCAGCAAGGGGCGCACCACCCAATCCTGAATTTCCCGGCGTTGTTGCAATTCTGCCTGTGTCAATGCCCGTTGTCCGTCATCGTTCCGGTCCAGCGTATATTGATACACTTCACCTAAGCCGGTCGACACCGGGCCTAACACCGGATTAACGCCATTCGGCATTTGTTGCTTAACTTCAAGCAAGCGTTCCATCACCAGCTGCCGGGCGAAATAGACCTCGGTGCTATCACTAAAAATCAAGGTAATCAGCGATAAACCGTTTTTGTTCAGCGACCGCATTTCCTCCAATCCCGGCAGGCCAGCCATGGCAATTTCCAAAGGTACCGTCACCAAACGCTCAACTTCGTCCGGTGAACGCCCGCCGGCATCCGTGGCAATCAGCACCTGGATATTAGTCACATCAGGAAATGCGTCCACCGATAGTTGTTGCAACGCCCGGACACCAAACGCGATCATCACCATCGCCAATACCACTATCAAAAAGCGTTGATCCAGCGCATTTTTAATCAAGTGGTTTAGCATGGATTCTAGGATTATTCCAGCGTACTGCGCAGTCTTTCACTGTTGAGGTGAAATGCGCCATCGGCAACTATGCGCTCGCCGGCTTGCAAGCCGTCCAGCAGCAATCTTACCCCGTTTTCTTCCCGGCCCAGACGTACTGCCCGCATTTCAAAATGCGCCGGGGTGGTTTGCACAAAGACATAGTCCTTGTCGTTGTCGCGTACCACCGCCTGGCTTGGTACCACCAACGCTTGCGAACCCGGCTTGCTGATTTTTAAGGTCGCCAGCATTTGCGGTTTTAAGAGTCGTTGCGGATTGGCTACCGCCATGCGCACCGTCACTGTTCGTGTTTCCGGGTTAACCAGATCGGCAACGTAAATCAGCTCGCCTTTCACCGCCAATTCAGGTAAAGCAGGTATCTCCGCCTGCACCTGATCGCCTTCTTTCGCCCATTGTGCTTGCTGCTCCGGCACTTCCGCCACCAGCCACAGCTGAGATAAGTCGGCTATGGTATAAAGACTGTCAGTCGGTTGCACCACTTCTCCTAAGGTGATGTGACGTTCGATAACTACGCCGGTTATGCTGGCGGTTACCGGCGAAAAGGAATGAATATTCCTGTCCTTGTCCAGCCGCAGCAAGTCTGCTTCGCTCATGCCCATGATGCGTAATTGATCTCTGGCGGCGTGTAAATCGACTTCTGCTTCGGTTAATATCCCTTGTCTATCCTGTAATTCCGCCGCCGCAATCACATCGCTTTGCAGCAAACGCTCGGCACGTTGTACAGCCAAACGCCGTAAATTGACCTGCGAGCTGGCTTTTAAATAATCCGATTGAGCTTTGCCTAATTCGCTGCTATTGAGTAATGTCAGGCGTTCGCCCTTTTTAACCTCTTGGCCTAATTCGGCATTGATTTCGGTAATGCGTCCGCTCACAGAGGCGCCGATTCGCGCCACTCGGGTTTGATCAAGTTCCACTTTGGCGGATAGCCTAAGTGAGTCTGCAACTTGTTTAGCTTTGATTTCTTCAATTTTCAGCAATTTTAACAGCGCGGCATTTGCTTCCACACGGGTGGGAACTTGCGTCTGCGCAAAACACAGACCGGCAAGCAGCAGCATGATCAGCCCCCAAAACAGCTTAAGCGGCTTGAATGGGTAATTTTGCATTTTTATCCTTGCAAGTCTGCAGCATACAAGCGTTCCAGGTCGATTAGCGCATTTTGACGATCAAAGCCGGCATTAATGTAGTCATTACGCACGCTACGATAGCTGCGTTGCGCATCCAGGTAATCGAGAATCCCGCGCTGACCTAGCCGATAAGCCGCTTCGGCGACTTGCAAAGCTTTTTCAGCCTGGTGTAACAAACCGGATTCAAAAATTTGCACTTGCCGGTCAGCAATCAGATAGCGGTTATAGGCATTTTGTAGTTCGCGTAATACGGTCAGTTCCTGTTGACTCGCCTCTGCCTCGGATTGCTGCAAAGAGGCCTGAGCTTCGGCGATAGGCCCCTGGCGCTGATTCCATAACGGCAAGGGCAGTGATAAGCCCACTCGCCATTGCGCCAGACCGGGATCGCGCTCGACGCCTGCCTGCAACACAGGCTGCGGATAGCGCATTTGTTTTTCATAATGCACCTTAGCCCTGGCTTTTTCCACTTCCGCTTGCGCATGACGCAACAAGGGCTGCCGTGACAACACCGCATCACGCATGGTTTCCATACTCGGCAATTGCTTTGGCGGGGCCGGTAATTCCCCCTTGACTTCAAAACCTTCCGGTAAGGCCCCGGCAAACAAAGCCCGCAATGCCGATTTGGCATCCTCAACCATCACGGTAGCAATGCTTCTAAGCTTGACGGCATTCAATAACTCCGCTTCGGCCTTAACCGCCTCATAGCCGGAGGCTTCGCCGACTTCCACTTTCAAAGCCACTTTGTCATGTATTTGCTCCAACAGGCGTTCATTATCCTGAGTAATGGTCAGCTCCGCTTGACGACGCAAAATTTCATAAAATGCTTGCCGGGTTTTGGCGCGGATGATCAGCCATACCGCGTGACGCGCCTGATCTGCGGAATCGATACCGGCTTCGGCAACCAGACGCCTGGCCTCACGGACAAACGGTAAATCCAGTGGTTGCGACAGATAGAGTTGTTCATCAGCGCCGTTCAATGCCCCGGCGCCAAGGCCGGTCGCCGCGCCGGCGCCTATTTCCAATTCAGGATTAGGATACTGTCTGGCTGTCAGCAACGCACCAGCCGCCAATGACTGGCCGGCGGTTGCGCTAGTTAATGTCGGGTTGTGATCTTGCAGTAAAGCAAGTATTTGTTCCAAGGTTAATGGTTCTGCCGCCGCTAGCGAAGTAAAACCGGCAAACATGACTAATAAAGCGGATGTTGGGAGAAAAAAGCCGAGTTTAAGGAAGAAAGATGACATTATTTAGATCATCGGGGGTTAATCAACAAAATACGCGTAAGTTTCATAGGCTTTAGTTGTGTAATTCATATAACGCGAGACGTTTAGCATCACTCAATCTTACGCTGCCGCCGGCTGTCTATGTCGGTAGGAAAATCAAGGTTCCGCTGCATTTGTGCGTCCGGCTCCACGGCCAAGGCGGTGGCTAAATTATAATAAGCATCAACGCGGTTGGTGGCGGCGGTAAAGTAATCCAGCATCACCGATTTGTAATCACGCTGGGCCTGAATAAAATCCAGCACCGTGGTGCCGCCTTTGCGGTATGCCAGCTCCATGCGTTCGCGCACTTTGCCGGCACGCTCCAGTAATTCGCTTTCGTAGCGTTTGACGATAAGGTCTGAGCTCTTCCAGGCGGCCAGCGAATTTTCCACGTCATTACGCACCGCCAGCTCGGTTTGTTCGGCGGCTAAACGCATTTGATTAAGATTAACAGCCGATTGACTTTCCTGGCCTTGGTACTGATAAAACACCGGTAGCGGAATCGTCACGCCGACAAAATAGGTGTTTAATACCGCGTTGCCGGGATCGCGAGCTTCGCCGGCATTGATGGTTACGTCAGGAAATTTCAGGCGGCGGGCGCGAACTAAATCCTTTTCTGCTTGATCCGCTCGTTGCTTGTCGCCTTGTAAGTCTGGGCGCATCGCTAAGGCCTTATTCAGCAACGCTTCCGCCGGTAGATTTTGGCCGATGTCTTTAACTACCGGCCATTGTTCTTCAGCAACAAACTGCATACTTTTATCCGGCCAGTTTAAAATAACAGCCAGCCAGGCCTGTGCCTGTTCAACAGCCGCTTCGGCATTATCCAAATCTGATTGCGCCTGCATCGCCTCAATTTCTATGCGCAGCAAATCCGATTCGGCGATGTCGCCGACTTGGTGCCGCAAACTATTGCTGCTGACTATCTCTTTATAATAATTAACGATCTCCTGCATCAACCACCGTTTTTTTTGCGCTTGCAATAAACCGTAATAGGCATTTCTGACCGTATTGGTAAAAATCCGCGCCGCATCGCGAAAATCACTTTCCGCGGCCTGGGTGGCAATCGCCGCGCTTTGCATCCGCAAACCGCGTTTACCGGCCATTTCAATCAATTGGCTGAATGTCCACCACTCGCCAGGGCCGCAGTTACTGCTGGTGCCGGGGGCTAAATTGCCGCTAGGCGTACAACCCAAAGAGCCGCCGGTATTGATAGTGCCGCCACCAACCGCGTTACTTGACAGAATTTGGTTAGGGTTTTTGCTCAGCTCATAAACTTCTAAACTCAGTGTTGGATTAGGGATAGCCGAGGCGATAACTTCATTAGCCATCGCGTTTTCAATATTATAGTGGGCCAGCAATAAATCCAGATTACGCTGGTAAAACAGTGCGACCGCTTGTTTTTCCGTCAAAGTAATAGGTTCGGCCTGCACAGCAGTCGAGAATAAGCCGCACAAAATTAAAAAAAAACCGAAAGCACCGGCCATGCAAATTGCCGGGTGCCGGGTTGTCAGTAAAAAACAGGGTTGAGCGGTTTTATTCATAAAGATTGCCGTCATCATTCCTGTTTGGCTAAGGCCGCCGGCTCGCCGTTAAAAACTTTATCCGCCAGCATTTTGTCGTACAAGGTATTGATCAAATTCAGCCAGATTTGCTGTTGTTGATCGTCACCGTTAACTAATTGTTTGATTGCAGTAAACGGAACCGGCCACATCCAACTTTCGCCGTCTTGTTGAGCTTGATAAGTCTTTACTGTGGTTCCATCAACATTGCGGATATTGGCTTCCAGAAAATCAATGTCGGTTTGGTAGATGCACGGTGCTATCGGATTATAAAAAATACCGATCACCGCAGCGCCAACCACGCAATCAGTCATGCCGTTCACGGTGGAATTATCGCTGGGGGTGTTAAAGTAATTGGGTTTAATTCGGGTCGCCCGCAACGCGATAATCCAATCTGCCTTGATTAAGCTCTGATCGTCAACAGCGTTTTCATCTACGGTGATATGGCTGTTCGGCAACCGTTTTTGGGATTCCTGCTGTAAAACCGCCAAAAATTCGGCCGGCAGACGTTGGTTGCGCTGGATGACAATGTACAGCGAATGCGGCTGAGCCGGTGCCAGCCCCATATCATCCGGCATCTTCTCTTGCGTAGCGCAGCCGGTTAATACGGCGGCCGTAAACATTAATAGGGCAATTCGGTAAAATTTCATGGTTTCACGCTTCGTTTCACGGTAAATAGATATAATGCATAGAATATGCCAACGCAGTAGGAGCATCAATCGCAAAAGATGCGCTTCACGCTGTTCGGCACATCCTATAACACTGTATACATTTCTTTCAGGATAATTTTTTGCTGATTAAGTTAATTTCCGGTAATAAACCGAAAAAAAATCAGCCTAACCGGTAATCTGTTTATTTAGTTTACTATAGGTCTGTTGCGGCTTTGCTGACAGCGTAACATTTGTTCCTTTATATAGTGGGGTTTGAAACGCGAAACATTTCCGGAGAGAGTGGGTAAGCGGCAAATCTCAACTATCTTTTACCGAATAATCGGAATTTGCTGCCTAAGCTGGATAGGCATTTGCTATAATTGCAATTTCTATAATCTTAGACTGCATAAAAAGTGTGGTTATAAGCCGTTTTGTTTGGTGTATATCAACCATCAACCCAGTGGCAGGCAGAGCTCTGCACCTTCGCAGCGCACGATAGGTAAGCAATGTACAGTTATGGTGCGTTAATTGCATGTCTAATGAGACAAAAAATAGATGGAGTTTCTTAAATGAATTCGCACATTGCGATCAGTGGTATTTTCTTGTGTTGCAGCTTGACGATGACGGGCTGTGCAGACAAGAGCAAGGATAGTACTCAAACGGAAGTAAAGACTGAAGTTCAAGTGATAACCGATGGTAAGGTCGTTGAAATAACCAAATCCAAGGACTTTCCTACCGTTAGGGTGCAAACACTGGCAGTTGCCGAAGAGCTTGCTTTAAATGGCACCATAGTGCCGGATGTAAATCGCACGGTGGCTGTCAATGCACTGGCCGGTGGACGGATCGCCGAAATCCATGCCCGACTGGGCGATGCAGTCAAAAAAGGTCAGTTATTGCTGAAAATTCACAGTCCGGATTTGGCTAATGCGGTGGCTGCTTTAAAACAGGCTAAGGCCGACGAGTTATTGGCTAAGCGCTATTACGACCGCAATAAATTCCTCTACGACAAAGGCGCAGTGGTGGCTCTGAAGGACGTGGAAGCGGCTGAAGACAATCTGGTCGATGCCCAAGCGAATACCGAAAACGCTATCACCCAAGTAAAATTATTAAATGCCGACCCGGATCATCCAACGGCATTTGTAGAACTGCGCGCACCGCTCGCGGGGGTGGTTGTTGAGCAAAATATAGCATTGGGCAGTGCGGCCAAATCATTGGATGCTACGCCCAATCTGTTTACTATTGCCGATCTCAGCCGGGTTTGGCTGTTGTGTGATGTCTATGAAAACAATCTGGCCCATGTCAATGTCGGCGATGTGGTCAAAATACGTCTAAATGCTTATCCTGATCTGCCGTTACAAGGCAAGCTCGTCAATATTTTCAGTCTGCTGGATCCGGTTACCCGCACTGCGAAAGCGCGTATTGAGCTGGATAATGACAAAGGCATTTTACGGCCAGGCATGTTTGCCACGGCGCTGTTTGTTTCGCAAACCAAAACATCTAGGGTAGTTATTCCATCTTCAGCTCTGTTTAGGCTACACGATAGAGATTGGGTGTTTTTGCCGGAGGGCGGTGGTAAATTCCGCCGTGTTGAAATCCAAATTGGCGGTGCTAATGCTGATGGTAGCTTGCAAGTTCTCGATGGTTTGCAGGAAGGGGATGAACTGGTTGCCAATGCCTTGCAGTTGGCTGCCGCCGCGCAGTTAGAAAATCCTATTGCCTTGGAAGACAAAGATAAGGGTGAGGCGAAATGATCCAGCGGCTTGTCGCTTTTGCGCTCCATGATAAGGCGCTGATACTGTTTATCTGTTTCGTGCTGCTGGTCAGTGGCGGGATTGCTTTTCGCAATCTGCCGATTGAAGCCTATCCTGATGTCGCCAACAACTGGGTGCAGATTATTACTCAATGGCCGGGCAGGGCAGCAGAAGAGGTTGAGCAGCAGGTTAGCGTACCTATCGAAACCCAGGTGGCCGGCGTACCGCACCTAACGGGTTTACGTTCGATCTCCATCTTTGGCTTGTCAGTGGTCACCATGATTTTCGATGATGAATCGGATGATTTTATCAATCGGCAGCGGGTGTTGGAAAAGCTGACTGAAGTGAATGTGCCCCCCGGCGTCAATCCCGGCATTGGCCCGGATTACAGTCCGGTCGGGCAAATTTATTGGTACACCTTAACCAGCAGCAATCCGAATATTGACTTGATGGAGTTGAAGGCGATCCAGGACTGGGAATTGCCTAAACGCTTAAAAAGCGTTCCCGATGTGGTGGATGTCTCCGGTTTTGGCGGCTTGACCAGAGAGTATCAGGTACGGGTAGATCCAGATAAACTGGTCAGTTACGGACTAAAAATTACTGATATCAATAATGCTTTGATTGCCAATAATAATAATGCCGGCGGCAGTTTTATCGAGCGCGGCAATCAGCAAATCAATATTCGCGAGCTAGGCTTGGTACGCGATGTTAATGATATTGCGGCAACAGTTGTTACCGTACAAGGCAGCACGCCGATCAGGGTGCGTGATGTGGCGACTGTCACCCAAGGTTCCAGAATTCGTTTGGGACAGATCGGTAAAGCCATTCATCATCAGGACGGCAGGATTGTCGACAATGATGATGTAGTTGAAGGGATAGTACTGCTGAGAAAAGGCGCGCAATTCGACAGCACAATTAAAGCCATAGAAGAAAAGGTTAAAGACCTCAATGAACATTATCTGCCGCCCGGCGTCAAGATTGTGCCGCATCTGGATCGTGGCGATCTGGTGAAATACACCACCCATACCGTATTGCATAATTTAACGGAGGGGATGCTGTTGGTGGTAGCGATACTGTTTCTGTTTTTGGGCAATATCCGTAGTGCACTGATCGTGGCGATGACTATTCCATTTTCATTGTTATTTGCTTCTATTTTGCTGGATTTTAATAAAATCCCGGCCAATTTGCTGTCATTGGGGGCTTTGGATTTTGGCATGGTGGTCGATGGCGCAGTGGTCATGGTAGAAAACATCTCCCGGCATTTGCAGATGCGCAAAGAGCAAAGCAAACCGATTAGTGAAGTCATTGCCCATGCCGCGCACGAAGTACAGCGCCCGGTTTTTTACGCCATTGGCGTGATTATTGCTGCGTATTTGCCGATTTTTACCTTACAGCGGGTTGAAGGTAAACTATTTCATCCTATGGCCTGGACGGTTTCCTTTGCCTTGCTGGGTGCCTTGATATTTTCCATCGTAATGATTCCGGTGATAGCCAGTTATCTGCTGCGTAAGGGTGCAAAGGAATGGCATAACCCGGTCATGGAGGCGATGACACGGCAATATCGTCGCGCGGTTACTTGGTGCGTTGGACATCGTAAAATCACGCTTGGCGTTGCCGTTGCGGTGTTGTGCGGCAGTCTTACATTGTGGCTGAGCGGGGCTATTGGTTCTGAGTTTTTACCGCATCTTGACGAAGGCTCCATTTGGGTGCGCGGCACCTTGCCTTCCAGTACCGGTCCAACTGAATCGGCGCGGGTGATCCGTCAGGCTAGACAAACGCTGGCAAAATTTCCCGAGGTGACGCAAGTTGTTTCGCAAATGGGTCGCCCGGATGATGGTACCGACGTAACCGGTTTTTTTAATACCGAATACTTTGTGGATTTGAAGCTGCATGATCAATGGCGTCCGCAGTTTAAGACCAAAGATCAATTGATTGAAGCAATGAGCGAAGACTTGCAAAAAACACCCGGCGTTATCTGGAATTTCTCGCAACCAATTGCCGATAATATGGAAGAGGCGGTCAGCGGTGTCAAAGGTCAAATGGCTATCAAGCTGTATGGCGCTGATTTAAAACAATTGGAGAAATCTGCCGATGAGATTGTTGATGCCATTAACGATGTCAAAGGCGTAGCTGATTTAGGCGTGTTTCGAGTAGTCGGTCAGCCTAATATCAACGTCAAGGTGGATCGCAGCAAGGCAGACCGTTACGGCCTTAATATAGCCGATGTACAGGATGCGGTGGAAACCGCTTTGGGCGGTCGTGCCGTCAGTCAGGTATTACAAGGCGAACGGCGCTTTGATTTGGTAGTGCGTTATCAAGAACCTTATCGAAATAATCTGGAACATATTGAAAATATTCGTTTGTTGACGCCTAATGGTGAGCGGATAGCCTTAAGCCAGTTAGCTGCTATCACGATTGAAGACGGTGCTTCAATGATTTATCGAGAGGGCAGTGAACGCTATATTGCTATTAAATATAGTGTGCGTGGCCGTGATTTGGGTTCCACTGTTGAAGAGGCCATCCAAAAAGTAAATAACGAGGTGAAATTACCGGACGGTTATCACATCCTGTGGGCAGGCGAATATGAGAGTCAAAAACGTTCGCAAGCCAGGATGCTGATTATCGTGCCTGTTACTATTTTAGCTATATTTTTTATACTGTTTTCGGTATTCGATTCGTTCAAATGGGCGTTGCTGATTATGATGAATGTAGTAGTGGCTCCTATTGGCGGTCTGTTTGCGCTTTATTTTACCGATACCCATTTCAGCGTCTCATCAGGCGTAGGCTTTTTAGCCTTATTTGGTGTTTCGGTACAGACTGGCATTATTATGGTGGAATATATCAATCAACTTAGAGTCAGCGGTATGCCCATTATTGAAGCGGCCGTGGAAGGTGCGGTTTTACGGTTAAGACCTATCATGATGACGATGCTGGTTGCGACGTTAGGCCTGTTCCCTGCCGCCACCTCCCATGGTATCGGTTCGGATTCGCAAAGACCATTCGCTATTGTCATCGTTGGCGGCTTGATTGTGACGCTGTTGATGAGTTCCTTATTACTGCCGACACTGTATGTGTGGGTGGCGAATGCCAAAGATTCGCGTTTGCCGGAACCTGAGGAACATTTCAATGAGTAGTCCGTTTACTTGTTAATGCTAACTGCGTTTAAACAATGATATGAAAAACAGTCATAAACTATGGTTTGCTAACTTGGCGCGGCGCGAGCCTTTGCTGCGCCGGATTGGATGTGCAATATTGATTTTGTTTGTCTTTGCCGGCGCCAATGTAATGGCGGCACCGGTGAACATGACGGAGAAACAGGCGCTAGCCTTATTCTATCAGCGGAATCTGGATCTATTGGCGGCGCGATACAATATAGAGAACGCCAGAGCCAATGAGATTATCGCTTCGGCCATTCCCAATCCTACCGTACAGATTGAAATGCTGGAGTTGGGGCATAATATGAACCAAAACTCAACCTCTATCGGTTGTAACCAAGGTTATCAAACGACAGGCCAAAATCATAATTGCGGCCCGGCGGAATACTATACCTTTACACAATTGATAGAAATGGCCGGTAGACGCGGACTACGGATGCAAAGCACCGCCATCGCCACTCAGGCGGCGGAAAGCGATTTTCGCGATGCGGTGCGGATATTCTCCAATATGGTCAGAGATGCCTATTACGGACTGGTGCAAGCGCAGAAAAATCGCTGGCTGATGCAGGAAATTGTGGATTATTACAAAGAGATAGTCAGTAGCAACCGTTTGCGCTATCAGGCGGGTGATATTGCCGAGTCTGATTTTCTGCGTATTGAGATGGAAGATATGCGGGCCAAATCGGATCTGGATAATGCGCAAGCCGCCGTAGAACAGGCGCAAGCGGCATTGGGGCAGATTTTGAACTGGCCGGATAAAACCATGCAAATTGTCGCGGAAGAGCAATGGCCGACCTTTCAGGATTTAGGGCAAAATCTGCAAAGAGATCAGATGATCAACAAGGCGTTAGCCTTGCGTCCTGATTTACAGGGCGATAAACAACGCGCTGATCAAGCCGAAAAAGACTTAATTCGCGCTCGGCGCTTAATTTATCCAGACCTCACCATCAATGCCGGTCAAGCCAACGACCCTAGTAATATCGTTAAAAATACCTATTTTCTCGGGGTTAGTGCCACAGCGCCGTTGTTTTATCAATATCAGGGCGAAGAAAGCCAAGCGGTCACCAATCTTAATCAGTTGCGGGTAGCCGCGGAACAAACTGAATTAGCCGTCCGTGCGGATGTGGTCAATTCTGTCGCGATGTGGAAAAGCTCTAATAAAATTGTGCAACGTTATGAAACTGAATTGCTGGAACGGGCTAGAAAAGTGCGCGAGCGGATGGAATTGGCTTATCGAAAAGGCGGCACCACCGTGCTGGATTTTCTGGATGCTCAACGCGAATATAAATCGGTGATGCTGGACTACTATACGGCAGCCATTAATCGCATCAATGCCTATTATGATTTGGCAAAATCGTTAGGTCTGGAACCGGATGTGGAGTTAGCCGGCCAGACCGCAGATCCTATGGCCATCAGTAGTGAACGGCAGCGCAAAATTCAGTGAGCTTGGACAAGACGCTGTACGACAAAATCTTGGGTGAATATCCCTTGGTATCCCAAAAGGCAGCTGAATTGGCTCTTTCAACCTAGAGCCATCAGTTTTATAAATGGTACGTCATTAAATAATGTCATTTAACAGCGGTTCCGCGATCCATTATGGTGTGTCCTAACCTAACAATGTGACGGAGACAACCATGAATCGAATAACCCAATCTTGCGCGGCGCTGCTGTTTGCAACCTTTGAAGCCTTAGCTGACGGCAATTCTAATTTCGAGGTATTAACTAACCTGGAGACAGGGCCGGGCAATGTCACGGCTACGGCTAGTGGCCGGATCATTATGAGCCAACACCCGTTTTATCAACCTCAATACACTGTGGTCGAATACAAGGATCAAACCTTGGTGCCTTTTCCCAATAAAGAAATGGTTGCAGCTGATTCAACGGCGGCCATCAAGCTTGACTCAGTATTAGGCATCCGTTCCGATAGCAATGGCGTGGTCTGGATGCTGGACAACGGGATGCGCAGCGGGGTAATACCCAAGTTAGTTGGCTGGAATACCAAAACCAACAAACTCCAGCGCTTGATTTACTTGCCGGCGCCGATTGCGCCCAAGGATGCCTTTGTTAACGACTTTGCTTTGGATATTAACCATAATCATGCTTTCATCAGCGATCCAGCCGGGGGAAGTAATGCAGCACTGATTATCGTCAATCTTGTAACCGGGGCAGCCAGGCGGGTATTGGAGGGGCATGTTAGCGTCATAGCAGAGAATATCGATCTGATCATCGACAACTCGCCAATTCAGGTCAAGACAGCTACAGGTGAGATCGTTCGACCGCATATCGGTGTCAATCCGATCACCGAAGACTTAAACAATGAATGGGTGTATTTTGGACCTATGCACGGACTGAGCCTTTATCGGGTAAAAACAGCCGATTTGCTCAACGAAAGCTTGAGCAAAACAGAACTGGCAGCCCGAGTTGAACGTTACAGCGACAAACCCATCTCGGATGGCATCAGTATCGACAAGGACAACAATATTTATCTGGGCGATCTAGCCAATAACGCCATTGGCGTGATAACGCCAGACCGAAAATACCGGCAATTGGCGAAATGTCCAAGATTATCCTGGGTGGATTCCTTCAGTTTTGGTGCTAACGGGCAATTGTATGCCGTTGTAAACCGCTTACATCGCTCGGCCACACTGAACGGCGGTGATGATCAATCTAAACCGCCCTATTTTCTATTGAAGGTCAAAGCCTTAGCCGAAGGTCTTCCAGGACGTTAAAATATTAATAACTTACTCTGCAAACCAAGGCGTTATAGGATGTGCGCAGCAGCGTGAAGCGCATCTTTCGCGATTGATGCGCTTACCTAGCGTTGGCAAATCCTATGCAGTTTATCTATTGACGCTGAATAGTTACAAATATTATTTCATTTGAGTCTATTTTCCGGCCTATCGAGCTAATCTGTTCACGTAACCATCTGTGGGCCGGATCTTTTTCCCATAAGGGATGCCAAATCATTGTCAAATTGTAGTCCGGCAAACTGACCGGTACCGGCCAGATATTAAGCGGCGCCAGTTTCTGAAACGCTGTGGCCAACCGATAGGGTAAGGACAAAATCATATTAGTCTGAGCGACAATTAAAGGGGCTGACAAAAAATGCGGCACAATGCAATTGATGCGACGCTCTACCCCGGACTCTGCCAATTTATCGTCAATGACCCCCGCTTTATCACCGGTTCTGGAGATCAGCATATGCGTAGTCGCCAGATAATCTTCCAGCGTTGGCGCCTCTTTTATCCGAGGGTGATTCTGACGAACCACACATGCCATGCGATCCATGAATAAATGTTCGCTATTCAAATGCGCAGGTGGATTAAGTACCGAGGCAAAACCCAGCACGACATCCAAACTACCGTTCTCCAACTGCGCCAAAGGAAAAGAAGACTCCGTCCGCTTGATATGAATATCCACGCCAGGCGCCGATTGTTCGATTAATTGGGATAGTTCAGGCAATATTAGAAACTCCATGTAATCGGTCGCGGCGATGGTGAAACGGCGCTGACTGGATGCTGGATCAAAGGCTTGGGGCGCCTCAAGCAGCCGCTCCATTTCCTGTAAAAGACTGCGTACCGGTTCTACCAAAGCCAGCGCCAGCGCCGTCGGCTGCATGCCGGCGGGCGATTTAACCAATACCGGGTCATTCAGTTGCCGGCGCAAGCGGTGCAGCGTATGGCTCATCGCCGATTGCGTCACGAACATGCATTCCGCCGCGCGGGTGACATTGCGCTCCCGCATCAAAATATCGAAAGCCAGCAACAGGTTTAAGTCGAAGGTGCGTAGATTGGCCATATGGATACTCCTGAAAAATAACGGCTTCATACTAAATAAAATCGATGTTTACCGCTATGAACAATCTTGATGAGACTGAATGAAATTTCACCATTTCACAACTCATCGATTTCTTTCTACCTTATGTCGCGAGCGTGTCGTTCTGCCATAAAGATTTCTTCACAAGGGTTGTTAGGGGTTGACGACGCGCCCAATTAATTATGCGACAACTGTCGTTCACTATAAGACATCATGGGGGAATCTAATATGTCCGCACAAATTCCAATTTCAACGTTTAAACCCTACCGGGGAGAAAAAGCTCGGTTGGTTAGGGCTTATGATTATCTGATCCTGGTTCTGGCTTTATTTTTATTCATAGGATCGTTTCACTTGCATTTCGCCCTGACCGTCGGCGATTGGGACTTTTGGGTCGATTGGAAGGATAGACAATGGTGGCCGTTGGTGACGCCGTTGATCGGCATTACCTTTCCGGCCGCCGTTCAGTCTGTTTTGTGGGATAAATTCCGTTTACCGATGGGCGCTACGCTATGCGTCGCCGCGTTATTGCTGGGCACCTGGGTTACTCGGGTATTTGCCTATCATTACTGGAATTTTTTCCCCATCAATATGGTGTTGCCGGCGACCATGGTGCCAGGCGCACTGGTTCTGGACACCTTGTTGATGTTAACTAATAGTTTGACCATCACTTCCATCTTTGGTGGAGCGGCTTTTGCACTGTTGTTTTACCCCACCAACTGGCCGATCTTCGGCATGTTCCATCAAGCAGTCGAATACCACAATAGCCAACTCAGCGTGGCCGATTTGTTCGGTTTTCAATATATCCGTACCGGTATGCCGGAATACCTACGCATCATCGAACGCGGCACTTTACGAACCTATGGTCAGTATGCAACGCCGCTATCTGCATTCTGTTCGGCGTTGCTGTGTTCGTTGATGTATCCGTTGTGGTGGCATATCGGCAAGTGGTTTGCCAGTACCCGTTACCTGACTAAAATTTAAGGAGCAGCCAATATGAAAACGCATTTTAAAACTTGGCTGTTAGCCTTAATCGCGCTTACTGTATTGTCCGGTTTGCCAATGTCATCCGCCCAAGCCCACGGCGAAAAAGCCTTGGAACCCTTCATCAGGATGCGGACGATTCAATGGTATGACGTGCAGTGGTCCACGCAAAAATTCAACGTCAACGATGAAGTCAGCGTCAGCGGCAAATTTCATGTTGCCGAGGATTGGCCGATCAGCGTGCCTAAGCCGGAAGCCAGCTTTTTGAATATCTCCACTCCTGGGCCGGTACTGATCCGCACCGAGCGGTATCTTAACGGCAAGCCGTGGACCAACTCAGTGGCTTTGGAACCGGGCGGCGATTATGACTTTAAGGTGGTCATGAAAGGCCGTTTGCCGGGGCGTTATCACATCCACCCGTTTTTTAATCTGAAAGACGCCGGTCAAGTTATGGGCCCCGGCGTTTGGCTGGAAATCGGCGGTAATCCTAATGATTTTAGCAATACCATCAAAACCATCAACGGCGAAATGATAGACATGGAAAGCTTCGGCTTTGCCAATGGCGTGTTTTGGCACCTGTTTTGGGGGGCATTGGCTGCCGCCTGGCTGTTATGGTGGGTGCGTCGGCCCTTATTCATCAGCCGTTATCGGATGTTGGATGCCGGCTTAGAGCATGAACTGATTACGGCGCAGGATAAGTTGATTGCCAAGGTGGTGTTGGTCGGCGTACCCGTATTGGTATTAGTGCTGAATGCCGTCACCGCCAATCGTTACCCTGATGCCATTCCACTGCAAGCCGGATTGGATCAAATTCTACCGTTGCCGGCTCAAGTCAATGCCGGGATAGTGAATGTGGATACGTTAAAAGCGGAATACAACGTCTCTCAGCGCGCGATGGTGCTGCAAGTCAAGATTGACAATCGTAGCCAGGATGCGGTGCGGATTGGTGAGTTCTCCAGCTCTAACGTGCATTTCATGAATGCCGATGTGTTCGGTGTTGGTTACGTTCCCGGCAAGGATGAAGTCAGCAACAACGGCCTGAGCCTGGATAATAATTTACCCATTCAGCCTGGAGAGCAACGTACCGTCACCATCGAAGTGCGCGATGCCGCCTGGGAATCGGAGAAATTGGACGGTCTGATTCGTGATGCAGATTCCCGTTTGGGTGGCTTGCTGTTTCTTTACGACGACACGATGGGCAAGCGTTATATCTCCAGCATTACCGCTGCCGTCATTCCAAAATTCATTTAATTCAGGAGCAGAACATGGCTACTACTCGCGAAGATATTGTCTCAACCCAAGAAAACACCGCCTCACTGCCTTGGTACTTGATCGATATACCAAAATATTTAAAAGGCTTTGCGCTATTAACCGTCATCTACGTTAGCTTACGGCTCTATCAAGGCGCCTTTGCCATAGAACACGGTTTGGATTCCACGGAACCTGCGTTCGAGCAATACTGGATGCGGCTGTTTTATATCGAACTGGTGGTTATCGCCGCCGTTGCCGGCGGCTTTTGGGGCTATTTATGGTTCTCGCGTGATCGGCAATTGGATCAACTGGAACCTAAGGAAGAGATTCGTCGCTATTTCACGTTGACGATGTGGATCAGTATCTACACCTTTGCCGTGTATTGGGCGGGCAGTTATTTTGCCGAACAAGATAACTCCTGGCATCAGGTGGCGATACGCGATACGCCGTTTACCGCGAACCATATCATAGAGTTCTATTTTAACTTCCCGCTTTACGTGATCCTGGGCGGCTGCGCCTGGCTGTATGCCAGAACCCGCTTGCCCTTGTATGCCAAAGGCATCTCGTTGCCGTTAACGCTGGCAGTATTTGGACCATTCATGATTTTGGTCAGCGTCGGTTTTAACGAGTGGGGGCATACCTTCTGGTTTAGAGAGGAATTCTTCGCCGCGCCGATACATTGGGGCTTCGTGATCGGGGTGTGGTTTGCACTGGGGGTAGGCGGCATCCTGCTGCAAGGGGTTACCCGGTTGATTGAGTTACTTGATCAGATTGAAGATGCTGAATAAGTTTGTTTACAAATAAACCCTCACGAAAATGTTTAAGTCCTTAGTCACAATGCCAAACAGTCATACTGATACAGTCCACTATGCGTGGGTGGTTCTTGCGGTCACTTTTCTGTGCTTGTTTGTTGCTTCGGCACTGCGCTCTGTTCCAGGGATTATCATGATGTCTCTGGAACAAGAGTTTGCATGGCATAGGGAAACAATTAGCGGCGCAATTTCACTTAACCTATTTTTATTTGGCCTTGCAGGTCCATTTCTAGGCAGGCTGATGGATTTATATGGCGCAAAATCGGTTTGTGTCATAACGCTTATTTTTTTGGTACTAGGGGCTGGTGGCAGCGTTTTTATGCAGGAATCCTGGCAAATGTATTTACTTTGGGGATTACTGCTTGGAGCTGGTTCAGGAGGCACCTCTATGATTATGGGCTCTGCGCTGATAAATCGTTGGTTTCACCAGCATAGGGGCTTGGGATTAGGGATATTGGGGGCTGCGTTTTCATCCGGTCAGTTAGTTTTTACGCCTATCATCATGTATCTGAATATTCATGACGGATGGCGTACTGCAATACTGTTTATCGCTTTGGCATTAGGCTTGGTCGTTTTACCTTTGGTCATGAAATTTTTAAGAGACGATCCTAAATCCAAGGGGCTAATGCCTTATGGTCACACTGGAGGTCATGCAGCGATCTTTAAGCCTGATCGAAATCCAATGAGGTTGGTCATAAGGAGTCCGCAATTCTGGCTGCTGGCGTTGAGTTTTGGAATTTGTGGCTTAACCACATCAGGACTTTTCCAGACGCATTTGATTCCGCATGGCATAGAACATGGTTTCACTGAAATGACTATGGCGGTTTCGTTAGGGGTAATGGGGGCGGCCGATGTGATCGGCACAATTTTATCCGGTTGGTTATGTGATAGATTCGGCAAGCGCTGGCCGCTTGCTATTTATTATGTCATCAGAGGTATCACCTTAATCATGCTACCTGGCATAGATACTACAGGACAACTCATGATTTTTTCCATCATTTATGGCATGAACTGGTTGTCAACCATTCCGGCGACATCAGCATTAACTGCGGATTTGTTTGGAAAACAAAATGTCGGCGTGGTATTTGGCTGGATTTGCTTTGCGCATCAAATTGGCGCTGCTATTGCGGCTTACGGTGCCGGCTATATTCATAGTTTAATCGGCAATTACAGTCCGGCATTTATGGCTTCAGGTCTATTTGCTTTTATAGCCACAGGCATTGTTTTTTTTATCAGAGAACCAAAAGCTGTTCGTTTTTAATTTAATATTGGAGGAATAATATGCCTTTAGTTCGAATATCGTTAATGAAGCAAGAAAAGAATGAGTTCGGGAGAAAGATTGGCCAAATCGTTCACCAGGAAATGGTGCAGACAATCAATGTACCCGAAAAAGATTATTTTCAGGTTATTACCGAGCATGATAATAACTCTTTAATTTACGACTCAAATTATCTTGGTATACATCGTAGCGATGGCATTATTTTTATACAAATAACCTTGAATGAAGGCAGAAATGTTGATTTAAAAAAGTTGCTTTATAAAAATATAGCCGATCGTCTCCATCATGAGTTAGATGTCCGTAGAGAAGATGTTTTAATCAACTTGGTTGAAGTCAAAAAAGAAAATTGGTCGTTTGGGAATGGAATTGCGCAGTATGCGTCATGAACTGATTTGATTAACTACTAAACACCTTTTAAAACAACGATAAATTGCTCGACCTTGATGTGCTCGGAGGCTAACATGTCCATGGATTCCCTACGTGGTGAAGCATGTGGGTAATCAAAACGTAGATTGAGGTACATAGCTGATATTTGTATTATAATAGTTTTGATTACTTAATCGTTTACTCACTATCAAGAAACGCTTCAGACTGTTCAGCACATTAACATCTTGATTACACTACAGCAAGAGGACAAATCGTCTTGATAAACTGGCTGGAAAATCAACAGCAACTGGCGATATTGGCAAGCCGTCAGTTGTTTTTTATCGGTGGCGCACCGCGCTCCGGTACTACTTGGCTGCAACAAATGCTGGATGCCCACCCGGACATCTGCTGCCGTGGCGAAGGTTTTTTTAAACAACAGTTTGCCGAACCGATAGACCGGCTGTTGGCAGAGCGTAGGCAGTTGCTGGAAGCCAAAAATACCCGGCAGTTTCAGCATACTCAAGGTTATCCCTTGCCCGATGCGGGCGTCAATGAAATGTTGTTGGGCAGTGCCGTGTTACTGTCCTTGCAACAACAATGTGCCGGTCAGGATTTTCGGGCGATAGGCGAAAAGACCCCGGAAAATGTATTTTTATTTCCACGCTTAAAAAACCTGTTTCCCCAGGCCAAGTTTATCGGCGTCGTTCGCGATCCGCGCGATCAACTGGTTTCGGCTTGGTTGTATTTTCATAAACCGGCAGCCGGAGACGATCAGCAAAGTCGTTTACTGGAGTTTATCCGGCAGAGCTGTCAGGCGATTAATCATGGCACCCAGACCATGCTGCAGTTACGTAGCCACTACCCTAATGATCAACGCATCGTCAGTTATGAAGCGATTCAACAAAATCCTGCTGAACATTTAAGTGATTTGTTTCGGTTTTTAGGGGTTTCTGCCCAACCGGAAATCGTCGCCGACTGTCTGGCCCGCACTTCGTTTGCTGCCATGACCCAAGACAGGCAAGCCGGTGAAGCGCAACCGGGAGCCTTTCTGCGCAAAGGGGTCGTAGGGGATTGGCGCAATCATCTGACCCCAGCCATGCAGGCTGTCGTGGAACAGGAGTTGGGCTGGATGTTTCCGCTGTTCGGTTGGCAGTTTTAAGTTTGTTATTCGTCATCAAACAATTCTTGTCACTATTCAGCATAAATAGATAAACTGCATAGGATGTGCCGACGACAGGTAAGCGCATCAATCGCGAAAGATGCCCTTCACGCTGCTGCGTACATCCTATAACAGCTTGGTTTGAAAACTAAAAAATTACGTTGAATAGTTACCAATTCTTAAGCTATCGATTTTATGGCATAATTTAGGGGTATTAAATCGATCATCTTGTGCAAAGACCATGGTGATGGTATCCAGAGCTGTCAACCAACGACAAAGCACACGATGCCGCAAACGCGTATGCAGGAGTAACAATGAAAAAGTTGCCAGACCATTCCAGCGATATAATGTTTGCCATTCATCGCTTGGGTTATGGGCCTAGAGCTGAAGAATACGACAGCTTGGTTAAGCAAAGCCTGGCTGGCTGGCTTGAGGAGCAATTAGCCGCCCCCGAATCGGAACAAGAAGTCAGCAAACGCTTGGATGCCTGTACTATACGGATTAAATACGAGGCCGCTGAAGGCAAATGGTCGGCGGTAGACGAAATGCGGCCTTTAACCTCGCTGTCAAAACCGATTGAGGACATTTGGCGGGTATTTGATCCGCAAAAACCAATGCCGGTGCACGGTTACGAACTATCGCGCCCGCGGGTAGAAGTGCTGGCGGCAACCTTGATTCGGTCCGTTTACAGCCATTATCAATTACGCGAAGTGATCTGCCAATTCTGGCATGATCACTTCCATGTCAATGCTTTTGCAGAAGATCGCTTGGCCGCCGCCCTGCCGGTCTATGACCGGGATGTGATCCGCAAACATTGCTTCGGCAATTTTCGAGCGATGCTGGAGGCCGTGGCCTGTTCGACATCCATGCAGTACTATTTGTCCAATCAGTCTTCGCGAGCAGGTGCCGCCAATGAGAACTACGCGCGTGAATTATTTGAGTTACACAGCTTTGGCCGCGAAAATTATCTAAATGATATTTATAACCGGTGGCGTGATGTTCCTGGTGCGCTGGTAGGTAAACCGGTAGGGTATATTGATCAAGACATCTATGAAACCGCCCGGGCATTTACCGGATGGACAATAGAAGATGGCAGAGGCATTGACAATTATCGCAAACTACCCTTTACCGGCCGCTTTACTTATGTTGAGAGCTGGCATGACGGTAATCAAAAACGTATTTTGGCCACGGAATTTGATCCTTATATGGACGCCATGGCGGATGGCCGCAAAGTACTTGATCTAATAGCCGCTCATCCTGCGACAGCGCAGCACATGGCGCATAAATTATGTACCCGTTTGTTGGGCGCAAATCCGCCGGCATCATTAACCGCCCGCGTGGCCGAGGCCTGGAGAAGCAAAAGTGAAGCTCCTGATCAGATAGCGCAAATCCTACGGCTGATTATTTTGTCGCCGGAGTTTTTGCAGTCACGGGGCCGTAAAATTAAACGGCCTTTGGCGTTAATGGCCAACTATTTGCGTGTCATGGGTACTAATTTTACCCCAAATGAAACTCTAGTTAATCAATTGACCGCTGCCGGGCAGCGTTTATTCGGCGCACCAACCCCAGAAGGAATACCTGACGATAACAACTATTTTATGGGCACCAACGCGATGCGCAACCGTTGGAATCTGATTTTAGGCTTGGCGCAAAATACTTGGGGAAACGGCATATCCGATCCGGCCGCGGCGCTTACCGCATGGGGAGGCAAAACCAGTAGTAATCGAGAGGCCGCCGCCGATTGGTTCCGCTTGCTGGGTGTATCGTTTGATCCAAAATGGATAGATATGGCAATAACCACGGCAGGTTTGATGCCGTCAGCGCCGTTGAGTCTGGATAATCAAAAAGGCTTAGCAATGGTTTCGGCACTCGCCGCTTTATCCCCTGATTTTCAGAATTGTTGAGGTGCATGATGATTAACGTTAATCGCCGAGAAGTATTAAAAGCCTTGGCTGCTCTGGGTGTATCCAGTTGTTTGCCGTCAGCTTTCGGGTTACGCAACTTGGCTTTTGCGGCGGATGATAAGCAGCCAATCTTAGTAGTCATGCATATACGTGGCGGTTGGGATGGCTTAAATTTAATCTCCCCGGCTAATGATCTGGACTTTATTGCGGCGCGGCAAACTGAACTACGAGTGCTGACAGAGGGTAAAGATGCCGGCTACCCGTTAGCAAACGCCATGACCGATACGATAGATTTTCGTCTGCATAACGCCGCCGGGGGCTGGGCCGAACTTTACAACAATAATAATCTGGCATTTATTCATGCTTGCGGGTTAGCGGATGGCACCCGCAGTCACTTTGTCGCCACAGATATGATAGAAACCGGCGTCGGTACACAAGTTGACTTAATGCGCCAGACAAACGGCTGGATAACCCGCAGTATTAAGGCGCAGGGCAGAAGCGTCAGCGCTTTGGATGCAGTAGCCCTCAGCAATGGATTTGCCGGTGATTTACGCGGTTTGCATAACGCACTGGCCACGCTGGATGTCAATAACGGTTTGCCGCCGATGGGCGGTGCATCGGTGTCGTCTATGTTATGGCAGATGTACGAAAATCGTAATGACGAATTGGGAGAGGCCGGTAGATTGGCCATTCAGCTACCTATGAACATTGATCAGCGTATCCTCCGCGATGAACATAACCGGGTGCTGCCTTATGTACCGGAAAATGGCGCTAATTATGATAAAGCCGGCTCCTCGGCGATTCCCTTTAAATCCATAGCCCGTTTAATTAAAATGGATCTTGGTTTACAGGCTATTACAATGGACTATGGTATGTGGGATACCCATGACAATCAACCCGGTAGATTTCGTACCTTACTTGAACCCTTGTCTAACGGAATGGCAGCATTTTGGAATGATATCAATGCTTATCATGACAAAGTGGTTGTCGTTTTGCTTAGCGAATTCGGCCGCCGTTTGCGTAACAATAAGAGCAATGGCACTGATCATGGTCGCGGCGGCGTGATGGCTGTTCTGGGCGGCCAGGTGAAGGGTGGAAAAATTTACGGCAACTGGCCCGGATTGGGATTTGCACAATTGGATGAAGGCGTCGATCTGGCTGTCACGACCGATTACCGCCAAGTATTGGCGGAAACGCTGGAACATATCGGCGGCAGAAAAGCCGCTGATATCTTTCCTTCATTTAAGATCGGAAATCGCCTGGGGTTGTTTGATGAATCTGCTTGAGCGGATAAGCCAAGTGATTTTTAATCCTGATTAGCCATACCCGCCGGGAAGCGGGTATTCAGTGCCGGATGGCGAGACGCATAGCACTTAAGATAACACCTCTTATGAGCTCCAGGCCCAGCCAATTAAAAAAGTATAACTCCGAGCAGTCGTCAGGAACATGCCGTGCTGCTGAAAATCTACGATACCGATCTGAATTCAAAAGTTTCCAGAATTGAAAGTAGGGCGGCTGTTTTTGGGAAGTTAGTTTTCTATATTTCAATATTTGTTGAAATATAGAAATAAAATAAGCTATCATCACACTTGTTCAGGACGCCACCGCATCAACCGTGCTTTATGACGGTTAATGCGGGTGGGCAAGTCAAAACGCTGTGCTTAATAATCATTGAGGATAAATTGTGAGAGATAGAACATATAACATACTGATCTTATGCACCGGCAGCATTAAGCGGGAAATGGACGGTATCGGCCAGATAAAGGACGCCTTGCAATGAGTTTATTCGAGCGGTATTTATCTTTATGGGTCGCACTTTGCATTGTCACCGGCATTATTTTTGGTCAGCTAATGCCCGGTTTATTTCTGGCTATAGGCCGGATTGAGTTTGCCCAGGTTAACCTGCCGGTTGGCTTGCTGATTTGGGTGATGATTATACCCATGCTGATCAAAGTGGATTTCGGCGCTCTTCATCAAGTTAAAAGCCATTGGAAAGGCATAGGCGTTACCTTGTTGATCAATTGGGCAGTAAAACCTTTTTCAATGGCATTGCTGGCATGGCTGTTTATTCGAGAAATTTTCGCCCTCTATCTGCCGGCTGAGCAACTGGACAGTTATGTGGCCGGCTTAATCTTGCTGGCCGCCGCCCCTTGTACCGCGATGGTGTTTGTCTGGAGTAGACTCACTAATGGCGATCCTTTGTTCACCTTATCGCAAGTGGCGCTTAACGATACCATCATGATTTTTGCCTTTGCGCCTATCGTCGGATTATTGCTGGGCTTATCATCCATTACGGTGCCGTGGGCGACTTTGTTTACGTCGGTTTTACTCTACATCGTCATACCCGTTATTTTGGCGCAAGTGTTGCGGTATTTTTTGTTAAAAAATGGCCCAGCCTCGTTTGATGCGGCCATGGCAAAACTAGGGCATTGGTCAATCGCGGCGCTGCTGCTTACCCTGGTTTTACTGTTTGCCTTCCAGGGTGAAGCGATTTTGAAACAACCTTTGGTTATAGCAATCCTGGCAGTGCCGATTCTGATTCAGGTTTTTCTCAATTCCAGTCTTGCCTATCTGTTAAATCGACTGGTGGGAGAAAAACACAATATCGCCTGTCCTTCGGCTTTGATAGGCGCCAGCAATTTTTTTGAACTGGCGGTGGCGACAGCCATCAGTTTGTTCGGTTTTGAATCCGGGGCAGCGTTAGCGACAGTCGTGGGGGTTCTAATTGAAGTGCCGGTGATGTTATTAACGGTAAAGGTCGTTAATAGCAGTAAGATATGGTATGAACGAAAATAGAGGGCTGATAAATTCCGCACTCTGGCGGTATTGCTGGCAATATCGTTAAAGCGTTTTTCAAGCAATCCGGCGTAATGCTTGGCTTGTTTTTTGCCCCATGTCTTTATGGTGTAACGGTAGATTTCTTTTAGGTCTTGTTCGGCAAGCGGGGTCAGTTGATAAGGCATTTATTGAAATTCTTTCAAGGTTTCTTCAAAAACCTGCATTGCAGATTTATTAACGAACTTGCCTTGTTTTGCTTCCTCTAGTCGTGGCGCTAAGAACGCCTCTAATTCTTGCATGGCTTTTTCTTCGTCGGCGGTCAAAGGTAACAAACGCTGCATAGCATATTCTTTAATGCTTTTACCCTGCATGGCTGCCAGTGCCTTAATGCTCTGGTGCTGTTGTCGGAAATTGTCAATGTAGTTGTCGCCTCGACGGTTAAAACTTACGCTGCTATTTTGTTCTGGCTAGTCACCTCTTTTTTATCTTCTCTGTTTGCTTCGGCCTTATCAGGGTTAAGCTGTACTTC
>Ga0316222_1000862_pt1 | contig 42517 bp, 28 predicted proteins | sample TBH18011metaG_FD_206008 | JGI IMG/M metagenome (GOLD analysis project Ga0316222, IMG submission 206008) | Freshwater microbial communities from Trout Bog Lake, Wisconsin, USA - TBH18011 | ecosystem: Environmental > Aquatic > Freshwater > Lake > Hypolimnion/Profundal zone | place: USA: Wisconsin... | reverse complement strand
GTTTAGCATAGTCATTCAGCCCCCACCATTCATGCACCACCAGCACCCCTGGCTGTTTATCGCCTTTAGCGTCATCCCAAACCAAATAGCCTTTTAAGTTTGTATCGCCGGCTTTGTAGTCAACGTTTTCTTCGTGCAATGCCGCCTGTAAACTGGAACTGAAGAGTAAAACCAGTAGTAATAGATAATGTTTCATGAGCTGTTCCTGTTGTTAGTAGCGAGTGATTATAACTATAGAACAAGCTCCGTCACTATTCAGCATGATTTTTTAGCCTGCAAAGCAAGGTGTTATAGGATGTGCTGAACAGCGTGAAGCGCATCTGTCGCGATTGATGCGCTTCACGCTGTTCAGCACTTCCTATGCAACTTATCTATTTAAAGATTAGTTACCCCCTAATTCAAGGCAATTAATTGGGTGGCGACAAGTGAGCGGTAAAATTTCTTCCTATTTTCGATTTTGCCACATCAAAACGCGGTATCATCCGCACCTACCAACGGCTTGATATCATTGATACCTACCCTGCCACACGCTTTTAGTCGCTAATTCTGCTCTATGACCAACTACCAACTCTTCGCTACCACCCCCAAGGCAATGGAAGGCATACTTGCCAATGAAATTGCCGCTTTGGGTGGTCAAAATATTCAACATAAGATGGCCGGCGTGGCTTTTCAGGGGGATTTGGCGCTGGCTTACAAAGTGTGTCTATGGTGCCGCACCGCCAACCGCATTCTGTTATTGCTCAGCAGCTTTGAGGTAAAATCTCAGCAAGACCTTTATGATGGCGTGATGAAAATCAACTGGTTTGATCACCTTAAATCCGATGACAGCCTGGCGGTATCCTTTAGCAGCAAAAACAATCCAGCCATCAATAACACTCATTTTGGCGCGTTAAAAGTCAAGGATGCCATCGTCGACCAGATGCGTTCCAAATTTAACCAGCGGCCCAATATCGATACTGATCGCCCCAGTATTCGCGTCAATGTCTATCTGCATAATGATACCGCGCAACTTAGCCTGGATTTGTCAGGTGAAAGCTTGCATAAGCGCGGCATTAGAGAAGTCAGCATCGCCGCGCCGATTAAGGAAAATCTGGCGGCGGCCATTTTGTTGCGTTGCGGCTGGCCTGCACTTGCCGAGCAGGGCTGTACGCTGCTGGACCCAATGTGCGGTTCCGGCACGTTATTGCTGGAGGGGGCGATGATGGCTGCCGATTATGCACCGGGCTTGTTGCGCGATTATTTCGGCTTTTTGGGTTGGAAACAACACGATCCGCAGATTTGGCAAACTCTATTGGAAGACGCTCAGCAACGCCGCACTATCGGCCTGCAAAAACTGCCGGTGATTGTCGGGTTCGATCAGGACAGGCGCGCGGTTGCCACAGCCTTACAGCATATTGAAAATGCCGGACTGCAAGGTAAAATTCATGTCGAAAGACGAGAGATAGACGATGCAGCCGCGGCCGAAAGCTGGCCTAAAGGCTTAATCGCCTGTAACCCGCCTTACGGTGAACGCTTAGGCGATGAAGAACAAACCGCCGAATTGTATCGCCGCTTTGGGCAGATACTAAAAGATCGTTTTACCGGCTGGCAAGCGGCGATGATTATCAGCAATCCTGAATTGGGCTTTCGGTTGGGGGTGCGTTCGCAAAAGCCTATTACCTTATTCAACGGTGCATTGGAGTGCAAATTACTACGCTTTGCGATTGAAGAAAAAGCATTCTTTGAACCCAAAGCCAAATCCCATGCCGAGCGGATTGAGCAAATCAGCCGGCAAACTCAAGCTGCGGAAACCGACTCACCAGCAGAAATGTTCGGCAACCGCTTGCGCAAAAACTTAAAAAAAATGGTGAAGTGGGCCAAACAACAGCAGGTGGATTGCTATCGCGTCTATGATGCTGACTTACCGGAATATGCGGTGGCGATTGATATTTATCACGGTGAAAAAATCTGGGTTAATGTGCAGGAATATGAATCGCCCAAGACCATAGATCCGCATAAAGCCAACCAGCGTTTGGCCGGCATCATGGCGGAAATTCCTAATATTCTGGAAATTCCGGCCGAACAAGTGTTTCTTAAAATTCGCCGAAAACAAAAAAATACCGACCAGTACGAAAAACAAAGCGATTCCGGGCATTTTCATATCGTTGCGGAAGGCTGCTGCCGCTTCTGGGTAAATTTTGAAGATTATCTGGATACCGGCTTGTTTTTGGATCACCGCCCTATCCGTTTACTGATACAACAACAGGCCAAAGGCAAACGCTTTTTGAATCTGTTTGCCTACACCGGCAGCGCCACGGTTCATGCGGTGGCAGGCGGCGCTGTATCCAGTTTGACGGTAGATATGTCCAATACTTATTTGGATTGGGCAAAACGCAATTTCGATCTTAACCGCATTGCTGGCGACCACAAATTACTGCGCGCCAATTGCCTGCAATGGCTGGCCGACCAAGCCAGTCAAGACATTAAGCCACAGTTTGATCTAATTTTTCTTGATCCGCCGACCTTTTCCAATTCAAAAAAAATGGATGAGGCCTTTGATATTCAAAACGATCATGTCGTCTTATTAAAAAATGCCGCCGCCTTGCTGGCTCCAGGCGGCGTGTTGTATTTTTCCACCAATTTCCGCCGTTTCAAACTGGACAAACAGGCGCTGGCAAATTTGCAGATTACCGACATCAGCGCACTATCCATTCCTGCTGATTTTGCCCGTGACGGCAAAATTCATTATTGCTGGAAAATCAGCCGATGACTAAGAGTCTGCACCTAATAATTGAAGGCCGGGTACAAGGAGTTGCCTTTCGATTTTTTACCCAAAAACAGGCAAAAAAACTTAATGTGACCGGTTATGTAAAAAACTTAGCCGATGGTAGTGTAGAAATTATTGCCCAAGGCGAGCCGATAGCCTTACAAAGTCTGGTGGATTGGTGTCACCAAGGCCCCACGTCAGCACGGGTCAGCAAGGTCAGCGTCACTGCACAACTCAGCACAGAAATTTTCGCCGATTTTGAAATTCGCTAAGTAAATAACAGCAAACAAACTAAGTTATGAAGAATTTCCATGCCGATTCGGATTACAATAGTGGGTATTTACATTTAAGCGTTTGGCCGATACAGCTTGCGGCCTTGAATCGCCTAACCGGCAGGAACTATTTTGGCTGAAAAAATTATTCGCATTGCCACCCGACAGAGCCCGTTGGCCTTATGGCAGGCCGAACATGTCGCCGCCCGACTGCGGCAGGCATTTCCGTCATTGCAGACCGAACTGGTAAAAATGATCACTCGCGGCGACAAAATACTGGATGCGCCACTGGCTAAAGTGGGCGGAAAAGGTTTATTTGTCAAAGAATTGGAACAAGGGATGCTGGAAGGTGCAGCTGATATAGCCGTGCATTCCATGAAGGATGTGCCGGTAGAGTTTCCGGCGGGATTGCAACTGGCGGTGATCCTGGAGCGCGAAGATCCCCGTGATGCTTTTGTGTCTAACCGTTATCAAAGTCTAAACGAATTACCGGCCAATGCGCGGATAGGCACCTCCAGCTTGCGCCGCCAATGCCAAATTAAGGAAAAATTTCCGGCTGCGGAAATTATTAGCCTGCGCGGCAACGTCAATACTCGTCTGGCAAAACTGGAGGCCGGCGATTATGACGCCATCATTCTGGCGGCGGCGGGTTTAAAAAGACTGGGCATGGCAAATCGCATCACCGCTGCGCTGGCGCCAACCGAAAGTTTACCGGCCATCGGCCAAGGTGCGATCGGTATTGAGTGCCGGATCAATGATAGTGAAGTATTGAACTATTTAAAAGTGTTGCACGACGAGGAAACCAGCATCCGTATCCGCGCCGAACGGGCCTTAAATGCGGCATTAAACGGCGGCTGCCAAGTGCCTATTGCCGGTTTTGCCGAAATCAAGACCAACCGCCTCTATTTGCGCGGCCTAGTTGGAAAACCGGACGGCTCTTTGCTGTACAGAGCAGCGGCAGATAGTCCTCTGGATGAAGCCGAACAATTAGGCCATATCGTCGCCGAACAGCTACTGGCGCAAGGCGCTGATAAAATACTCCGCGAGTTGTATCAGTAATGCTGAATCTGCAAGGCCTACAGATTTTAGTGACACGCCCGGCGGGGCAGTCAGAACATCTGTGCAGCTTGATTCTGGCTGCGGGTGGAAAGCCATTTCGCTTTCCTACCCTAAAAATAGTGGCGGTAGCACCGGAAGCGGCGCTATTACAAACAGCGTTAGCAAGTGATTGGCTGATTTTTACCAGCCGTAATGCGGTGGATTTTGCTATCAAGGCGTTCGATGGCAAAATGCCTGAATTAAATAAGGTTGGCATTGCTGCCGTTGGTCAGTCTACCGCCAAAGCTTTGCAGGCAGCGCACTGGCGGGTTGACTGTGTTCCTGCCGACGAATTCAGCAGTGAAGGCCTACTGGCTGAAAGCCAATTACAGAACGTAGCCGACAAAACCTGTGTCATAGTCCGGGGCGTTGGCGGACGGGAAAAATTGGCAGAAACCTTGCGTACCCGTGGTGCGCGACCAGTCTATCTGGAAGTTTATAAACGCTGTAAGCCGGATGCTGACAGCGCACAATTAACAGCAAGTATTGCAGCCAGACAGCTTGACGCGGTGACTATCACCAGCGAGGAAGCTTTACAAAATCTGCTTGTAATGCTGAATGAGACATCTGTCGCCTTACTCAAAGCTTTACCGTTGATAGTGGTAAGCGACAGAATCCGGCAGACTGCCGAGCAGCTTGGATTTAAACGGATTGCTGTCAGCCGGCAGCCTAGCGATTCAGCGATTTTAGAGACCTTGACAACGTTATTTAACGGGGAAAACAGTGGCCGAAGTAATAGAAGAACAACAAGAAACTCCAACCACCACCTTGGTGGTTAAAAAATCTCGCGCCGGTTTATGGATAGGCATACTCGCCATTGTCCTGGTGCTGGGCTTGGCGGCCGCCGGTTTTTATGTACTGCAACAACTGCAGGTAAGCCAGGATACCGAAAACAATCAGGACAGCCTGAAGCTGATTGAAATCGACAAGGAGCTAAACGGTTTGCAGGGTCAGTTATCGGTATTGCAATCACAGATTGCCAATGTCAATGCAGAAATGACCGGTAAGGACAATCATTTTACCCAAACGCTGGCAGATTTTTCCAAGCTGCATGATGAACGGCTGGATACAGCTCGCAAAGACCTGGAAGCCTCTATTTTAATGCTGCAACGGCAGCTGGGTAAAACCCGTGGCGACTGGTTGCTGGCTGATGCCGAATATTTATTGACGGTCGCCAACCAGCGCCTACATCTGGTCGGCGATGTCACCACCACCCGTGAAGCATTGGAAGCCGCCGATCAACGCCTTAGAGAAAGCGGTGATGCCGCCGTCTTTAAAGTACGCGAACAAATCGCTAAAGAAATCGCTTTACTTAATCGTATTGCCGTTCCAGATATTGTCGGGATTTATGCCGGCATTCAAAATTTACAGGATGCCGTTGAAAATTTGTCGGTATTTTTACCGCACGCCGGCAAACAACCTGAAACATCACAACCCAAGCAAGATCTAACTGAACACGGCAGTGATTTACTGAACAGCGTTTCCAAACAACTGGAAGGGTATGTGGTTTTGCGCCACACCAACCAACCGGTTAACGCCATTCTAACCCCCGAAGAAGCGCATTTCATTAAACAGCAACTGAAAGTTAGACTGGAAATGATAGAAATCGCGCTGGTTCAACAAAACGACACTTTGTTTGTTAACAGCATTGTTGATGCCAAACAATGGGTGAAGAAAAATTTTGCTGAAAACAAACAAACTGATGATTTTATTGCCGAACTGGATAAACTGGCCGGCATCCAGATCCGCAGCCAATACCCTGACGTCAGCACTTCTCTGAAAATGCTGAAAGATATCGGCAAGCTTAGAATAGAAACCGATAAAGTAGTATTCAGCAACCCACCTGCGCCCGCTGAAAACACGTCTCCGGCTACGACCACTCAGGTGCCGGCTAGTTCGACTAATACCAGTCCGACAAATCTCAGTCCGACTAATGGCAATCAGCAATAAGCGAGCGGCGTCATGAAAAATTTATCTTATGTACTCGGCTCCTTGCTTGGCGCCGTCGCCCTGATATTTCTCCTACACAACTGGCTGGCAGAACTTAACGAACCCGGTTATGTCTTATTGGGTTTTGGTCACTGGTCGCTGGAAACATCGTTAACTGTTTTTGCTGCCGGCCTAGTCATCGGATTTTTTATCGCTTATTGGTTTTTCCGGTTGTTGGGTATCTTAATCCGTATGCCTGGACAATTGAGCAAGCACCGCCGCAACGTTAAATTCAACCGCTCTCAGGAAGCACTGGTGACCGGCTTGTTCGATGCCGCGGACGGCAATTGGGAACGCGCCGAGCATATTCTAATTAAACACGCCGCCAATAGCGGTGCACCATTGCTGCATTACCTGACAGCCGCCCGCGCCGCTCAATCGCGCGGCGCTTTGGACAAGCGAGACGAATATCTGAAAATAGCCGCAGAACAATCCTCCGACACCAATATGGCGGTAGGCTTAACTCAAGCGGAATTACATTTGTCCGAACAGCAGTTTGAACAAGCACTGGAAACGTTGGGCAAACTGCATTCCATTGACCCAGGCCATGCCAGAGTGCTGAAAATGATGCATCAGGCTTACCAGCACATCGGCGATTGGGAAGGCTTAAGCCGGCTGCTGCCATCCTTACAAAAAAACAAAATTTTGATGGAAACGGAAGTCAAATTATTAGAAACCCAAACCTACAGCCGGCTATTAAAACAAGCCGCGGTAAGCAAGGATCCACAAACGCTACGAAGCAGTTGGGAAAACGTACCCGGCCATATTAAAACTCTGCCGGGTGTAGCCAATATTTATTTTGCCGCGATGATAGCAGCAGGCGAAGGGCTGAGTATTGAATCGGAAATGCTGAAGCAATTATCCAAACACTGGGATAAAACCTTGCTGGCCTTGTATGCCGACATCGAAACCGGCGACAACCACAAACATTTACAGGAAGCCGAAAAATGGCTGGCCGTTTATCCAGCCGATGCGGTATTACTGCAAATCTTGGGCAAGTTGGCGCTTAAAGATCAGCAACTGGAAAAAGCCGAACAGTATTTGTTAAAAAGTTTGCATATCGACGCTTCTGTCGATGCCTATCAGTTTATGGGTGATGTGTTATTCAGCAAAGGCGAAACCGAAAAAGCCTGCGATGCTTATAAACAGGCGCTGGAACTGGCCTCTGCTGAAGTGATTAATCGGGCGGAAAGTATTTCCGGCTAAAGCGTTTTAGCACAATCCATTCTGCAAATTGGTTTGGGTAGCGAACAATGGATAAACCGCATAGTAGTGCCGATGTTGAGAAGGCGCATCAATCACAGAAAATGCGCTTCAGGCTGTTCAGCAAATCCTATAAAACCAACCCGCCTGTGCTAACTAGCTACGAGAAACCAGTCTAACATCGGCGGGTAACGAAACGGTTAATTGTGCGCAATTCTACCGGTGCAGTTAAAATTTCCAGCGTTTGGATCAAAAGCCGAAAGCATAATAGTGCTGCCGATTTGTTGTACACCAACAATCGCAGAGTTGGCAAAAGACTTACACCCCCCTAAATTATAACCACCCCCACCAGTATGCATTCCCCAATAATAATCAGCCTGGTCTGTACGTTTGTCGATACCGGCGTAATGTAATTGCTGATAAAACGGATGCCCGGTATTGATAGCGCCATTGACGACGGTAATCGCTAATGAATTGCCATAGTCATCAGTGCAATTAAACAGTGATTCTGTCCGGCCAATTTGTAAGGCGGCATTGGTAACCGTGCAAGTACCTGTGGCCGGCGTATCATTGTAATTACCCGCGACCACGCTTTTTGCTGAAACCACCGGCGATGGCACAAAGGTTACATTAGCCGTTGTCGGCACGCTGCCATTGGCGTTTGGCGTAAAATCTATGGCCAAGTCGTAATAACTGATCACGCCTTTTGAGTTGCTGATAGGCACACTATAAGCATTAACTGCATTATCAATACCGACAATATTACTGTTCTCAAACATCAGTTTGGGATTTGGCACAGCGGCATCCGCATAAACGATAACCGGCAGTAAAACACCAACCATGATCAATGGAACATTTCTTTTTGAAATTTTCATAAGCTATAGACTCCGTTTGTATTGTGATTTACCACTAAAAATAGAACCGAGCCATTCTAACGGATATAACCAGTCGGATACAAGCACGGGAACACATGCGACGGCAGTTTCCGTTTATTGCCTTCTCGCAAAAATTAGCGCCGGAGTTTTTGAGCAACGCCAATACTGAGCAAGCTAACCAAAGCACTCCACAACAACCCCGGCATCAAATAGAAATGACGCTGATAAAAAGTCGACTGCGGCTGAGAGCGAAAAGCGATCTGATATGCGCCTGCCCAACTGCTATCCAGCGGCGACAGAGCCAACACCTCGCCATTGGCCAAAGACACCGTGGAAATGCCGGTATTAGTCACCCGTAACAGCGGCCGCCGGAATTCTATGCTGCGGGCCAGAGTCATATATAAATGTTGATAAGGTTCCTGCCAAGTGCCATACCAGGAATCATTGGTGGCATTAACGATAAATTGCGCGCCTAAATCAGCCAGACCTTTGGAAAACTCAGGAAATAAACTCTCATAACAGATTTGCGGCCCCATTTGATAACCGTTGAGTTTTAACAACACCGTCGGCCCCGGCCCACGTCCAAACTGCGCCACCATCGGCAACATTGTTCGCAGCCAGGGAAATGTGTCTTCGCCGGGAATATATTCGCCCAAAGCCAGTAGAATGGTCTTGCTGTAATGCGGCTCTGTTATGGTGCCTTGCTGATCAATAACAAACAGGGAGTTTGTGATCAACCCAGATTGCTGATCTTTAGCATAAGCACCGGTAATCAACGCCATTTGCCGGTTTTTCAAAAACTCTTGAAGAAATTGTACATAAGCGGACTGATTATATTCACCGCCCAACAGCGCGGGAAAAGCTGTTTCCGACCACATCACAAAATCGACTTTCGGATTATCAGCCAGACCTTGATCGGTGATCTGTAGATATTTTTTTAAAATTTCACTCCGATAACCTTTGCCATGCTCCATCGCCTGTTTTTCAATATTACCTACATTTGCTTGTACCAACAAGGCCGATAACGACGCGTCAGGTGCCGGCAAACGGTTTTTTAGCCAAATGCCACCGCCATTAAGTGCTAAAAAGCCAAACAAAATGACAGCAAAGCCTAATTTACCGACATTTTGCGCCCGCCGCTGCCAAGCCAATAAAACCAGGAAATTTGCCAGTATGGTCAACATACTTAAACCGGTAAAACCGATGACTTCCGCCCATTGGTAAATGGGTAAACCTGCCCCATACCAACTGTAGCCAAAATTCCATTTAAATAGCATCGGCACATAGAACTCTGCCAGCGCCGTGAAGATGGTCATCAAGGCAAACGATAACCAGACAGTAGTCACACAAAACTTGCGAGTCCAGAACCACAACAGCCCTGCCACCGGCACAAACAAATGCCCAAGCAACGCAAACAAAATCATACCTATGCTGGAGACCAACCAATCCACCTTGGCAAATTCATGCAAGGTATAAGTCACCCAATTGAAGCCGATTAAGGTATAAATAAAACTGGTCAACACCCCGCTTAATACCACGCTTTTCAGTTTTTGCTGTTGCTGCCAAAATAACCACAGCGGCACAAAACAGAATAACGATGCCCAAGGCGGAAAAGGTATATAGCTGGTACCAATAAACAGACCGGACAACACCGGCAACAGCCATTGAGAATTTTTAGCCGGCCATGGTTTGCGCATATTCAGACATCCCGCCCCAAGATTCAAATGGCGACATTATACCTGATTGATTCATGCAACCGTTCCTGCACACTGCCGGGTTAATAATATCCTGCGCTTGCGGGCAGTTTGAAGCAAGCCAAAAACAAGGTAAACTAATCAGACAGACAGCGCGAAAAAATGCTGTTCCAACAGAAATTGCTAATCAAACTCTTTTCGCACCGCCATCCCTGTTCAAAAATCCTTGGCAAATAACGATCTGCGACAATTTGTCGCAGTTTTTCTGGACAGCCACTTATTTATCGGGTAATATTGCGCCACCTGATGAGGCAGAAGCGATTTGAATGAGTCGAATCTTTCAAGGGGGGAGGGAAGCGGCCGGTACACGGCAAAACAACAACAATAAACGCAACAGTTAAACTGCCGTTTTTATTTAACGGTAGACGTCCATCAAAAAACTAAAAATAACACCGGACGAAGCCCACTTATGTGGGCTTTTTTATGTCTGATTAGAAATCACCGGAGGTAGTTGCTAATCAGGAATCTTATTGAGCAACATTCAGATACAATAATTTGTAACCGGTAATTATGGCAACAAAAAAACCTTTAGTTAATCACCAGGCAATTTTAGAGCAAGCACGCTTGCTGAGTGAAAATAAACAATGGCCGGAGGCAATGGCCGCCTATCAAAAATTGCTGAAAGTTTTTCCCAAAACACCAGAACTACTCAGTGAAGTGGGTGCCATGGAAATAGAATTAGGCCATTTTGAAAAAGGACTGCTACTTTTGGCAAAATCTTTAGCGTTACAGCCTAATCAGCCAGCGGCACTGGTAATTCGCGGCGTGGCCTTGGCGAGATTAAATCGGCTGGATAAAGCGCTGGCAAGTTTTGATCGGGCATTGGCTCTCAATGCAAATGACTATACCGCCTATGCTAATAAAGGTGCTGCTCTCCATAACTTAAAGCGCTTTAACGAAGCGTTGAGCTGTTTTGATAAAGCCATTGCCTTAAATCCTGAGTGCGCCACAGCTTATTTTAATAAAGCCATGCTAAAACTCCTCCATGGCGAATATCAGGAAGGCTGGCGACTTTTTGAATGGCGCCGACAAGACCCGCAAAAGAAATTGCTTAGAAAATTTGTTAAACAGCAATGGCTAGGAGAGTTGCCGGTTGCCGACAAGCGCATATTAATTCATACCGAACAAGGTTTTGGTGATTTTATTCAATTCTGCCGCTATGTCGTTTTATTGGCTGAATTAGCCGCCAAAGTCATTGTAGAAGCACCTTCAGCGGTTTTTCCGTTAATTTGTTCGCTTAAAGGCCAAAATATAACAGTCATTGAGTTGGGTCAGCCGATTCCTGAGTACGATCTACAGCTTCCCATTATGAGCCTGCCGCTAGCCTTTAAGACCACGCTGAAAACTATTCCTGCTGTTGTACCTTATCTTTATGCTGATACCGATAAACAGCGGATTTTCGCGCAAGGTTCCGGCAATAAAACCTTACCTAGAATAGGCTTGGTTTGGTCAGGGTCAACTAAGCATAAGAATGATAGTGTGCGCAGTATTCCGCTAAAACAATTAGCCCCACTACTTATGCTACCTTTTGAATTTCATTCCCTGCAAAAGGAAATCAAACCGGAAGAGCTAAAAACGCTGGCTAAATTTAGCGGGTTACATCCGCACCAGCATGAATTGCATGATTTTTCTGACACTGCCGCGCTGATCCAGGAGATGGACATTGTTATTTCCGTGGATACCTCGGTTGCCCATTTAGCCGGAGCTTTAGGCAAACCCGTTTGGATTTTATTACAGTTTGTGCCAGACCATCGTTGGTTGCTGGATAGAACGGATAGCCCTTGGTACCCGACAGCAACACTGTTTAGACAATCTGTGATTAATGATTGGGATAATGTGATGTTGAACGTGGTAAACAAACTACGCTCCACATTCCCTTAAACCTAGACACGCTCACAGTACAGCGCCTCCTGCCAGCCAATCCGCAACAAAATGGCTATTTTGGAAGCAAAACAGCCATTCATAACGGAAGAGTCTTAGGTCTTTATCGACCATTTTTTAAAACTAAACAGGTAACTACTCAGTGTAAATAGATAAACTGCAGAGGATGTGCCTCGACGCCACGCTGTTCAGCATATCCTATAACACCTTGCTTTACAAACTAAAAAATTACGCTAAATAGTTACCTAAACTGTTAGGCAATCAATTTAAAATCCCCCGCACTCAGTTCAGCAGGATGATTAGCCACGCCAATGATGGCGATTCCCACCGCAGCGCCAGCATTGTTGGAGCCGTGAGCATCGTAGTACAAATCACCGGTAACGGCATTGTAATACAGGTAATCGCTGCCGCTTGTCGGAGTGCTGCCGATGTTGCTGAAATTTGCTGCGGTGACTGCCGTTTCGCCGGCAAATGCTGTATAGACAGCTTTCGATAACTCTATCTGTCCGGTGTTTTCCCAAAGATTATTAATAACCAGTGGGCTGCCGACAATCGGGGTGGTGTTTAATAGATAGTCAACATGGGTAATTTCTTTGATAGCGTTGTCGCCGCTATCGCTGACATAGACATTGCCGGCGCTGTCTACCGCGACACCGTACGGATTGCTTAAGCCAGAATCGAGTAAAGTGCTGACGATGTGGCTGCCGGCGGCGATTTCTTTAACGGTGTTGTTGCTGAAATTTGCGACATAAATATTGCCTAGACTGTCCACTGCTATTTGTAGCGGATCGCTAAGGCCGGTAGCTAATACCGTGCTTACTGCATGATTACCGGCGGCGATTTCCTCAATGGTATTGTTACTGGAAAAGGCGACATAGATGTCGCCGGCGCAGTCAACTGCAACCCCCGTTGGCGTGTTCAGGCCGGTAGATAACAGGGTCGTCACCATCTGTCCGCCTGCCAGGATTTCTTTACTATCGACATACTCTATACCGCCGGAGTTGACGGTACCACCGTTTCCAACGCCATTTTTGTTTACATCCACTTTACCGCCGCTGCTGATGATTTCATCATAGGCTAAACCGCCGCTGAAGACGTATTGTTGGCCGCCGCTTTCAATCACTGAACGACTGACTACACCGTTGGAATAAACTTGTTCCACGCCGTTGACGATGTCGTTATTACTGACACCGCCCTCATAAACATATTGTGTACCGCCACTAACTATGGTGGTGTAGCTATTGACTCCGCTGAGATAAACATCCACGATGCCGCCGCTGTTGATCAACGTGCTGCCGGTTGAGCCTTGGCTATATACCTCTTGCCTGCCGCCGTTACTGACCACGGTGTAGTCGGCGATGCCGTTGCTATATACATTCTGGTAACCGCCGCTATTTATAATTGCTCCGCTGCTGACGCCCTTCTCGTAAATATTGGCATAGCCGCCGGAATTTACCGTAGCGCTAACCGATATACCACCGCTCTCGACCCATTCGCTGGAGCCATTATTTATGGTTAAGCCGTTGCTGGTTACCCCAGCCGTTATGAAAGACGTGGTCATACTCTTTACTCCTTGAAACTTTTAGATAATTTAAGTCTGGGTCGCAGAGTGGCTGATGTTGATAGCTGATTCCGATAGCCTGATTTATGCAGCTCCCTACAGTGAATATTATTGGTATGGAAACGTTTTTAGGCCACCATAAACTGAGCTGTTAATAAAATTTGGAAAAAATAAAAAATATAGCGTTAATTGTCTCCCAAATTCAAAATAGCTTCAAATTGCTCAATAGTAATGGGTTTACCGAAAAGATAACCTTGAAAATATAAACAATTATTTTTAGTTAGAAAAGCTTTTTGCTGTTCAGTTTCAACACCTTCAGCAATAACGGATAACTTCATATTATTCGCCATCGCGATGATGGTTTGCACGATAATCGCGTCATCAGGATCGGTGGTAATATCGCGAACAAAGCTTTGATCTATTTTAAGTTGATCGAGCGGGAGTTTTTTCAGGCTGGAAAGCGAGGAATATCCGGTGCCAAAGTCATCCATCGAAAATTGCACGCCGATTTTTTTAAGTGCCTTCATTTTTTCGATAGTATCCTCAATATTATCCACTACACAACTTTCAGTCAGTTCGAGTTTAAGCCGTGAGGGTTCTATACCGGTTTTTTGCAAAAGCCCTAATACCTGCTGGTAAAAATCCGGTTGCTGAAATTGTCTGGCACTGACATTGACCGCCAGATGTAAATGCCGTTTTTTAGGATCAATTTGCCAACGTTTAAGTTGTTCGCAAGCGTTCTCAAGCACCCATAACCCTATCGGTACGATCAATCCGGTTTCTTCTGCTAATGGAATAAAGTCGTTAGGCGAAATCATGCCTCGCTCAGGATGCCGCCAACGCAGCAATACTTCAGCACCTAGAATATCGCCGACATGATCGACCTGCATTTGATAATGCAACCTTAATTGCACATCCGGCAAAGCTCTACGCAAACCTTCCTCAAGTGTTGAGCGCTTTTCGACTATCGATTGCATTTTGGGATCAAAAAACCGAAAGGTATTTCGGCCGGCGTGCTTTGCTTGATACATTGCAATATCGGCGCGCTTCATCAACTCTTCGACAGATACGTCGGTGCCGGAGAATAGCGCTATACCGATACTAGGGGTACTGTAATAGTTAAGATTTGTCAGCTTATAGGGTTGGTTAAGCGCAGTTAGGGTTTTAACGCAGGCAATTTCCGCTTGAATAGCGGCTTTTTCCGGCGATTCGCTTAAATCTTTCAGCATCACCACAAACTCATCACCTCCTAGCCTAGCGACGGTATCCACTTCTCTGACACATGACATCAGTCTTTGCGCCACCTGCTGCAGCAGTTGGTCGCCTTTGTCGTGCCCTAAGGTGTCATTTAAGGTTTTGAAGTTATCCAGATCAAAAAACAATAACGCAGCATGAGTGCCGTTACGATTGGTTTCAGCCAATGCTTGCTGCATTCTATCAATTAGTAGACGACGATTCGGCAGTTTGGTGAGCGGGTCGTAAAATGCCAGGCTTCTAATTTCTTCTTCGGAAATTTTCCGCAAGGTAATATCGGAAAACATCGCAACATAATTGGTTATCACGCCTCCTACAGATTTTACCGCAGTGATTTTTAGGTATTCCGGGTAATTTTCTTGGTTTTTACGTCGATTGATAATCTCCCCTTCCCATGCGCCGTTTTCAATCACGCTCTGCCACATATCAGCAAAAAATTCGGGTTCATGCTGTCCTGAATTGAGTAATCTAGGCGTCTTGCCGATGGCTTCTGCCGAAGTATAGCCGGTAATTTCCTCAAAAGCATGATTAACCCGCAGAATGACACCATTAGCATCGGTAACCATAATGCCTTCCTGAGCCTCAAAAGCTTTGGCGGCAATCCGTAGCTCATCTTCAGACTTTTTGCGGTCGGTAATATCTTCTTTAATACCCAAGTAATGGGTAATTACCCCATCGGCTTGACGAATCGGACTAATCACCGCGAGTTCTATATATTCTTCACCGCTTTTTTTTCTGTTAACAAATTCACCTTTCCAAACCTCACCTTGTTTCAGGGATGCCCACATCGCTTCAAAATGGGCTTTAGCCGTTTTGCCGGATTGCATGATGCGCGGATTTTGGCCTATCACTTCATCGCGGCTATACCCGCTTTTCTGGATAAAGGCTTCGTTAACGTATTCTATTTTTGCGTCCAAGTCGGTAATGACCACGGAAGTGGGGCTTTGTTCGACCGCGCTAGACAATTTTCGCAGGGTCTCTTCATTTTGCTTGCGTTGCGCAAGTTCCCGCATTAAATGTGACGTATTTGCCGATAGGCTCTCGTAGATAAACAAAATAAGGTCTATCAGCGCTTTCGTGCCAGCGCCCATTTGCTCACTAACGTGCTTTTTGGCGGCTTCCAGGGTCATACCCGATTGTTGAGCCAGAACCAGCATGGCAAGGTGCCGGTCACTTTCCAAAATATGGGCAACTAACCAGCGAGTGAGAAATGCCAGTGTTTCTTCAATGAGTATATTGACCGGCTTAGTTTCCTCAGCCGCTTTTAGCCGATTCACCATTTCCAAAAAGCTGTTGTGTACCTGTTTATGTTTGATTTCCAGCGCATCGCCCGGCAAGTATTGCTGCCAAATCGCCTCTTCAGTCTGAAAATGGTAGCCGGCATAATCAACCAATTGGTTGAAAATATCATTTAAGTCAGGAATACCGGTCTGAAAAGCAACATGACTCGCCAACAAATTTAATAGCTGAACCAACTTGCGATGTTGGGCATCAATTTCTGGCAATCCGGTATTGAAATTTTCATTCCAGGGGAAAATATCAATGGATTTCATTGTTGGTCTGTCATATTTGTGTTCGCCGCAAGTTGGTCGGTGATTTTTATCATTACCTCAAGCAGACGAAAAACGGTTGCCGTTTTGATCGCCCTTTGGTCATTTTGCTTGTAGTTTGCATTCTATTAAAGCTTTCCCTATGCTGATTAGACCATTTTAGCCATCGCATCTCAAGTTTTGGCGCTCAGACATTTCCAGCAACCTCGCATAAGCTATGGCATCCGGTCAACGTTGCGGCTTTTGGAGCGTTGACGGTTGAAAGGCAGACATGATAGCTTGTGCAACTAAGATGCTTTGACTGCTTCTTGCAGCAAATGTGGAATGCAATACGGAGTCGAGCATAGTGACAATCCAACCTCTTGGAGATTTAAAAATGACAGAGCCGAGTGATTTGCGTATTGACAAGTGGCTTTGGGCAGCGCGATTTTTTAAAACTCGGCAATTGGCTGCAGATGCGGTGACTGGCGGTAAAGTACATATTAATGGGCAGCGTTGCAAGCCGGGTAAAGATGTCAAAATTGGGGATGTGATTACGGTCAGTAAAGATCAAAGTATTTGGGAGATTCGCGTTTCCGATCTTAACAAACAACGCCGCCCTGCTAAAGAAGCGCAAATGCTATATAGTGAAGATGAAGCTAGTGTGGTTAAACGTCGGCAACAGCTTGAACTCCACAAACAGCAGCAGGCTATGCTGCATCCTTCAGAACGTGAACATAAACCCAATAAAAAGCAACGCCGTCAAATTCACCGTTTTAAATTAGATTCATTATAAGTTAGCTTAACTCAACGGCTTCAAACAACCATAGGCGTGGATAGGTGATGCCCATAACCAAAAAACAAACAATAGCCGCGGCTGCCGTGGTAATTATGCTTGCGGCGTATGCCATCATCGGCTTTTATCTATTGCCGGAATTAGTACGCCGTCAATTACCTATACTGCTGGCGGAAAAAACCGGTCAAAAAGTTCAACTACAGGCCGTGCGCTTAAACCCGTTCAGTTTTGATCTTGAGCTGGACGGATTTTCTCTATCCGAATCAGACGGAGAATTATTCGGCTTTGAGCACTTTATCGTGCATTTTAATGCCTATACCTCGCTGAGGCAGCAAGCCCTAGTATTTAACAATATTGCATTACATAAACCCATCATTAATATAAAACGGTTAGCGGATGGCCACTTCAATTTTAGCCGGCTGTTACCCAACCAGCAGACCAAAACCTCGGAAGATCGGCAAAACTCTCAGATGTTGCCGTTAACCATACAAAATTTGGCGATTACCGAAGGCCATTTTGATTGGCTTGATGAGGCCAGCGGTCAGCCGCAGCACGAAACAGTATTGCCGCTTAATCTTTCGGTTATTAATTTAAGTACGCAAAATATTCCAGCCGGCACTTTTGATTTGACATTCTCGCTGGCATCAGGCGGACATTTGCAGTGGCAAGGTGAATTAAATTTAAATACGCTTTCATCAAAAGGGCATATTCGTCTGGAACAGCTGGATTTAGCAAAAGTTTGGCGGCTATTTTTCCAAAAACTATTGCCTGTTGATATTGCAACAGGTAATTTGTCCTTGCAATCCGAGTACCAGGCCGGCTTTGCCGAAAATAAGCCCCAACTACTGATCAATAACGCTGATATTGAGATAAAAAAGCTGGAAATTACAGAAAAAGCTCAGAAAGATCCCTTATTAAGTTTTCCAGCAATCACGATACGCGGAATTAGTGCCAATCTTGACAAGCACGAAGTCAATCTTACTGAGTTAGTCAGTAGTGATGCTCAAATCAAGGCTAATTTATTGCAAGATGGGCGTCTTAATTATCAGGTCTTATTTGCTAAACAAGCACCTGAGGCAGAGGCAGAACCTGCGCCTCAATCTTCACCTACGGTCGCCAAACCTGGCTGGCAAATCGGCTTACAAGAATTGGTGTTGCACAATTACCAATTGCAGTTTATTGATCAAACGCAAGTTAATCCGCAACCCATGAAACTGAGCAGTATCAATTTTAATCTCCGAAAATTCAGCACTCAAAACGTAGAAAGATTGCCGGTACAATTCAGCGCACTATTCAATGAGGTTGGAAAATTAAACATTACAGGTGATATCGGTCTTGCTCCGTTGAATGCCGCGTTAACTATCGATATTAAAAACATCAAACTTAAAAATTTTCACTCTTATTTGGATGATTACCTGGCTTTAGAATGGATTGATGGTGATTTCAATACCCTAGGCAATCTGCAAGTGCAATTGGCCGATAAGTTACAGTTAAACTTTAAAGGCGATGCCAATTTTGCTAATTTGCTGACACGGGATAAAGTCAAGCACAAGGACTTTCTAAAATGGGCGGATTTACAATTACAACAAATTAATGTTGATCTGGCTAAACAGCTATTTACTTTGGATACTGTTTTGTTTGACCGCCCTTATTTACGCGTTAATATCAAAAAAGACAGAAGCACAAATATTAGCGACATACCGGTTGTGCAACCAGCAAAACCCGCAGCGGCTGCAAAAACCGATCAAAATAAAACAGACAAAATGCAAATTGAACCCACCGTTGAGATTGGAAAAATCGCGATAAAAGATGGACATTCAGATTTTGCCGATAATTCGCTGATATTACCGTTTGTTGCCGATATGACAGATCTGAACGGCGAAGCTCAGGGATTTTCTTTAAACCAGAACTCAAACATTAAACTGACACTGGCTGGCAAAGTCTATAATATAGCATTGGTTACCATTAAGGGAGACTATCAACTGAAAAGCGGAGACTCCAATATAGGCCTTAAGTTTACTCATTTGCCATTACCGCTGATCACCCCTTATATGGCTGACTTTGCCGGCTATAAAATAGAAAAAGGTCAGATGGCGCTGGATTTGCAATATCAGATCAAGCAAGGGCAGCTTGAGGCGCAAAATAAAATATTCATTGACCAATTGACCCTAGGCGAACAAGTTGATAACCCAAAAGCCAGTTCATTACCCTTGAATTTGGCTATTGCTTTACTAAAAGATGCAGATGGAAAAATCAATCTCGATTTCCCGATAACCGGCAGTTTGAACGATCCGCAGTTTAGTATCGGCTCGTTAATAGCCGATGTGTTGAGTAATCTGGTTGAAAAATTGGTTGAATCACCGTTTAAGGCATTGGGCGGCTTATTAAGCGAGAGTGACAGCGATTACAGTTCGATTAGTTTTGCAGCCGGCAAAGCCGAATTAAAGCCAGAAGAAACCGCTAAACTGGATACCTTGGGCAAAGCTTTGCAAAATAAAGCAGAATTGATGTTGGATATTAAAGGTGTTGCGTCTCAATCCCTGGATTGGCCGGAATTACGCTTTGAAGCGGTGGTCGAAATTTTAAAAAAAATGAAATCTGGCGAATTAAGAGATAAAGGTGAGAAAATTCGATCCGAATACATAACGTTATCAGACGATGAGTATAAACGTCTGCTGGCAAAGTTTTTTAAAGAAGTGTTTCCGCAGGAAATCGATACCGGTTTGCTAGGCGCACCACGGATAAAGGCACAGCCGGATGCCGATTTTTATACGATAGCCCGGCAAAAGCTGGAACTTATCATGCCGCCCGATCCGCAACGGCTGAATGATTTGGCCATCGCCAGAGCCAATGCCATCTCTAGTTATTTGAGTGAGAAAACGGGGCTTGATTTGAATCGAATTTATCTGCTTGCGCCGGAACTCGATACCGACGGTTCTAAGGGAAGTCTGTCAATTTTATCTTTGAATACCAGGCACTAGCAAACTTCCGAGAATAGGACTACTCACTTAAACTTAGAATCGGCAGCGCCGTATAGCCTGAGGCGCATCCAATGGATCTGTGCCATCTTAAGTGAGTAGCCTGAAAATAGCAAACCAACTGAGTTTTCAAGCATCAGATAGCCGCCTGCAGGAAATCACCTAAAAGCTTGCTTCAGTTTGTACTATAATTGTTTCAATGGGCAGTCATAACCAATATGGAGGCTGTCGGCCGATTTTATCGATACTTGAAAATGGAGAAAAAATGAACCGCAAGTTTTCCCGGATTTTTACGATACTCAATATAATAGGCCTCAGCGTGGTGAACATTTCTCCAAGTGCTGCTGACCCTTTGATATCCTGCACCATGACCTATTTTTTAAGCGGATTCTCGCTGGTGTATAAACAATACGACGGCTCAGGCAATGTCAGTTGCAGCAATGGTCAACAAGCACAAGTGAAATTAGCATCAAAAAGCATCGGTTTTACCATCGGAAAATCAGAAATCCAGGGCACCGGAGTATTTTCTGATCTGAAAAACATTAATGAAATCTATGGCAGCTTTGTTGCGTTGGAAGGACATGCCGGCGCCACTAAATCAGTGGATGGCCAGGTTTTAACCCGCGGCGAAATATCGCTGGCTCTATCGGGAAAAGGCCGTGGTGTCGATATAGGCGTTACCTTGGGAGCGTTGACGATTTCCCCAAAATAAAAGGTGCGTTTATGCCACCGACGGGAACCATAGCCTGCTTGGCTATTGCTGAACAACTTTGTTTGGATGCTCTTTTACCTGCGCTCTCCTGACTGGAAAGGGCAGGTTTGGAAATCCGCAAAATTTGCGGTGTACTGAGTATGCAAAAAATGTCTGCTTAGGAAAAAATGTCATTCAAATGCAAGAAGATTTACCATTATGGCGCTTTTCATGATAAAAGATAGCAACGATTTTATCTATACGCATTACACATCTGCCGGAGCTCCCAACTACCAGAATTTGATGCGCAAAGTGTATTACGCATGCCGATGCCGGCTAAAACTATTCAAAAATATTCAATGACCTCAGACAAAAGTCAGGAAACTGATTTCAAATCCTTCGAAGATCCTTTTGCTCAGCGTGAAGCTGAAAAATACGAACACCCTATACCCAGCCGCGAGTTAATTCTGCAACTCATTCACGAGGAAGATAAACCATTAAGGCGTCAACAGATTGCCCAAAGATTTTCGCTGGAAACAGCGGATGAACTGGAGGCCTTACGCAGAAGATTGCGGGCCATGGAACGGGACGGACAATTAGTGTTTAACAGCAGACAGAAATATTGTCTGGGTGATGGACACAATACTATTGCCGGACGAGTGATTGGTCATCATGAAGGTTTCGGATTTTTAAAACCGGATGATGGCTCGGACGATTTATTTCTTTCGCCACGCGAAATGAAACCGCTGATGCACAATGACCGCGTTGCCGTCCGGGTTTCCGGTATTGATCGCAAAGGACGTCGGGAAGCGACAGTTGACGGCATACTGGAACGCAATACACATCAGGTGGTCGGACGTTTTTTTCTAGAAGGCCGAGTTGCTTTTGTAGTGCCGGACAACAAAAAAATCAATCACGAAGTATTAATTGCTAAAGAAGATACCCGCGGCGCCCAACACGGACAGATTGTCATTGCCGAAATCGTCCAGCAACCTACTGCACATTGTCAACCGCTGGGGCGCGTCACCGAAGTACTGGGTTCGCATATGGCGCCTGGCATGGAGATCGAAATGGCGATTCGTTCCTACGAATTGCCTAATACCTGGCCGGATGCCTTGCTGGAAGAAATCAGCCATCTGACGGCCGACGTGCCTGAGTCTGCCAAGCAACAGCGTGAAGATATACGGCGCATTCCGCTAGTGACTATTGATGGCGAGGATGCCCGAGATTTTGATGACGCGGTCTATGCGCAAAAAACCCCAAAAGGCTGGAAATTACTGGTCGCGATTGCCGATGTTTCTCACTATGTGCATGTCGGCACCGCACTGGATGCCGAGGCCAAAAGCCGCAGCACCTCGGTGTACTTTCCAGAAAAAGTCATTCCCATGCTGCCGGAGATATTATCCAACGGCTTATGCTCACTCAATCCAAACGTCGACCGTTTATGCATGGTCTGCGAAATGCTGATCAATGACGACGGCAACGTGATACGGTCGCGTTTTTTTGAGGCGGTAATGCGCTCTCATGCCCGCTTGACTTACACGCAAGTCGCACAAATATTGGTGGACGGCGATCAAAAACTGATCAAAAAATATACAGAGCTGATGCCGCATCTGCAAAACCTATACGGTTTATACAAAGTCATGCGCAACCAAAGGGAATTGCGCGGCGCCATGGATTTTGACACTCAAGAAACCCGGATAGTGTTTGGCCCGGATCGAAAAATTGAAGAGATCGTGCCGGTGGTGCGCAATGATGCTCACAAACTGATCGAAGAATTTATGATTACCGCTAACACCGCCGCGGCCAAGTTTCTGAATCGCAAAAAAATGCCGCGTTTGCTGCGTATTCACGATGGCCCCGGCACGGAAAAACTGTTGACGCTGAAAACTTTCCTCTCGGAATTGGGGCTGCATCTGGGTGGTGGGGCAAATCCTACGCCGCTGGATTATATGCATTTGCTGGAATCAGTCAAAGAACGCAAAGACGCCCATCTGATCCAAACCGTACTACTACGCTCAATGTCTCAGGCGGTTTATAGCCCGGATATGAAAGGCCATTTCGGATTGGCGCTGGATGCCTACGCGCATTTCACTTCACCGATTCGTCGCTATCCCGATTTACTGGTGCATCGTGCGATTCGCCATGCCTTGGCCGATAAAAAACCAGACACGTTCCATTACGCTCATGCTGATATGGTGTTGCTGGGCGAACATTGTTCCGCTAATGAGCGTCGCGCCGACGAAGCCACCCGCGATGTGACCAATTGGCTAAAATGCGAATACATGATGGATAAAATCGGTCTGGACTATGACGGCATCATCTCCGCCGTAACCGGATTTGGTTTTTTTGTGGAATTACAAGCCATTTATGTAGAAGGCTTGGTGCATATTGCCTCCTTACATCAGGATTATTTTAGTTTTGACGCCACCAGTCACCAGCTCAACGGCGAACGTACCGGCCAGCGCTTTCGCTTAGGCGACGCAGTGCGGGTAAAAGTGGTGCGGGTTAATCTAGATGACAAAAAAATAGATTTTGAGCTAATCCAAGCGCCTAAAAAAGCGGCTAAGACAACCGCAAACAAACCCGCTGCCAAAAAGTCAGCAAAAAAAACCAGCGCTGCAGTGCCTGAAAAAACCGTAAAAGCTAAAACCAACGCCAAGAGACGCCGCCGTAAACCATGAGTACACAGTTATTTGGCATCCATGCCGTACAAGCAGCCCTGGAATATTCGCCGCAAAAAATTCAACGCGCCTGGATAGACGAACAAAGACTGGACGCCCGCTTAAAACCTGTGCTTGATGAACTGATCACGCTAGGTATTACGCTGGAGAAAACAGATCGAAAAAAACTAGACAAGATGGCCGACGGCAAAAACCACCAAGGTATAGTGGTGGCGGTGGAACTGCCGGCGATGCGTAGCGAAGACCAGCTAAAACACGATGTTGAGTCGCTAACCGACACCCCGTTTTATCTGGTACTGGATCAGGTGCAAGACCCGCATAATCTGGGAGCTTGTTTACGTACCGCTGCGGCGGTGGGTGTGCAAGGCATTATTGTCACCAAAGACAATGCCGCCGGGATTACCCCAACAGTCTGCAAGGTGGCCAGCGGCGCAGCGGAAACTGTGCCGGTCTATCAGGTTACTAATCTGGCGCGGGTATTACGCTGGCTGAAAGAACAAAATATCTGGATCATGGGTGCTGCCGGCGAAGCCAGCCAAACCCTGTATGACATCAAGCTGGATATGCCATTGGCTATTGTGATGGGTGCGGAAGGCAGCGGTATGCGGCATCTGACCCGCCAGCATTGCGATTTTTTAGTCAAAATTCCAATGACAGGACAAATGGAAAGTTTAAATGTATCGGTGGCCGCCGGGGTAATGTTGTACGAAGCCTTCCGGCAAAAAAGCGCATTGGCAAAAAAATGAACCGCCTGTTGTTGGGGTTGCTCGGCTTGTTACTGGTGCGTTCTAGCCTTGCTGAAGTTAACGCACAAAGCATCGCTTTCAATTGCCGAAACTGTCATCATCCAACAACTTCAGAAACAGCTCTGCCCGCGTTGGAGCAATTATCGCCGGTAGCGATGCGGCAAATGTTGTTGGATTATAAATACGACCAAAAACCAGCCACCTTGATGTCGCGAATTGCTAAAGGCTATAGCGATCAGGAACTGAGTGCGGTAGCGGATTGGCTGGGTAAAGATTAGCATGTCCGGTTTTTCCAGAAGACGTTTTCTGCAATGGAGCGGCTGTTCGGCAGCCCTAGGCATAAGCGGTTGCGGCAGTATCCCCTTTAAAAATAGCACCACCGCGCAAGTCGTGGTGGTGGGCGGCGGTTTTGCCGGCGCGACAGCAGCAAAAACTATCCGCCAACTCGATCCTAATATCAGCGTCACGCTGATTGAACCCAAAAGCCAATACATCACCTGCCCCGGCAGTAACTGGTTATTTGCCGGCATCACCGACATGACCGCTTTGACTGTTGATTATCAAGCATTGACAGCTCAATATGGCGTTAAATTGGTCACTGATTATGTCACCCGGATTGATGCTGACAAACGTAAAGTCATTTTAGCCGGTGGCCAAACACTCGCTTATGACAGGTTAATACTCTCGCCTGGAATAGCGTTTCGTTGGGATGGTTTGCCGGGATACAGTCAGGAGATTGCCCAAATCATTCCTCATGCCTGGCAGGCCGGGTCGCAAACCTTATTGTTGCAACAACAATTACAAGCCATAGCCGATGGCGGACTGGTGCTGATTTATGTGCCGCCGGAGCCCTACCGCTGCCCACCCGGCCCTTATGAACGCGCCGGCATGATGGCCTATTGGTTAAAGCAGCATAAACCCCGCTGCAAATTAATCATTCTTGATGCTAAACCTGGGTTTTCCAAACAAAAGCTGTTTGAAGCCGGCTGGACTAAGCATTTTGGCTACGGCAGCAACAATAGTCTGCTGGAATGGCATTCCATCGCCGATAATCCGCTGGTAGCGCTGGACAGCAAAACCTTGACCCTAAGCACCGATTTTGGCGATAAATTTCAGGCGCAGGTGTTAAATCTCATTCCACCGCAACAGGCCGGCGCCATTGCCGGACAATCCGGCTTAACCGATGCCAGCGGTTGGTGTCCGGTTGAACCCCAAACCTGTCGCTCCAAGTTTCAAGAAAACATCCATATCATCGGCGATGCTGCAAATTATGCGCCTATCCCCAAATCAGCGTTTGCCGCCAATTCAGAAGCCAAAGTCTGTGCACTTGCTGTGGTTAGTCTGCTTAACCAGCAAGCCGTGCCGGAAGCGCATTGGCTAAACACCTGTTACAGCCTGATTACCCCGAAACACGGCATTTCTGTGGCAGGCGTTTACAAATTAAACGCCCAGCAAAATATAGAAATGGTTAAAGGCGCAGGTGGTGTCAGCAATATAAATGATCAAACGGCGCCGGGCTTGGAAGCGGTTTATGCTAAAAGCGTGTATCGAAGTTTGGTGCGGGATAGTTTTTAGTGTTTGGGTCGCGATCTTACCCTTTTGGGGTTCCATTTAGGCTCACTTTTTCAGTTACGATAAACCTACGACAGCAGATGAGCGGTCAACTGCTGATTCTAGGGTTTATCGTTACACTATCCATGGCGCGAGCAATAATATTGGCTACCTGAATGGCTCCTTGACCTTTTATGTGACTTTTGTGGCTACCAGGAATTTCATGAACCTCTAGTTTTTCACCAACAAGTATCCTCCATTTGACATCGACAGGCTCAATATGCTCGTATTGACTATTTTGATGGTCCATTGCTTTAAATAAAACTACCCGACCCGAGTAGTTTTTTGGGGTGTATTTTTTCGTGATATGCGCAACTAATTCGCCGTTAAACCTATCGACATAGTAATGGTTTGATCCTCGAAAATAAAATGCGACTTTATTTCGGATAAACCTTTTCCAAGATTTAAAGTATGCTTTTAATCTCTTCATGAATTCGGTAGGAGTGATAAGCAAAAAATCAGCAATCTGCTTACCAATGGGTAACGATTTTACAAGAAGCTCCGGACAAAAAGTATCACTTAAAAAAACGATGGCAACATCTTGTTTAAGACTAGTCAGTTGCTGGGCCATCTCGTACGCCACCAGCCCACCCCATGAATGTCCGATCAAAAAGTAAGGCCCATTCTGCTGAGCTAAAAACAGTTGTTCGATATAATGGGTTGCCAAGCGCTCAATCGTCGGTGGAAATGAAATTGAACTTCCTGGAGGAGCGCCGAGAGCATAGCGTAAACCATAGATGGGTTTATCTATGTCCATAAGATTAATAACGACCTCCTTATTATCGAGTGTTGTGTATTCTGCCCAAAAAAGCGCTGGCGAGGGAGTACCTTGGTGAATTAGAAACAACGAGTATAAAGACGATGAAATTGCTGGTGAGTTTAACAATGCAGCCATTTGATGTATTGTTGGCGAATTAAACACTGCAGCTATTGGTATATCAGTTTGAAATTTTGTTTTAACGAGGGAAAGTAAAGTAATTGCCAGCAGCGAGTGTCCGCCCAACTCAAAGAAATTATCGTGACGCCCTACCCGATCCACATTAAGAAGGTTGGACCAGATGTCGGCAAGAGTCTGTTCGATGCCGTCTAATGGCGCTTCGTAAGCTCGAACCGCATAGGCATCGCCGTCTGGATCGGGCAGCACTTTTCTGTCGAGCTTACCGTTAGGCGTGAGCGGAAACGCCTTTAGATAGACATAAGCGGCGGGTATCATGTAGTTCGGCAGACTGACACCCAGATACGCGCGTAAAGTCTCTGCACTCAGAAATTCAGGTCCCGTGTAGTAGGCGATCAGGCGTTTATCCGGGCCGTCTCCCTGGGCTATGACCACAGCGGTACTGACCCCTGGATATTGTGACAGCGCGCTTTCGATTTCCCCCAACTCAATGCGGAAACCACGAATCTTAACTTGGTCATCGTTACGACCGATAAAATCAATATTACCGTCAGGAAGCCAGCGCCCCAAATCGCCGGTTTTGTACATCCGTGCATGGGATTGTTCGGCGAACGGGTCGAGAAGAAAACGCTCGGCGGTGAGAGCGGGGCGGTTGAGATAACCGCGAGCCACACCGGCGCCGCCGATGTAGAGTTCACCCGTGACGCCTATCGGAACGGGTTGGCATTGTCTGTCAAGAATATAGATCCGGGTGTTGGCAATCGGGCGGCCTACATGATGAGGAAAACCTGCGCCACGCTTAATTTTTACCCAAGTTGAATAGGTTGTGGTCTCGGTAGGCCCATAAAGGTTGCAAATGAAATCCACTGCGCTATTGGTAAAAATTCGCTCTACTAATGCCCCACTAAGAGGCTCGCCCGCAAGATTGATCATATGAGTAGAATTTGGAATTCTTCCCGCATCGACTATCGAATGCATAGCCGAAGGTACTGTATTGATCAGTGCGACCTCATTAATACCATGACTAGCGACGAGTTGTAACAAATTGTCTACCAGAATAAGATGCCCACCTTGTGTTAAAGGCACAAAAAATTCAAAAACAGACAGATCGAAGCAAAACGATGTTGATGCTAAAACACCTGCATTTTCTTCCTTTTTAAACGTTCCGTTTGCCCAGGAAATCAGTGCTACTGTGTTGCGATGGACAATGGACACCCCTTTTGGCTTCCCGGTTGAACCGGATGTATAAATGACATACGCCAAATGCTCTGAAGTCTGACCGGATTTGTGCCGACCCAAATTGGCGCTGGACTGTTTTGCCCAAGGGCTAGGCTCGGCACTCAGGTTCACACGAGGAATACCGGAGGCTAAGCCATTAAGTATACCTTCCGTTCCGGCTTCGCAAAGTAACGCTATCGGCACACTATCTTCGAGCATAAATTGCAGTCTTTCGCGTGGGTAACCGGGGTCTAGCGGCACATAGGCTCCACCTGCCTTAAGAATGCCAAGTAAGCCGATGATCATGTCTAGTCCGCGCTCGACGCAGATACCAACCAGCGCATCAGGTTCAACGCCAATTTGGCGAAGATGGCGAGCCAGCCGGTTAGCCCGCCGATTGAGTTCAGCAAAGCTAAGCTGTTGTTCCTTGTGCACCACCGCAATAGCATCGGGTGCTTTTGCGACTTGATCTTCAAAAAGTTCGTGTATGCATTGGTGTTTTGGGTAATCGGCTTGCGTGGCGTTCCATTCGTAGAGAACGGTTTGCCGTTCAGATGCGCTGAGTAGCGGCAGTTTTGCGACTAATTGCTGATCATCGATTACTAGGTGTTTAAGCAACGTTATCCAATAGCTCAGGTAACGTTTGACTGTGCTTTGTTTGAATAATGCGCAGGCGTATTCGATCCCTCCCACAATGGCTTCATCCCGCTGTTCCAACCACAGTGTCAGGTCAAACTTAGCCGTGTGATGCTGCGCAGTTTCAAACGGCGATAGTGTCAGGCCGCGCAGTTCAAGCTTATCTTGCGGGGTATTTTGCCAAGCGAACATGACTTGGAATAACGGAGCATGAGCCAGACTTCGCGGTGGCTGGAGAATATCCACCACTTGCTCGAACGGTATATCCTGATTTGCCTGGGCTGCAAGCGTTTGTTGTTTGACATACTTGAGTAGTTCCGCTACCGTCAACTCGTCCGATAGCTCAATGCGAATGGCCAGAGTATTAACGAAGAAACCAATCAGGTGTTCGATTTCCTCCCGCTCACGATTAGCACTGGGAATGCCGATGACCACATCGCTTTGTCCTGATAACCTAGCGAGCAGTAACGCCCAGCTTGCCAATAAAGTCATATGCAGGGTAGCACCATGACGTAAACTGAGCGCCTTGAGTTGCACTGTCAATTCAGCATCCAACTGAACTTCAATATGGTCGCCGGCATCGTTTTGTTGGGCCGGTCTTGGGTGATCGGTAGGCAATTCCAAAAGTGTCGGCACACCCGCCAATGTAGTTTGCCAGTAGGAGGCTTGCGCATGTAAGCGATCACCAGTCATCCACTGGCGTTGCCAAGCGGCATGGTCAGCATACTGCACAGGTAACGGTGGCAGTGGATCGTTTGCGCCCTCTACTATTGCACTATAGAGGGTGCTGAGTTCTTTGGCCAATATACCCATTGACCAGCCATCGGAGACAATATGGTGCTGGGTCATGAGCAGCACATATTGCTTATCTGCCAGCTTAATGAGCCGTCCACGTATCAGCGGTCCACATTTGAGATCAAATTTTTCTTGCGCCTCTCGCGTAGCCAATTCTTGCAGTAATATTTCGGCATCAGCCTGGAAACACAAGTTGTGTTCAATTAACAGAAACCCCGTATCAACAGCACTAATCCGTATCTCTGGCGCCCCATCTGTGACAATGAAGGTGGTACGTAGTACCTCGTGTCGCAGGATAATGTGGTCTAGCGCTTGACGGAGCGCTGTAACGTTCAGCTCACCAATTAGACGGACGTTGCTGGTGATGTGGTAGGCTGTACTAGTGCTATCCAATTGCGCTAGAAACCAAAGTCGCTGCTGGGCAAAGGATAGCGCTAAGCGCTCTTGACGATTAACAGGATGAATAGAAGGAAACTCGCTGACTTCAGCACTATTCAGGCTATGAGCGAAGTCGCTTAGCACCGGCTGTGCGAATAGATTGGCAAGTGTAGCTTCAACACCTAAAGCCAACCTCAAACGTGAGATGACTTGTACCGCCAGCAACGAGTGTCCGCCCAGTTCAAAGAAGTTATCGTGACGCCCTACCCTATCCACATTAAGAAGATTAGACCAGATGTCTGCAAGAGTCTGTTCGGTGTCACCTAATGGTGCTTTGTAAGCTCGAACCGCATAGGCATCTCCGTTTGGATCGGGCAGCGCTTTTCTGTCTAGCTTACCGTTAGGCGTGAGCGGAAACGCCTGCAGATAGATATAAGCGGCGGGTATCATGTAGTTCGGCAGACGGACACCAAGATGCTCGCGCAAGATCTCTGCACTCAGGCGTTCAGCTCCGGTATAGTAGGCGACCAGACGTTTATCCGGGCCGTCTCCTTGGGCTATGACCACAGCAGTACTTACCCCCGGATATTGTGAGAGCGCACTTTCAATTTCCCCCGGCTCAATGCGAAAACCGCGAATCTTAATTTGATCATCGTTACGACCGATAAACTCAATATTACCGTCAGGAAGCCAGCGCCCCAAATCGCCGGTTTTATACATCCGTGCATGGGATTGTTCGACGAACAGGTCGGGAAGAAAACGCTCTACGGTGAGGTCGGGGCGGTTGAGATAACCTCGGGCAACGCCGGCGCCGCTGATGTAGAGTTCACCGGACACGCCAATCGGTACCGGTTGTCCTTGGGTATCTAAAATGTAGATTTGCGTGTTCGAAATCGGACGACCTATCGGCGGCAATATTTGCCAGTCATTAGCATTTTGGGGCAACTCAAATGCTGTGACTACATGAGTCTCAGCTGGCCCGTATTGATTGATTAATCGACAACCTTTTAGTTTTGAGAAAAACTCTTTAATATCGGAGTTAATGCGTAATTGCTCACCAGCAGTAATAACTTCACATAAATTTTCAGGATAAATTTTTTGATTTACCGCAAACTGAGCTAACCGTTCTAAGGCAACATAAGGCAAGTACAAGCGCTGGATAACATGCTGTTCTAAAAACTTCAAAAGCAGGAAGGAATCATACCTAGCTGCATTGTCAATTAGTATCAAGGTGCCATCGGCACACCAGCTAGAAAACATTTCTTGAAAAGAAACATCGAAATTAATAGAAGTATACTGCAAAGTACGGGCTCTTGCCGTAATCCGATTATTATTAGTTTGCCAAGTGATCAGATTGAGTAATGCTTGATGCGGCATTTCTATCGCTTTTGGCTCTCCAGTGGAGCCTGATGTATAGATCACATAGGCTATATCTTTGGATGTCAGACCTGTTTCAAGATATCCTAAATTAACACTAGCCTCTTTCATCCAAGAGCATGGAAATGTGGTTATAACTAGGGTATTAAACTTGCCGACTATTCCATAAAAAATAGTTTCAGTGGATTCATCTGTTAGCACTACTACCGGCTTGCTATCTAACAGTATAAATTTAAGCCGTTCACTGGGATAACTTGGATCAAGCGGCACATAAGAGCCGCCGGCTTTAAGAATAGCCAGCAAGCTTACGATCATGTCCAGACTCTTTTCGATACAAATTCCTACTCGTGTATCAGGGAGAACGCCTAATTTTCTCAAATATCGGGCTAACTGATTGGCTTTTGCATTCAATTCACCATATGTCAGCTGTTGATCTTCAAACACGACAGCAATTGCATCCGAATTGCGGGCAACCTGTTCCTCAAACAACTGGTGGATGAGTTTATCCTTTGGGTAGTCAGCCTCGGTATCATTGAAAACCTCTAGTATCTGGTGGCTTTCGGTTTTACTCAGTAAGGGAATATCTCTGACCGTTTGCTCAGCATCCATGACCATGGCTCGCAATATCAACTGGAAGTGACCAATCCAGCGTTCGATGGTAGCCTGATCGAATAGGTCAGTAGCATATTCGATAGTGCCTGCAATCTGCCCGTCGGCCTCAGAGAGTGATAGCGTCAGATCGAACTGCGCGGTATGTCGATCTATTGCTTGTGGAACCAGGGTTAGTCCAGGCAGTTGCGGCGCTTCAGCGTGCGGAGTATTTTGAAGAACGAACATCACTTGGAAGATCGGCGCATGGCTTAAACTGCGCGGTGGTTGTATGGCTTCTACAACCTGCTCAAATGGGATATCCTGGTGACTTAAAGCGCCTAGCGTTATCTCCCGGACTTGATTGAGCAGGGTATTAACAGTAGGGTTGCCGCTTAAATCCGCGCGGAGCGCCAATGTGTTGACGAAGAAGCCGATCAAACTTTCCAGCTCGGTACGTTGACGGCCTGCAATAGCCGTACCGATCACCACCTCGTCCTGACCGCTCAGTCTGGCCAGCAAAATGGCCCAGGCGGTATAGAGCAACATGAAAAGGGTCACTCCATGTTGCTGGGTCATAGATTTAAGATCCGCGCATAAAGATGCATCCAAAGTCAGGTTAACACAGTTCCCCGCATAGCTCTGTATTTGCGGCCGCGGATGATCGGCGGGCAACTCAAGCAGGGTGGGTGCGCCAAGCAAGTGTTGCGTCCAGTAATTGATTTGATCTTCGAGTGCCTTACCGGACAACCAATGCTGTTGCCACAGGGCGTAATCGGCATACTGAATTGCAAGAGGGGGCAAGGGAGTGGCATGTCCTTCGCAGAAGGCTGTATAGAGCGCTGTGAACTCCTTGATCAATATGCCGATGGACCAACCGTCGGAGATAATATGATGCATAGCACCACCCAATACATGCTCATTTTCGCTCAAACGGATGAGACACCCTCTGATCAACGGGCCGGTGACCAGATCAAATGGTGCATGCGCAACTTCGGCTATCAAGCGATCCACCTCAGCTTCACGCGTCTCAAGGTAGAAATTACCAAGATCGAAAAATGCCGGTGTAAAGGTCGAGTGATCAGCAATAACTTGCAGCGGGGCGCCATCAATACTCTTGAAAGTAGTTCGCAACACTTCATGGCGAGTGACGATCTGATCGAATGCGGCCTGTAAGGCGGCTTTATCAAGAGTACCGATTAGACGCAAAGCGCCAGGGATATGGTAAGCAACACCCGCACCCTCCAATTGGTTGATGAACCACAGGCGTTGCTGAGCCCAAGACAGCGGCAGAGGCAACAACCTGTTTGCCGGTACGATTGGCATCTGGTCACTATACTCAATATTCTGCAATAAACGCGCAAAGTCTTGCAGTACCGGGTATAAAAATAGATCGCGTAACACCACTTGGTAGCCGAATAGCGGTTGGATTCTGGCAATCGCCTGAACGGCTAGTAGGGAATGCCCGCCGAGATCGAAAAAATGATCGCAACGCCCAACGCGTTTGATATGCAGGATGTCCTGCCAGATGACGGCCAGGGATTCTTCAATGGCACCTTGCGGGGCTTCATAAAATTGAGATTGCAAAGTCTGATCAGGAGCCGGAAACGCCTTGCGATCGAGCTTGCCGTTGGATGTGAGCGGAAAGGCATCCAGTATCACAAAGGCGCTGGGCACCATGTAATCTGGGAGTATAGCCCGTAGGGTTTTGCGTACGCTATCAATATCCAGAGCAGCGAGATTGGTTGCCCTTTCAACCTGAATTAGCGTCAGATAGGCAACCAGACGCTTATTATTCGGTACATCTTCACGAGCCAACACGATGGCTTCGCGGATATTGGGGAGACGAACAAGCTGAGCTTCGATTTCACCTAACTCAATGCGAAAGCCCCTCATCTTGACCTGATGATCGTTGCGGCCTAGAAACTCGATATTGCCGTCCGGTAGCCAACGGCCTAAGTCGCCAGTCTTATAGAGGCGTACCCCAGGCTCGGTGCTGAACGGTGAGGCGATGAATCGTTCGGCAGTCAGCTCAGGACGGTTGAGATAACCGCGAGCCACACCAGCGCCACCGATGTAGAGTTCACCGGTCACGCCAATCGGTACCGGTTGCTGATGCGTATCTAAGATGTAGATTTGCGTGTTTGAAATCGGACGACCGATAGGAACCCGACTTAAATTGCTATCAAAGCGGCAGTTCCAGTAAGTTACATCAATTGCGGCCTCAGTGGGACCATACAGATTATGTAATTTAGCTTGGGGTAGTTTTTCAAGACAATGGTTTTGTAATATCAGTGGCAGTTCTTCACCACTACACATAATATGTCGTAATCCACGGCATGAACCTGAGCTTCCTTTACCTAAAAAAGCCTGAAGCATTGATGGCACAAAATGCAGGGTTGTGATGGATTTATCCTGGATGATTTGCTTCAGGTAATCAGTATCTTGATGTCCAAGAGGACGTGCCTCTATTAAAACCGCTCCAGTCATTAATGGCCAGAAGAACTCCCAAACGGATACATCGAAACTAAACGAAGTCTTTTGCAAAACACGGTCAGACGGCGTTAATTGATATTCTTTCTGCATCCATTGCAATCTGTTGATTATCCCGCGATGCTCATTCATCACCCCCTTCGGCAGCCCAGTAGAACCTGATGTATAGATGACGTAAGCCAAATGAGTGGGGTTGAGGCCAAATAAGCATGGGTCGAGATTGGTTGTTGCTTGACTAGCGATGTGGTGCCAATCGCGATCAAGGGCAACGACACGAGCTTGGCTTGGCGGTAAGGAGTCGAGCAGACGCTCCTGGGTGAGGATCACATTCGGGTTGGCATCCTCCAGCATGTAAGCGATGCGTTCGGCTGGATACGTGAGGTCAAGCGGCACATAAGCGCCCCCGGCTTTGAGAATACCCAAAAGTCCAACGATCATCTCAAGACTACGTTCCACGCAGATAGCAACCAGCGAGTCTGGACTGATGCCTTGCTCACGTAGGTAATGAGCCAACTGATTGGCTTTGGCATTCAATTCACCATACGTCAGCTGCTGATCTTCAAACACGACAGCAAGTGCATCTGAATTACGGGCAACCTGTTCCTCAAACAGCTGGTGGATGAGTTTATCCGTTGGATAGTCAGCCTTGGTATTATTAAAAACCTCCAGTATCTGGTGGCGTTCGATCTCTGGTAAGACAGCTAGATTAAGTACATCGGTATCTGGAGCAGACTCAAGTGCAGCAACCAGTGACTCCATTGCGGTATGCAGATAAGCGGTGATCCTACCAGGTTCAACTTGGCGGCCTGTTTTAGCGACCAAATCGAAGTTTTCGCCAAAATCATCCACAGATAGGTCGAATGAATATTGGGTGTGTCCCTGTCCTGAAAGTAAAGTAATGCCAACGATGTCATTGCTTGCAGTACTTTGATCCTGTTGAGCATTATGTCGATAATTGAACATCGCACTAAAGAGCGGAGTGGTAGCCGAGACACCACTGCAACGTTGGGCAAGCGCCAAGGATGCTTGCTCATGGTTCAGCAACTCGATTAACTCGTCCTGAGTATAGTACACCATCTGTTGAACAGTTTTTCCGCATAAGGATAGGCGCAAAGGCAATGTATTGATGAACATCCCGATGACTCGGTCCGCATCGACAGTTCCTTGCAGACGTCCTGATAGTACAGTACCAAAGACCACATCGTTCCGGCCGCTGGTCCGGGCAACAACCAACGCCCAACCGATATGGAACAGGACGGCTGAACTGACCTCTAGTCGTTTGGCAAGTTGCCGAATACGTTTGGCTAACCTGGAGTCAACCGACTGGCGTACCTCTTCAATTTGTGAACCATCACCCTGTAAATTGATTAAACCAAAGGGCAAAGTCGGTTCATCAATATCGCTCAATCGAGAAGTAAAAAAGACAGCATCATCATTATGTTCTGATTGCGCTAATGCTTGGGTAACAAAGCCGCGATAAGGTAATAGTGCCGGCAAGTACTCAGGAATAGTTTTGTTTCTCATGGAGTTCAAAATCAAATACTGTGACTACCTTAGTCGACACAATTTTCATTAATTCCTCTTCGCGAAGTATTTCCGATATATCGAGAAGATTTAGCATTCTTAGCTTGTAACTATTCAGCGTGATTTTCTTAGCCAGAAAAACAATGTGTTATAGGATGTGCTGAACAGCGTGAAGCGCATCTTTCACGATTGATGCGCCTGTCGGCACATCCTATACAGTTATCTATTTACGCTGAATAGCTACCTTAGCTTAACTTTAAGTGATCTCGGCCTCGGTATAAAGCACTGGGTCATAGCTAATTTGGAAAAAGTATGCCAATTGGCTGGTGAAAACCATTCGGCGAACATTCACCTCAGCTTGCTTTTTAGTCGGTAGAACTAATGAATCACCCTACGAGCTTTCAACTCCACATAAATAGCATCTACCGAGTACTCATCGGTATTAAACGCCGATTCATCGGAGCGTCCATCCACCCATAAGCACAGCAAACCTGCCTGTTTAATCACCACCGCCAAGGCATCATCTGTTTGCTCCAATACCGTGGCTGCATGGCCGGTATCGAACAGTTTACGTTCTAATTGATAGGCGGCCTCTCTGGCATTGCTGCCACTCAAGGCGATAATATCGGCAGTTTGACCAAAGCGAGTTGCACGTTCTTCGGCACTCACCGGCGACCAATCTTCCGCATTGGCTTCACCGTTGATCATGCCGGCGCCGACCGTGACATTGCTCAATCTATCAATGATAATAAACGAGCCGGTCGTTTTGTTACGTTTATAAAGATCGAACACCAAAGGCGCATTAACCGCCACGGTGCAGACGCCAATTTCATTCAATTTTAGTTCGTTGGCATCGTGATGTTCCAGCGTATTGACATCAATTCGATGATGAATCAGCGAGATTGAACCCGGTACGGTGCGGGTAGCCAGCTTAATCAGGTACTGCCGACCCGGCGTCATCGCCTGTTCTGTCATCCAGACGATGGTGGCTTTAAATTTATCGGCAATACTCGGTGGATTTAGCTGCTCACCGATAATCACATCGCCGCGACTGACATCAATTTCGTCGGTTAACGTTAACGTAACCGCCATTGCGGCAAATGCCTGCTCCAGATCGCCATCAAAGGTGACTATAGACTTAATATGGCTGGTTTTACCGGATGGCAATGCGGTTATCAGATCACCTTTGTGAAACACACCGGAGGCTACCGTACCGCAAAACCCGCGAAAATTCAGATTAGGACGATTAACCAATTGCACTGGGAAACGGGCGTCTACAAAATTGTGATCACTGGCTATTTCTATAGTGTTTAACAATTCCATCATCGGTTTGCCGGTAAACCACGGCATATTGACGCTGGGATTAACCACATTATCGCCATCCAGCGCCGACATCGGAATAAAATGTACGTCGTCTAAATCCAGAGTTTTAATAAAATCCAGGTAATCGGCTTTAATCCGATTAAAAGTTTCCTCGCTGTATTCAACCAAATCCATTTTATTGATAGCTACAATAATATGCTTAAGGCCCAGTAAGGATGCAATAAAACTATGTCGTTTGGTTTGAGTTTGCACCCCGTAACGAGCGTCAATCAAAATCACAGCCAGATCGCAGGTAGACGCGCCGGTCGCCATATTGCGGGTATATTGCTCATGCCCTGGGGTATCGGCAATGATAAATTTGCGGGTGGCTGTGGAGAAATAACGATAAGCCACGTCTATAGTGATGCCTTGCTCACGTTCGGCTTGCAAACCATCCACCAGCAGTGCCAGATCAATCTTGCCGGCACCGGTAGTGCCGGATTTAACGCTGTCGGCCTGTACTGCCGCCAGTTGATCTTCGTAAATCATTTTGGAATCATGCAGCAAACGACCGATTAAAGTACTCTTGCCGTCGTCGACATTGCCGCAGGTTAAAAAACGTAGCAATTCTTTGCGTTCGTGTTGAGCCAGATAGGCGTTAATGTCGCTGCTGATGAGGTCTGATTGGTGGGACATTGGGGTTCCTGAAAAACTGGGTAAAAATTTAAGAGCCGGCGAATGGGAAAAATTAAAAATACCCTTCGCGCTTTTTTTGTTCCATCGAACCGGCCTGGTCGTGATCAATCAGCCGCCCCTGACGTTCAGAAGTAGTCGTCAGCAGCATTTCCTGAATAATCTCCGGCAAGGTGGTGGCGGTAGATTCCACTGCGCCTGTCAGTGGATAGCAGCCCAGGGTGCGGAAGCGCACCATTTTCATTTCGATTTTATCGTCAGGGCCGATAGGCATTCTGTCATCATCCACCATAATCAACATGCCGTCTTTATTGACAACCGGACGCTCCTTGGCAAAATACAGTGGTACTATCGGGATTTGTTCCAGATGGATGTATTGCCAAATATCCAGCTCAGTCCAGTTGGATAACGGAAATACCCGGATGCTTTCACCTTTGTCGATTTTGCCGTTATAAATGTTCCACAATTCCGGGCGTTGGTTTTTTGGGTCCCAGCGATGATTTTTATCGCGAAACGAATACACCCGTTCTTTAGCGCGAGATTTTTCTTCATCACGACGAGCGCCGCCAAACGCCGCATCAAACTGGTATTTGTTTAAAGCCTGTTTTAAACCGTCGGTTTTCATCACATCCGTGTGTTTTTTACTGCCGTGGGTAAACGGGCCTATGCCTTGCTCCAGTCCTTCCGGGTTGATATGTACCAGCAAATCCCAGCCGAGATCGTTAATCATCTGGTCGCGAAACTCAATCATTTCCTTAAATTTCCAGGTAGTATCAACATGTAACAAAGGAAATGGTGGTTTGCCGGGAAAAAAAGCTTTACGGGTTAAATGCAGCATCACAGCCGAATCTTTGCCGACAGAATACAGCATCACCGGTTTTTCAAATTCTGCCGCCACTTCACGAATAATATGAATGCTTTCTGCTTCAAGCTGTTTAAGATGAGTTAATTTATAATCGGTCATGAATAGTTCCGGCGGCAATGCGCATAGTGCTAAGAATTACAAAGTTGCCATTTTAAAGCTAAACCACAAAGGATGCTAATAACAACCGTTATGAGACAGATACATGGGCTACAAAAAATCCACCAACAACACCCGGAAAGGCTAAATGCGCAAAAACTGGCCGAAATATTGCTGTTGGATTTGCAGCAATGCTCCAACAGCATTTACGGTTGCATGGGCAATGACGACAAAATTCTGCTGGCAAAACAACACTTACAGCCGGAAACGCTGGTGTATGACAGATTTGAACAACGCCTGGATTTAAGTGTTGCCGGGATAATTATTCGTAACGATTGCGTACCACTTACCTATAGCCTACAAGGTGAATTGTTTGGCATAACTGGTCGTTGTTCTATGATAGCAAAAGTCTGCGGCGTGGATTTATACTTGGCACCAAGCTATACCGGCATCATCGGCGACAAGGCCAGTCAAAAATTTAGCTTTGCTTTAAAGTCTTTATTGCAAAATCTGTAACTATTCAGCGTGACTTTTTAGCCTGCAAACCAAGGTATTATAGGATGTTGCTGAACAGCGTGAAGCGCATCTTTCGCGAGCGATGCGCCTTCTGTCGTCGGCATCATCCTATACAGTTTATCTATTTACACTGAACAGTTACCAAAATCTTTAGTCAAAACAGCCTTAATCAAGTCCGGCGCGCCGCAAACGGCGACGCAAGGCATCTAGTTCTTCCTGCATATCAGCCACTAGCGCCGCCAACTCCGGTACGGCTTCAAAATCGCGCTCCAGCATCACAATGCGCCGCACCCGCATCAGGCTGGTGCTGGAAAAACGCCATTCGTTTTCAGAGCTGGGCATAGGCTCAAGCAAACCTTCGTTGACATGATGAATCAACCAGTCCAGTTCAACCGAACACAGTGTGGATAATTGTTCAAGGGTAAGACCACTATCTTCAATCACCGCGTCAATTAGCGTCATGGGTTGCTGCATGTTTAACTCCTCCTGTCTGCGCGCGGGTCGAAAGCCAGTTCTTTCGCCATCATTTCGTAAAAGTGTCTGGCTTTCTCCGTGCCGGCAGGTGGTAACACCACCTGGATCTCCAAAAACAGATCACCCGGTGTTTTGCTGGGAATGCCTTTGCCGCGCAAACGCAGCTGCTGTCCACTTTGAGTGCCTTCTGGAATGCGGACATTCAATATCCCATCCAGCAAGGCGACCGGTACCATCGCCCCCAAGGCAGCTTCCCATGGACTGACCGGTAAGCTTAAATGCAAATTACCACCATCAACCTGAAAACGCGGATGCGGATTAAAATGCACTTCCAACAGCAAGTCTCCGGTTTTGCCCCGGCCCACGCCAGGCGCACCTTGTCCGGTCAAGCGGATAATCTGGCCTTCATAAACACCCTTGGGTATTTTCACATTCAGCACCCGCGTATCCAAACCCACTCGGCCTTGGGCATCAATTTTAGGCACCTTTAAGCTAATTTGCCGAGTCGCTCCCAGAAAAGCATCTTCCAGGTCCAGCAACACTTTGGCGTGATGATCTTCGCCGGGCGCCTGAAAATCAGCACTGCGACTATCAAAGCGCCCATGCCCAGGGCGGTTTTGATGACCGAACAGCTCTGCAAAAAAATCGCCAAAATCCATTGCCTCGGCGCCGGAAAAATGTTGCCCGGAAAACTCGAACCCGGCATCCCAGTTTGGCGGTGGTTTAAATTCCTGCCCTGGCTGGTATCCTCGACCCAATTGATCGTATGCTGCGCGTTTTTCGGTATCGGACAGCACCGTATACGCCTCATTGACCTCTTTCATCCTCGCCTCGGCATCGACTTCTTTAGAGACATCGGGATGAAATTTACGGGCTAATTTGCGAAAGGCTTTCTTAATATCAGCCTGTGCCGCATCACGGGGCACCCCCAAAATCTGATAGTAGTCCTTATATTGCACACATTGCTCCCGCACAGGAAATGAAAAGTGAAGCAGAACTTGGCAAACAGCAGCTGAGTGCCGCGCTATTGTATAACCGTCATTTTGCCCTGCAAAGCTTACTCTATCAAGTATTCAATACCTAGCAGCATTTAAAAGCCGCCGGCTGTTATAGGTTTATCGATTATTTCAGGTAAATCGAAGCGGTTAGAGTTGATATGGTTGATTTAAATAGAAAAATAATGGTCATGCTATCGTCAAATAATGCTATACTGATCACTCTTGGGGGCGACCTGGCTTCGACGTGGGTAGCAAAACTTCAGGTGCATGCCGAGGACAGTACACCTCGTAAAATCTACTGAAAAAAAGTATTCGCAAACGACGAAAACTACTCAGTGGCCTTAGCAGCTTAAAACCTGCACCACTTCTCTGACTGTGTGTACTTATGCGCGCAGGCTCTTCGGAGCATTCAGGGATCATATTACATAAGATCGCGTCAGGGCTTAGTTCGGAGCTTAAAGCGCTAAATCCAATCGAAATCGCTGTTGATCCTCTTGGCCCGACGGGTAATCAACAGTTAAACTAAAAGCGCGGGATAAGCATGTAGAGCTTGTGGCGGAGTGCTTGCGGACGCGGGTTCGATTCCCGCCGCCTCCACCAAAATGTCGAATAAAAACAGCTGCTTACGAGCAGCTGTTTCTTTTTTGGCACATTTCATCGAGTTTGACTCAACTTAAATTGAGTGCTTGACTTAAAATCCAGTTATTAGCCATACCTTCAATTAAAATTAATACGGATACACAATGAATATCCAATTGCAGCCGGAATTTGACGATATATTGCAATCGCTTGGTAGTAGTGCAGCTGAGTTTTTTCTGGCGGCAAGTCTATACCACGCTAAAAAAATTAGCTTTGCTAGCGCCGCTCAAATGGCCGGCCTGGATTTTGAAGGATTTAAAACTCGCTTAATAGAGCATTTCGGTCAAGGCTATATCCTGGACGATCAATGTGTTTTAGAAGATATGCAAACGATAGAGCAGCTTTAAATTCGTGAAAGTTGTACTTAATACCAGTCCAATCATTTTCTTGAGCAAGGTGGAAAGCTTAACGCTTTTAACCGATTGTTGTGCGGAAATCTATGTGCCTCAGGCCGTTATTGATGAATTGCATGATTATAGTTTGCCAGAGAAAATTATAACTCGTTCGCTTTCACCGGAAGGTGTGGCTTATGTTCAAGGTGCTCTTGGGCGGCTACATTTAGGTGAGCTTGAAGCTATTAGGTTGGCGCAAGAGTTGTCCGTGGATTACGTTATTCTGGACGACTTATTGGCTAGACGTAAAGCGCAACATTTGGGTATTGAGGTAATTGGTACGCTAGGAATATTGCTGTTGTTGAAAAAGCGCGGATTACTTGATGTGGATAGCACTTGGCTAAAAATTATACAACTGACTAGCAAACATGGTTTATATGTATCCACACCTCTACTGCAGCAAATTAAAGGAAAACTTATAGGTGGTTAAGTCCAGTTGTTTTGTAGCAAGAAGTGCTGATCTATTATACTAACAATCCAATATTTACTTGCATAAATGTTGGATTGTTAGAACTGACCCCAGATTTTTTTACTGGATTTCGCAATGCTCAAACCAAGCTACAGATTGAATAAGAAATCAAAGACAGAACACGTATATAATATTAAGCTCAAAACGTGGTCTGTCCGTTGTTTTTCCTATGTCACTTGAAGTTGAGCTCGATATCCCAGTTTTTGTCCCGATTTTATTTTTCAATCTTATAATTAATATATGCAGTTTCAATTTTAGATCGTAACCAGTTAAGCTGCCCATTGACTCGCAATCCACTTTCATCGAAATGAGCCACATCGGAATGGCGAATGGCATCTCGGTAGTCCTCATACTCGACAGCCATCAGCCAATTTTGTATCGTACCATCGGAAGGATTCACCTCATACTGGTCAGCTAATAGCGAACAAACTCGCTTTAACGATATAAAATGTCCAAGAACCAAACCGACTGCATAGCCTTTTAGACGCGGGCCATAGCTGA